>OGJH01002749.1_pt1 | contig 10470 bp, 8 predicted proteins | sample 1572021 | NCBI WGS metagenome assembly OGJH01 (sample SAMEA2582098, study PRJEB24529) | metagenome | biome: Human gut stool | place: China | collected 2011
ACTGTGCATTGATGCGAGTAATGCTGTCATCGGTCTGACCGCCGGAGTTCACCACGAAAAAGATACCGTGATTCTTTTTGTTATGTTCCCTTAAAGTTGATTCCACAGCAAAGAACTTTCCTGCTTCCACGGACAGCTTTGCACCTGTAAATATACCCTCTTTTCTGTCGTCAAAAACACGCAGATTCACCGTATCATCGGGATTAAACATAACGTTTATGACATCCTGTGCCGATATATTCATAAGACTTCCTCCATTTTTTCCGTGAAATAACGAATCGGCATATGCCTGCGTTTCGCCCACTTTATCTCCTGTGCCATACCATCGGAAACGCTGCTGCCGAATACCCATAATTCCATGCATTTGGTCAGCATCACGTAATTCATGAACATTGCTGTCTGTCTTTCTTCACCAAGCGTGTCGTCCATAAACTGCGGAAAAAGCAGATGCGGTGCAAAGGGAATGCTGTGATTTCTGACCGCAAAACGACTGTATTTCCGTGCATTTTCAATGTTTTCATTTGTGTTTCCACGATAGTTTGAGCAGATATATACCAGAGGACGGAAGGCGGCTAATCTGCGTGCTTTGCGTTCCTCGGCTTCGATTTTTTTCATTGCTTCAAATTCCGTAGGGGAGTAATATCCCTCATGATTGTGTGTTGATGCCAAATTCATCCCTCCGGTTCTACTAAATTTCCGAAAGTTTCCCCAGCAGAAGCCTCCGCCACAAGCGGTAGGTCAAACTCCGGAAACGGCTGCTGTTCCATGCATTTGCGGATAAAATTTATCGCTTCATATAGCTTTTCTTTCGGAATAATAAATGTCAGTTCATCGTGGATCTGCAATATCGGTTTCAGCCACGGTCTTGACGGCAGTCCCTCTAAAATACGGACGATTGCAAGTTTCAGAATATCCGCCGCCGTTCCCTGAATCGGAGTATTTAAGGCACATCTTTCTGCAAAAGATTTTAATCCCCAGTTATCACTCCTGATATTAGGAAGATAACGTCGTCTGCCGAGCCATGTTTCAGTATACATTTTTCTCGCAGCATCTCGTTTTGTTTCCTCCTGCCATGTCGTCAGCGCAGGATATCCGGCTTTCAGATTTGCAATAATCGCAGAACACTCCTCAACAGATTTTTCCACACCCGCCTTGAATTTCAACGTACTTTGCAGACCTTTCGGAAACAGTCCATAGAATGTACCAAAGTTTACGTTTTTGGCGATAGTACGCTGCTCTTTGTACGCTTTTCTGTGCTTGTCCTGTGCTTCTTCATAAGTGCATCCGAAGATAACAGAAGTAGTCGCAGCATGGATATCACCACCGTTTTTGTAGGTTTTCATCATGGTTCTGTCACGGCAGTAGAATGCTCCAACACGCAGTTCAATCTGCGAAAAATCCAATGACAGAATCAGATGATTTTTTGGTGCTTTGATAAAATTACGGACACCAATGGGATCGTTGCTTTTTCTTGGGCAATTTTGCAAATTTGGATTACGGCAGTTCATACGTCCTGTTTCCGTAGAAAGTGCAAAGAAATCCGGGTGAATCCTGCCTGTTGCGGAATTCAAATATTTCAGATAGCCGTCAATGTAAGTAGACTTGATTTTACCCCATTTACGATACTCCTGCACCAATACAAACAACGGAGAAAGTTCAAGACGATTTGCATCACACCATTCTTTCAGCATAATCATGGAAGCGTCATCTGCCGCCTCTTTATTCGATGCAGTTACTTTCATAACAGGCAGCTTCAAGGTCTGATACAGATAATCCTTGAATGCCTTTGTACCGCAGTTTGCACCGATTTCAATATCGCCGATGAGCATAATTATCTCGTTCCTGATACGCTGCATTTGCTGCTCCGCCTCCTGCTGATGAGATTTCATTAAATCCGCATCCACAGGTACACCATTATGCTTCATAATGCCGAGATACACCGCTGTGGGAGATTCGATCTGCTCCGCAATATACCGATGTTTCGGCAGAAAACGGTCAAACCAGTTATTAAAAATATGATACAGGCGAAGTGCAAAATCGGAGTCCGCACAGCCATAGCGTACCGTCTCAGAATCCTGTGCATCCAGTTCATCAAAATGCCTGCCGTTTGTAACTTCTGAAAACGTCGGCAAAGGCTCATGGCAAAGCTCTGATGCAAGTTTTTTAAGACCGCTGTCAGCAAGTTTTCGGAACTCATAATTGCTTTTCAAGGTCATCTGTGCGGCACAGATCGTATCATAAACAGGCGGCTGAATTACGATGCCCTGATGACAGGACACCGCAGATTCAAAGGCGATATTGTGGGCGATTTTGATGATATTTTTATTTGTGAGAAAGGATTTCAAAAAGCATAAAAATAATGCATTTTCAATATTTTCACCGACTTTGTGAGCAACAGGGACGTAGATCCCTGTATGCTCCTTAGTAGAAAAACTGCACCCAACAATATGGCTCTTATATGGGTCAAGAGCAGCTTTTTCTTCCATTCGGTAAGGCTCGTCGGGTGCTGTTTCGTAGTCAAAAGCAACCACCGCCGCATTGCCTATGTACTCCTGAATTTCCTGCACCGAAGTAACGCATCTGTAATTTTCCATAATACTCTCCTTAATTCAGAGGCTCGATAACTTCGCCTGTTTCAGGGTCAACGTTCATTGCATCCTCCGCTTCATAGCCAACGCTTCTGCTGAGCGCCTTGACCTGTTCCGTCATAGCAGAGATCAGCTGATATTCCTCCGGCGATAAGGCACGTTCCACTGCAAACTGTGCCTGACTGTAATTGATTCCGGTGTTGCTTGATGCTTTCTTCAATGCAAATTGAGTAACCACAGCGTTGGAGTTTTTGTACTTCGGAATCACACGCATGAGATAGCGTGTAAATGCTTTCAGTGAGCCAGTGGGCAGAGATAGAATCATCGGGAAAATCTCGCCCTCACGAAGAAGATACAGACGGCGGCGGTTCTTGCAGGCTTTCGCACCGTTCTTGCCCGAACCGTACTGATTCAGCGGACAAACATCGCAGTTGCCTCCGGGATTGCCCTCGCCGTTATGCCCGTCATAGCTGCCGCAGTCGGGAGGATTAGAGCCGCCCTGATACTCGCTTTTGTAGTAGGCATTCAAGGAGTGCTGATAGAGGATCACTGCCGAAAATTCCTTAACTGTTTCCGGTTCATCGGGGTTCTCACCGGGAATCTCAAACATGATTCCGCCGCCCGACGGTATCTTGATACGCTCAAAAGTTGTCGAAAGACCGTCCATTTCCTCGCTCATCACATTGGCAAGGTCGAAGTTCTGCAAAGCGAGAAATCCTGTGCTGTTTGTTTCCATAAGTTCATTTTTCATAGTTCTGATTCCTTTCATTTCGTAAATTTGCGGACAGACACAGAGGTCTGCTCATAGACGTTGACAAGACCGCTTAACCAGTCGGGAACGGTATCCTGATTTTCAGAAATCTGCTCCTTGACAAAGGCTGACAGGCTGTTTGCGTTGACAGTTTCATAAACAAGCTCTCCGAAGCCGTTCTCTTTTAAAGCGGAATACAGCTCGTCCTTATGACCTGCCACAGCGGATGCACGGGTTTTGGTTGTCAGCGAGAACATTGTTCCTGCACGAGTAAAGTTCTGCGTTTCCGTTTCTGCCATCAGCTGAACCAGTGAATATTCCGTCTTGTCGATTTCAGCATTGATGTCCTTCACACGCTGTTCTGCGTCCTTTTTCTCCTCACGAAGCTGTTTCAGCTGCTCCGCAAGCTCATACATATTCAGTTCCATTTTAGTCCTCCTTTTCCTGAAACGGATCAATTCCGTTACGATAATCGTCAACCAAAATTCTTGCTAAATCCACCTTATCACGCAGGGAACGAAGAATTTTTGCATCAACTGTATTCTTTGCGATAAGGTAAATATACAGGCAGTTTTCAGTCTGTGATACTCTGTGGATTCTTGCCTTTGCCTGTTCAAAGTTTGACATTGAATAATCCAAACTGTAGAACACCATTGTTGACGCTGTGGTCAGTGTAATGCCCAATCCTGCCGCTGCAATCTGTCCTATAAATACACGGCAGTCCGCATCTTCCTGAAATTTTCTGATCTCTTCGGCACGGTCAGAAATACCGCCACGCACAGAAGCATATCCGATATTTTTCTTTTCAAGAAGTTTTTGAATATCATTAAGTTCCGGCACAAATCTTGCCATGATGACCAGCTTTTTATCTTCGGCAAGCATGGTGTCAAGAATATCGGAAAGTGCATCCAGCTTTGCGGTACTGATAGAATTTGTATCACCCTCATCATCAGTGAGATGACCGCCTGTCATTTGCGATAAACGGAGCATTTTTGTCAGAACATTCATGGCAGAAATCTCAGAACCGGCAAGCTCTGCAAAGCTTTCTTTTTCAAGCTGTTTGTACAGTTTCATTGCTCTCGGCTCTAACTCTACGGTACGGATTTCTTCCGTAATTTCGGGTAAATCAAGACATTCCACTTTCGTTACACGATAGGCAATGGAGTGCATTTTTTGCAGAAAATCGTTCATCATCTGCTTTTTGAAAACAGGGATGTGATTGCCATAACCGCACATATCAAAATATCTGTTTCGGAACACATAGAAACTTGTCCCGAAGATATTGCTGTTCAGAAAACGATACTGTGAAAAGACATCGATTTCCTTATTGGTGATGAGCGTTCCGGTCAGGAGAAGTTTATACTTTGCCTTATCACCTAAGTGATGCATGGCTTTGGACTGGGAAGTACGGTTTTCCTTAATCTTATGGGCTTCATCAGCAATAATAAGATCAGCGTCAAAAGTAAGAAGTTCCTTTTCCAGTCTCCATGCAGATTCGTAGTTGACTACAGCAATTTGCAGAGAATTTCCGTGCAGATTTTCAAGCTGTTCTTTTTTTTGAGAACTGCTACCTTTCAGTATTGTAAGTTGATATGGGAAGTCTGCGAAACGTGCAAATTCCTGTTCCCACACACCAAGAATGGACAGCGGTGCTGTTATCAAAACTTTTTTAATGTGTCTGTGCTGATGCAGGATTCCTGCAATTGAAATACTGGTGATGGTCTTTCCACAGCCCATTTCCATCAGCAGTGCAACTCCATTACTATGTACTTTTGATGGAATGATTCCGAAGCGCTCACAGGCGAATCGGCAGGCATTCTGCTGATGCCGATACAGGTTTGCTTTGATTGGGATTTTTAGGATTTCTTTCATTTGGTTTCTCCTTATACTTTACAGGGACGATATGTATTTGTACCGAATTTGGCGAGCATTTGCCTTAAAACCTTACTCTGATGTTCGTTAGCTTTTAGCATTAATTCCTCTAAAACTGTTATTTCTTCTCCTGAAAGAAGATTTTTATTTGGATAATACCACTCTGGAAGGCAAATACCTCCGCCGTTTCCGCTTACGCTTTCAAGAGGGTATTCCAGCATGAGGGCACGAATATCTCTGCGTATTGTTTTTTCTGACACACTGAATAGTTTCATCAAAAGCGGCACTGTGCTCTTTCGGCGTAAAATCATAATTCTCATAATTTCCGCTCTTCGTTCATCAACACTCATGCTGTTTCCCTCCTTTCTGCATCGTCTATTTTTATTCTACAACCCAAACTGGTCAGCCCGTGACCAGTTTGAAAATAATTCACAAAAAATTCGCATTTATAAATTTTAAACTCTAAATTTATGCTTACATTAACGATTTTCTAAAATAAAAGAGTCCGACAAGCTACAAATTCAGTCCAGTGCGTATACATGTCTGGTTTTATAACCTCGCCTACACAGTAGCGTTCTGTACTGTCAGGTCTGACTTCGATAACAGTTGACGAGGCATTTATGTACCCGTCATAGTGGTTCAGAAGTTTGGTCTGTGAATTATGGTTGCCTTTTATGGCTCGGCGTACAGTTTCATAATCAAGTTCCATTATTTTTGATTCCTTTCATAGTAATTTCGGAGATAATATGATAAATTTCTCTTTCACCCTGAGTTTTTCATTATGTACTGCACTGTATCTGTACTGACAGTTTCTAAGAATAAGCCTTATTCGCCTTCCTAAAAATACTAAGACAAGTATAAATGAGCATTTCCAGCGACTTGCACAAAAATATGTCATAATTTCACATGATAATCCCATTTTTAATTGCAGAGAGAGCATAAATGGTTGGGAATTGTTGTGCAAAATGACAGTGTATGCTCATTTATAGCATAGTAGATTGCTATAGCGATGAAAATCCTCTCGACAGCACAACTGTTGATGCTTTTTATCGCTATTTCAATAATCTGCGCGGTATCAGTGCAGTTTCCCGTAAAATAAAGCAGTACACCGATCCTATCAAATTTTCGGCATATCTCACGGACGTGTGCAGCGACGCTATGGCACAGGATATATGCACGAATCTTGAGGAATACGGTATCAGCATTAATCCATACAACTATGCCGATGAGATAGCAGATCTGTTCAACGCAATCATCATGGAGGCAATAAAGCCTCACAAAGACACCACACCGCATGACATCATCCTCTATCTCGATAAGCTGAAGAGCCGTTATTGCAAAATAAAGACCGTCATGTATAAAGACGGTCCCGTTGCTTTTGAACAGAATTATGTACCCAATGACATCTTCGGCACTCGTATGAAGAGACACTCGGCTGACAAAATCCTCTTGAACGGCAGCGGACGTTATTTCGTCATTACAGGGACAGGCGGTATCGGTAAATCCATGCTGATGACACATCTGGTACTGCAGCTTTCCAACAATTATAACACCTATCATAAGATTCCGATTCTGTTGCAGCTCTGCTCATACAATTCTTCGCAGGCATCGTTCATGGATATGGTACGCTCTCAAATCAATATCAGCAATCTGGAGGAACACCTTGCTAACGGCGACTGTGTGCTTCTGCTTGATGCAATGGATGAAATCAAAATCCGTGAGATTCAGAATTTTGAAAGTGAGCTTTCTGATTTCGTGGAAAAGTACCCTAAGAACAAGTACATCATGTCGTCAAGACCTATCAATAAGTTCCAGGCACTGACACGTTTTGAGGTGTGTAAGCTTGCACCGTTTACAAAAGCACAGGCAATAGAACTGGTAAAAAAGCTTGCATTCCGTTTGGATCAGCCGGAAATCAAGGCGAATTTCTTGAGAGAGCTTGATGAAACGCTCTTTGAAACACACAGAGATTTTGCAGAAATCCCTTTGCTTCTCGTCCTAATGCTGATGACCTATGAGCGATATGCGAAAATTCCTGCGAAACGCCACGTTTTCTATTACAAGGTTTTCGATACACTTGTAGAACAGCACGACGCAGCCAAGATAGGCTTCAATCGCGTATTCAAGACACAGATGAATCCCGAAGAGTTTTCCATGATACTGGAGGAATTCTGTGCCAGAACCTATATTGATGAGAAGTTTGAATTCACACAGCTGGAATTCGAAGAATACTTCCACAATCTTCGCAGTGTACAGCGTATTGGTAAGAACTTCTCCTGTACTGATTTAATTTCCGACCTTACGGTAGCATTGTGCATTCTAACACACAATAATGATAAGTACAGATTTATCCACCGTTCCCTCCAGGAATATTTCTGTGCTGTGAAATTCGCAAAATGTGATGATGCTGCCTTCAAGTCTGTAGCTGCTATTTTTGATAATCGTATCGCAAAAATCACAGCAGATTACACATTCGATATGATGTTTGACATGGCACCAAGCAAAACGGAACGCTTCATTTACATCCCTTATCTTACGGAACTGCTTGATGACTGCCACCGTGACGCTGATGACGAACAGGCATACTGGAATTTCTTTCTGAAAATGTACCCGATGCTCTATTACTGCAACGGAGAAGTAAAGGATTACTATGAGAACGTTCCTTCTCAAGCTCTTCTCAACCGTTACGGAATGGACAATTGCGACATCAGCACTTTTCTGCCATTTGACAAGGATTACGTCTTTGAAACATACTTGACCGTCACATACAAAAATGGTGGAACGAAGCATATTCTTAGTTCTGAATATAACGAATCGGAGTCCAGGATCATTGATGATGTAGAAGAAACCGGATTCAATCTGGAAATTGATACGGCAGAGTAAGAAAAGAACGCTCGGAAATGCACCACGCTTTCTCACAGCCGAACTTTCCGCTGCACCTTGAATTTAACTGGATTCACCGCACTCTCGAAAAAATGAAGAATACTGCCGATTTCCGCAAGTCGGAGAAGTATGAAGAAATATTTGTATAATGAGAAATCCTCGGAATTTTCCGGGGATTTTTTGTAGTTGTGTAAATTCTGAACAGCTGATATGGTAGAATGGCATCGGGAGTAGAAAAAACTCATCAAAAACAATTGCATTTTTTGTAGAAAAGTGGTATAATAATTAATGTATATACTTACGCTGATGAAGGGTGATGAGGTGGTCGAGGTCTAAGAAAAACCGAGCAATTCTGTTCTGTTCATCAATGGAAGGTAGTTCCAAAGGCATGTTCAAAAAGGTTTCAGCGTGGATTCTTTTAGCTTTTCTGCTACCGTCTGCAATCATACCGTTAGTCAAATAAAAGCTCGGTTGAATAGCTCTATAAAACATAAAATACGGTCTTACACCATTACAGTCAAAAGCAGGTAAATCCGCTGTAGATTCGTAATTATCAAGGCTTTCTGGCACAACTCCAAAGGCTGAATTTAGGGCAACACCGCACAATTGCCAAACAAGCAAAAAAATGATATAATCTTTATTTCTGATGACGATGATTCTGTATATCTGGTGAATAGCATTATTGACAGTTGGGAAGAAATGTTTTCGGGCATTCCGACACCGATGATCGTAAAGGCAACATTGCTTCCATTCCGGGATGTCATTATTTCGAATGGGCTGGTGTCTGCATTCCCGATTCGATTTGGCAGAAATATGGTCGCTGAATTTAAAAACAGTTATATGACTGCGAAGATGAATAAAACAATCATTTCACGGATATGAAAAGTGCAGCCGGGCAGATGTCCCGGCTGTTTTGTTTTGGGGAAAACCGCTGTAGGTGGGACGCGGTTTATTTTACGCTTACCCTCGACTATATCATTCGGGACTATTTGCGGTAGTTTCCTTACTGCAATTCTGTTCAGCAAACAAAAAAATGTAAACAAAAACTTTGGATTAACCCCTTGCATTTTTCGTCAAAATATGGTATAATGAAATAGTATGTACATTCAAATAGACAACTCGATTTAGGAGGATAAAATAAATGGCTGAAACGGAAAACAGTAAAGACCTTTTAAGCGTTCTTTGGGCTGGTGCAGACATTCTGCGTGGAAAAATGGATGCTAACGAATACAAAAACTATCTTCTTGGGATAGTTTTTTATAAGTATCTTTCCGATACTTTTCTGACGCACGTCTACGACTTGTTGAATGATAAAAAGCCCGAGAGCATGACCGAGGCACAGGCTGCTTACGAGCAGGCTTACGAGACAGAAGACAGAGACGACCTGCTCGAGGACATCAAGGAAAGCTATCACTATACGATTGAGCCGGAGCTGACCTATACAAAACTGGCAGAAGCAGCGAATAACAATGCATTTCAGCGTGAGATGCTCAAAAAGGCATTCAACAATGTTGAACAGTCCGACCCGATTTTCGCTAATCTTTTCGCTGATGTGGATTTGTACTCTACTCGTCTTGGTGCAGGTGAGCAGAAGCAGTCTGCGACAATTTCGGAGCTTGTCAAGAAAATCAACGAAGTGGATTTGCTCGACTATGACGGCGATGTGCTGGGCGATGCGTATGAATATCTTATCGGACAGTTTGCGAGTGAAACGGGCAAGAAAGCCGGAGAATTCTACACACCGCAGGCAGTTTCGCAGATTCTCACCCGTGTGGCGATTCAGGGGCAGGAAGATAAGCGTGGTCTGCTCGTATACGATGCTGCAATGGGATCCGGTTCGCTTTTGCTGAATGCCCGCAAATTTTCTCATAACCCTGACTATATCCGCTATTTCGGTCAGGAGCTTTCCACGACCACATTCAACCTCGCTCGAATGAATATGTTCCTGCACGGCGTTGACCCCGAAAACCAGACGCTTCGCAATGCCGACACGCTCGATGCGGACTGGCCTACGGACGAAGAAACAGACTTTGATATGGTGCTGATGAATCCGCCGTATTCTGCGAAATGGACAGCGGCACAGGGATTTTTGAATGACAGTCGTTTTTCCGGCTATGGAGTGCTTGCACCGAAGTCAAAGGCAGACTATGCGTTTTTACTGCACGGCTACTATCATCTGAAAAATTCCGGCACTATGGCGATTATCCTGCCGCATGGTGTGCTGTTCCGTGGAGCTGCCGAGGGCAAGATAAGACAGAAACTCGTTGACAGCGGTGCTATCTACGCTGTAATCGGTCTGCCGGCGAATCTGTTTTACAACACATCTATCCCGACGACAATTATTGCACTGAAAAAGACCCGTGACGGGCGTGATAT
>OGJH01002758.1_pt1 | contig 10427 bp, 10 predicted proteins | sample 1572021 | NCBI WGS metagenome assembly OGJH01 (sample SAMEA2582098, study PRJEB24529) | metagenome | biome: Human gut stool | place: China | collected 2011
GAATATTGTTAGTATATTTAATAACTTTATTGTTATTTAATATTTCTAAAAATCAAATACAGTATCCAGATATTTCTGCAGAAAAATATGTAAAAAATATTCTAGTAATTATTTTTACAGGTATAAACTCAATTGCCATATTGCCATACGCAGCTAAAATGTACAATAAAATATATGAGGGAACAATAGAAGCACAAGAACTTAAGAAAAAACTAGTGTTTATTATAATACTAATAATATTAGGAATATTTTTAGAATGTGGATATATGAAAGATATTCAACAAGGAATATTAAATATAGCTAAAAAGTAACAACAGTAAAAAATACAGAAATGATTTTAAACAAATAGGGAGGAAAGAATGCAAAAAGATAAAGTAATAGTTATATGTGGACCAACTGCATCTGGAAAAACAGCATTATCAATTGAATTGGCAAAACAAATTAATGGAGAAATTGTTTCTTGCGATTCTATGCAAATTTATAAACATATGAATATTGGAACAGCAAAACCTACTGAAGAAGAACAGAAAGGCATTAAACATTACTTAATTGATTTTGTCTCACCTGATGAAAGATATAGTGTAGCAGACTATAAACAAGATGCTAAAAAAGCTATAAAAGAAATATTAAAAAAAGGAAAAGTCCCTATAGTAGTTGGTGGTACAGGATTATATATTGATAGTTTGATTTATGAAATAGAATATCCTAATATAGAGTTTGATGAAAAATATAGAAAAGAATTAGAAAATATAGCTGAAGAACAGGGATTAAAAGTATTATATGAAAAAGCAAAAGAAATTGATCCAGAAGCAATAAAAAAAATAAGTGAAAACGACAAAAAAAGAATATTAAGAATACTAGAAATTTATCATGCTACAGGAAAAAACAAAACAGAACAAGAAAAAGAATCAAGAAAAAATGAAGTAGAGTATGAATATAAAATTTATGCTTTAAAATGGGACAGGCAAGAACTATATGAAAGAATTAATAAAAGAGTCGATATAATGATTGAACAAGGATTAATTGACGAAGTAAAAGAAATTTATCAAAAGTATCAAAGTTTTCCAACTGCGATGCAAGGATTAGGATATAAAGAAGTAGTCGAATATCTTGAAGGAAAAATAAGCAAAGATGATATGATAGAAAAAATAAAACAAGAAACACGTAGATATGCGAAAAGACAATTGACATGGTTTAGAAAAAATAAACAAACTATATGGCTAGATGCACAAGATAAAATACAAAATAATATAAAAATTATTTTGGAGGGATAGATTTGAAAGAACAAGATAAAACGATAAAAGAAAAAGAGACTGAAAAAATAAACGATAAAAAAATAAATAAAAAGAAAATAATTTTATATATTGTTGGTTTGGCAATTGTAATTTATTTGCTTTATACTATTTATTTATTAATTAAAGAACCAACCAATATAGTTACAGTAGAAGAGGGAAAATTATATCAAGAAGAAACAGATATTGGTTATGTGATTAGAGATGAAAAAGTTGTAAAAGGTGAAAATTACAAAAATGGGATGGAGCAAATCATAGCAGAAGGAGAAAGAGCTTCAAATAATGAAAATATATTTAGATATTATAGTGCAAATGAAGAATCGTTAAAACAAAAGATATCTGAGCTGGATGCAAAAATTCAAGAAGTGATGCTAAACGACAAGAGTTTATTAACAGCAGATATAAAACTTTTAGAAAATCAAATAGATGAAAAACTAGAAGATATTAGTAAAATTACAGATGTAACAAAATTAACTGAATATAAAAAAGAAATAGATAATCTTATAACTAAAAAAGCTAAGATGGCAGGAGAATCAAGTCCAAAAGGTTCTTATTTAAGACAATTAATAGAAGAAAGAAAAAATTGTGAAAATCAATTAAATTCAGGTGCTGAATATGTAAAGGCTCCTATGAGTGGAATTGTATCATATAGAGTAGATGGATTAGAAGAAACATTGACACCAGACAATTTTAGTGCATTAAGTAAAGAATATCTTGAAAGTTTGAATTTGAAAACAGGAAAAATAGTAGCGACAAATGAAGAATGTGGAAAGGTAATTAATAATTTTGTTTGCTATATAGCAACTATAACTTCTTCTGAAGAAGCAAAACAAGCAAAAGTAGGAGATGAAATAAAAGTAAGATTATCAAATAACGTTGAAGTATCGGCAGAAATTTCTAATATTGTAAAAGAAGATGAAGATATTCTTATTATATTAAAATTAAATAAACAAGTAGAAGAATTAATTAATTATAGAAAAATAACATTCAATTTAATTTGGTGGGATGCTTCAGGATTGAAAATTCCAAACCAAGCAATTGTACAAGAAAATGATTTAAATTATGTAATAAGAAATAGAGCTGGTTATTTAAGCAAAATATTAGTAAAGGTAAAAAAACAAGGAGAAAAATATTCTATAGTTGAAGCTTATAAAACTGAAGAATTAAAAGAATTAGGCTTTACAGAAAAAGAAATTAATTCATATAGAAAAATATCTTTATATGACGAAATATTAATTAATCCTAATTTAGATAAAACAAAAGAATTAAATTAATATTTTTTAGCTAATAAAACCAATAGAAATATTACAAAAATGTTACAAAAATATTAAAATTTAATAACATTCTTAAAAAACATTGACAATATGACAAAAAAAGTAGATACTTAGTACATAAAACAAAGGAAGTAATTTAGGAGGTTTTTTTATGTCAGGAGCATTAATGAACAAAGTATGGGATTTGTTTGGAATGGATTCAGCAGAACCAGAAGGTTATGAAGAAGAAAATGTATATGATTATGATGATGAAGAGGAAGAAGTAGAAGATAAAAAATTATTCGGAAGAAAAAACAATAATAAAGTTGTAAATATGCCACAAACACAAACAAATGCTATTAAAATGGTAATATCACAACCAACTACTTTTGAACAATCAGATGAAATTTGTGCGTTTTTAAAAGAAAAGAAATCTGTTATTGTTAATTTAGAATATGTTAATAAAGATGTAGCAAGAAGAATTGTTGATTTTATTAGTGGAGGAGTGTATGCATTAGATGGATATATTCAAAAAGTATCAAATTCTATCTTTTTAGTAGCACCATCTAACTATGAAATCACAAATGAAATGGCAAGGGAAGAAATGAAAAGCAAACTTTCTGTTTCATGGCTAAAAAATAATGGAGTAAACTAATTGAATATCAACAAGGGGGAAGAAAAATGATAACACCACTCGATATAGAAAATAAAAAGTTTTCAAAGCAAATGATGAATGGATATAGTGTTGAAGAAGTAGATGATTTTTTAGATGATTTAACAGTTGATTATACAAAAAACTATAAAGAAGCGACAGAATTAAAAGCTAAGGTTGCAGAATTAACTAAAAGTTTAGAACATTACAAAAACATAGAATCAACTTTACAAAACACTTTGGTCATGGCACAGAAAACTGCAGATGATGTAAAAAACATAGCAAAACAACAAGCAGATCAAATAGTAAACCAAGCAAAAGGAACAGCTCAAAAGCAAGCAAATGAATTAGATAATGAAATTATTGTAAAGAAAAAAGAATTAGAAGACGTAAAAAAACAATTTGATATATATAAAGCTAAGATGGAGTCATTGTTAATATCTCAATTAGAATTAATAAAAGATATCAATAAAGAAGATGCATAAAATTTAAAATTACTAAAGAGGACTATCTGTATAGATAGTCTTTTTGTGTCTATAAATAAATAAAAGTAAAGAAAAATATTACAAAAAGACAACAATATTACAGAACTGTTAAATATATGTTACATTTCTATTAATACTATTGACCATTAGAGGAAAAAAGAATAAAATATTACTATCATCGAAAGATATGAAAACTCACAAGAAGGGTGAAATATGAGAATAATAGGTGGAAAAGCTAGAGGAACAAAATTATATACATTAGAAGGAGAAAACACAAGACCAACATTAGATAGAGTAAAAGAATCGTTATTTAATATAATTCAAACAGAAATACCAAATAGCATATTCTTAGACTTATTTTCTGGAAGTGGAGCCATAGGTTTAGAAGCTGTCAGTAGAGGTGCTAAAAAGGCTATTTTGTGTGATAAATCAAAAGATGCTATAAAAATAATTGAGAAGAACATAAAAAAAACTCACTTAGAAGAGAAAATAGAATATTATCAATTACCATTTGAAATATTATTAAACAACCAAATAAAAGATTTAATTGACATTGTATATATTGATCCGCCATATAAAACAGATTATGCTTATGAATCATTAAAAATACTAATAGATAATAAAATGCTAAAAAAAGATTCATATATAATTATAGAAACAGATGATGAAAAGAGAATTATAGAACAAATTAAAAGTTTAAAAGTGAACATAGTTGACCAAAGAAAATATGGTCGAGCATATCTTATATTTTTGAGAGAAAAGTAAGATAAATTAGAAAGGGGTAAAACCATGGAAATATTTACATTATTAGAAACATTAGAGGATTTATTAGAAAATAGCAGAAGTCTGCCATTTTCTTCAAAGGGATTAGTCGATAAAGAAGAAATGTTAGATTTAATAAAAGAAATAAGAATAAAACTTCCTGATGAATTAAAACAAGCTAAATGGGTAAAAGAGGAGAGACAACGAATATTGGTTGAAGCCCAAAAAGAAGCAGATGGAATTGTAAAAGAAGCAGAAAATAGAATTATAGCTATGATAGATGAACATGAAATTACAAGAAAAGCATATGACCAAAAAACAGAAATTATTGAAACAGCAAATGAAATGTCAAGAGAAATATCTAAAGGAACAAAAGAATATGCAGATAGCTTATTAGCTAATACAGAAGATGTTTTAAATGAAACATTAAACAAATTAGGAACTAACATGACAGAAGCATTAAATTTAATGCAAATATCATTAGAAGATACAATTAAAACAATTCAAAATAGTAGAAAAGAATTGAAATAGAAAAAACAAAAGTCAGATGCCAGAAGTCAAAAAACTAAGACTTTTGAATCTGGCTTTTATTAATAAAATAAAGAAGAAAAGAAAACAACGATTCAAACAAATAGTTATACTTTGGAAGGATGATAAAAATGGCCAAAAAAAAGAGAAGATATAAAAAGAAAAAGAAAGCAACTTCAAACTTAGACATAGCAGTAATAACACTAATTGTACTTAGTATACTTTTAGCTGTTTTAATTTATACTAAATCAGGAGTAATAGGTGCCAAATTAAATGAAATATTCGGAGGAGTATTGGGAATTATGCAATATGTACTTCCGATAGGAACTTTTGCTGTTGCTATAAAACTAGCCTCAGAGGGAAGAGAAGGAATAGCACCAAAATTAATACAATATGGAATTGCTATTATTAGCCTTTCAATTGTGTTTAGTGTATTTCAAATTTCATCAGGAGAATTACAATCTTCAAAAGAACTATCAGAATTAGTAAAAGATGCTTATTATTTTGGTTCTCAGGGCAAAGGAGGAGGAGCTGTAGGAGCTGTTGCTGCTGTACCACTCGCTAAACTTTTAGGAGATGTAGGAGCAGTTATATTTTGTATAGGAACAGCAGTTATATTATTAGTATTTACATTTGGAATCAATTTATCAGATATAATTAATCTAATGCTTGATAGAATAGAAGAGAAAAAAGAAGAAAGATTTGAAAGAAGAGAGCAACTAGCAAAAGAAAGCAAAAAAGAAGAACAAGAAGAGACTCCGGGACAACGAAGAAAGAGACTAAGAGAAGAAAGAAAAATAAAATCACAACTTGAAAAAATAGACGAAAAAGCACCTATGGACAATCAAATAAAAATAAATTTCGGAGGAAGAATTGTTGATGGAACAGATGAAAAAAAGGGATTAAAGAAGTATGATCATACTGGTGAAAATTTAGAACCTTTGACAAAACAAAGTAAGAAACAAAAACAAATTAGTCAACAATTAGAACCAGATGTTATAGATGCAAATCTTTTTAAAGATGTAGAAGAACAAAAAGAAGAAAAGAAAAAAGCAGTATTACAATTAGAACATGCTCAAATAGTAGAAGATGAACATTATGAATATCCACCAGTAGAACTTCTAAGTAAACCAAGTAAAAAAACTTTAAAAGGAGGAGCTAAAGCGTTAACAGATACTGCAACAAGACTACAAAAAACATTATATAGTTTTGGAGTATCAGCAAAGGTTGAGAATGTATCAGTAGGACCAGCGATTACAAGATATGAATTAAAACCAGCAGAAGGAGTAAGAGTTAGCAAAATAGCTAATTTAGCAGATGACATAGCGTTAAATTTAGCAGCAGAAACAATAAGAATTGAAGCACCAATCCCGGGAAAACAAGCAGTGGGAATAGAGGTACCAAATAAGGAAAAAGAAGTAGTACATTTTAGAGAAATATTAGATAGTGATGAATTTAAAGGAAATAAATCAAAATTAACAGTAGGACTAGGAAAAGATGTAGCAGGAAATGTACAATTAGCAGATATTGCTAAAATGCCACATGTATTAATTGCAGGTTCTACAGGTTCAGGAAAGAGTGTATGTATAAACACAATAATAACAAGCATAATTTATAACGCTAAACCAAGTGAAGTGAAATTTGTTATGGTTGATCCAAAAGTAGTTGAATTGTCAGTATATAATGGAATACCACATTTATTAATACCAGTTGTAACAGATCCTAGAAAAGCAGCAGGAGCATTAGCATGGGCAGTACAAGAAATGGATGACAGATACAATAAATTTGCAAGCAAAGGTGTTAGAGATTTAAAAGGATATAATAAAGCAATCGAAAAAGAAAATGAAGCTGGAAAATTACCACAAATAGTAATAATAATTGATGAGCTTGCAGATTTAATGATGGTAGCAAAGAATGATGTAGAAGATGCAATTTGCCGTTTAGCACAAAAAGCAAGAGCAGCGGGAATGCATTTGGTAATTGCAACACAAAGACCATCTGTTGATGTAATAACAGGATTAATTAAAGCAAATGTACCATCAAGAATAGCATTTGCAGTATCTTCACAAGTAGACTCAAGAACAATATTAGATAGTGTGGGAGCAGAAAAATTGCTTGGAAAAGGAGACATGTTATTTTTCCCTGCAGGAGCACCAAAGCCATCAAGAGTTCAAGGTGCTTTTGTATCAGATGATGAGGTGGAAAAAATAGTAGACTTTATCAAATCAAATGGTACAGCAACATACAGTGAAGATATCTTAGAAAGTATTGAAAATGGAAATAAAACAGATAAAGAAATAGCACAAGAACAAGCAGAAGATGACGACACAGATCCATTTTTAATGGATGCAATTCAAACTGTAGTTGAAACAGGACAAGCATCAACATCTTTTATACAAAGAAGATTTAAAGTTGGTTATGCAAGAGCAGGAAGAATTATAGACCAAATGGAAGAAAGAGGGGTTATTTCTGGATACCAAGGAAGTAAACCAAGAGAAGTTCTTATGACAAAAGAAAGATGGGAAGAACTAAAAATGGGAACATCAGAAGAAAATAAAAATTAATATAAAATAGGATAGAAAGGAGAAAAAATTTGCAAAAGAAAAATGACAATTTTTTAGAAAAAATAGTAAAAAAAGATTATAACAATGAATTAGAAGCAATATTAGAAAAAAAATACTTTAATGAAGATGTAAAAAGTATTCTCCTTAATATATTATACAAAATAGAAACAGCATACAAAGATTACAAAAAAGTAAAACAAGATACAGAAACAAAAGATGAGTATATTGAAAAAATTATAGACATAATAAAAAATGAATGTGAAGAAATAAAACTAGTAAAGCCATATTCAGAAGAAAGCAAAATAATAGGAAATAAGACATTTTTAGTAGAAAAAAATAAGAAAAGAATTATATGCTACAATGTAGAAAGAAAATTATTATATTGCATATCAAAAATAAGTAAGCAAGAAGAAATAGTAAAAAACAATTATTTTCTAGTTAATAAAACATTATCAAATTTAATTAATACAGGAAATAACATTAATACGGTAGAACCATTAAGAGATTTTAATGGATATTCATGGACAACAATTCCAAGAGAAATAGAAAGTATAGAACATAACTTAATTTACCAAAATTTAATTATTTTAGTTGGAAATAAATTTTTAAACAATTGGATTTATAACAAGGAATTTGTTATGGATTATATGGAACTATTTAGAGAAAAAATGGAAGAAATTTATTCGAAAAAAGTTGCAAAAGATATAATTGAAAATTTAGAAAAAATATCTATTTTGCTAGAAGTAAAATTTGATGCAAAAAGTAAGAAAGAATTTTTAACGATAAAAAGTGAAATAGAGAAAAAAATAGGTGAATTAGAAGACAATAAAAAATTTGTAGAGAGCATAACATTAAAAAAGAAAAGGTTAACAAATGAAATAAAGAAAATAGACGAAACAATAAATGATAAAAATATGATACAAGAAGAATATAATAATAGAAATGAAAAATTGCCATTAAAAGAGAAAATCTTTAGTATAAGAATTTTATCGAAAATAATGACAGAAGAAAGAGAAGAGAAGATAGAAGAATTAGAAAAACTAAATGAATTATTAAATCCTCAAAAATTTGTTAAGTATAAACAAGAATTAGAAAAAAAAGAAAAGGTTTTAAAAATATTAGAAAGCAAAAATATTCAAAGTGATATTGAAAAACTAAAATTAAAGTTACAAAAAATATTTTTACAATGTGTAGAAAATAAAATAGAAAAAGCACGGAAGTAAGCAAGAAATTATAAAGATAATATATCAATTCAGGTATTATTCGATGTTACCATATAATCATGAAAAGACGATATATGAAACAGAAGAATTATCAGAACAATTAAAAAGAACAACAAAAAAATTATTATTAAAAGCACATAAATTAAAAGCAATTGAAAAATTTTCGAAAAATGAAGATATAAATTATGAATTATTAAAAAATTTATTCAGAGTAAGAAGTATTAATTTAGAAGAAATTTCTGTTAAAGTTTTGAAAGAAAAAGATAAATTTTTTGTACAAATATTTGACGAAAATAGTTTAGAGGAAAAATATGAATTAAAAAATAGTCAAAATATTAGTAAAAGAGATTTAGAAGTTAGATTAAATAAAAAGGTGAAAATTTTTTGTTAATAATAAATAAAAAAATATTAAAATATATATGTAATTTATTAAAATGGAAAGGATGAAAGTAAAGTATGAAAATAACTTTTTTAGGAGCAACAAAAACTGTTACAGGTTCAAACTTTTTAGTTGAAGCGGCAGGAAAGAGATTTTTAGTGGATTGTGGAATGTGGCAAGGAAATGCAGAATTGGAAATGCAGAATGCAGAAGAATTTGAATTTGATCCAAATCAAATTGATTTTATGCTATTAACACATGCACATATTGACCACTCAGGAAGAATTCCAAAATTATATAATGAAGGATTTAGAAATAAAATATATGCACATAAAGCAACATGTGATTTATGTACTTTAATGTTACCAGACAGCGGACATATTCAAGAAATGGAAATTGAATGGAAAAATAAAAAAAGAAAAAGAAAAGGAGAAAAAGAAGTACCACCACTATATACAGCAGAAGAAGCAGCAAGATGTTTAGAAATATTTGAACCAATACAATATGATGAAATTATTGAAATAACACCAGAAATTCATGTTAGATTTAATGATGCTGGACATATGTTAGGTTCTAGTATAATAGAATTATGGGTAAAAGAAGATGGAAAAGAAACAAAAACAGTATTTACAGGGGACTTAGGAAATAATGATATTCCACTATTAGATTCTCCAACAATGATTGAAGATACAGATTATTTAGTAATGGAATCAACATATGGAAGTAGATTACACTTAAGAAATGATGAAAAAGCAGAAATGTTTTTAAATATAGTTTCAGAAACATTGGACAATGGAGGAACAGTTGTAATACCATCTTTTGCAGTAGGAAGAACACAAGAAATTTTATATGAACTTAATAAATTAAAAGATATTATAAAAGACGAAGAATTTAGAAGAAAATATAGAACTTTAATGAGGTCAGATGTATATGTAGATAGTCCTTTAGCAATATCTGCAACAGAAGTATTTAAAGAAAATATGAATTTATTTGAACCAGAAGTAAAAGCAGAAATTATGAAAGGCGATAATCCATTAGAATTTCCAGGGTTAAAATTCACAAGAACAGCAGATGAATCTAAAGCATTAAACGAAGATGTACACCCAAGTATTATAATATCTGCAAGCGGAATGTGTGAAGTAGGAAGAATAAAACATCATCTAAAACACAATTTATGGAATCCAAAATCAACAATTCTTTTTGTTGGATATCAAGCACCAGGTACATTAGGATATAACATTGTTAATGGAGCGAAAACAGTGAAAATATTTGGATAAGAAATTGCTGTA
>OGJH01002769.1_pt1 | contig 10392 bp, 8 predicted proteins | sample 1572021 | NCBI WGS metagenome assembly OGJH01 (sample SAMEA2582098, study PRJEB24529) | metagenome | biome: Human gut stool | place: China | collected 2011
AGTCTCAATACTGCTTTTTCGTTTGCACCACCTTCGATTCTTTCCTTAACGATTTTAAATTTTTGAAGTTGTCCATAGGAAAAAACTATGGACAACTTTTATTTTGTGTGCCGAGCATGGCGCTAATCTTGCTGGTGCAAGTCCAGCCATGGGTATTTACCGCCAAGCGTAGTGAACCACAAGTCGGTATCGGTAACGGTATGGATGGAGGAAGTGGTGTAGCAAAGTTCTTGAGCCTACGAACAGAAACTTGATAAGGCGATTAGGTGGGTAAGATTGCAAATCAAATCGAAGCCCAAATGGTAAACGTAAACCGAAATTGTAAATCAATGGAAAAAGCCGGGAACAAAGGTGCGTAACCTAATAAAGATGTGGGTACCAGAAGACTTGGCAAGACAGGCTGGAAACAGTTGCCGAGGATATTGGTTCACGACACATGCAGTTGCCATAAATATGGCAATGACAACAGCAATTTATGCAGGAAAAACTTGCATTTTGGGAACAAACGTGTATAATAAAGCTGTTATAAAAAAGACCATCACAAAAGTGATGTGGAAAACAAAAAAATGGGGTGCTCGCACAGGCGGGCTGAGAGTAAGCGTACGCTTTAACCCGGAACCTGATTTGGATAATGCCAACGTAGGGAGATAATGGATCACAAGTGTGTTTTTTTGTGCAGGAATCTTTGGTTGGGTTCCTGCACTTTTTATGGATAAGACATCTGCAAATGCTGGTTTGTGGGTGATATGAGTTTCCCTGTGTAGGGTGGTTCTGGGGGGTTACGATTGGCAAATCGCATCAAGCCGGGACTGTTTTGTTCCGTTGTACGAAAATAAGGCAAGTCTAAGTCAGCCTGATTTAATGTTTCTCGGAGTGATGTGTGCGTCTTAAACGCCCCGTCCGGGGGCATTAAGACTTGTGCTGCCGTCCGTGGCAGCACAACACTGTGTTACGAACAGGCAGACTAAGATTGCCTAATTTTCTCCCAAAGTCACAAAACGAATCCCGGCTTGATGCGATTTGCCAGCCACTAAGTTGTGAGCCACCCTTAGCCGGGAAACTCATTTTACAACCTTGGGGGTGCGTAAATTTTTGTGACATTCATTCTAAAAATGTCGAAAAATCTCGACGAAATCTGTTATATCTATGCTTTTAACCATACATACTTGGAATAATAATCTGCATTATTAGTTTGGTAATTTACGAAATGATTAATGTAATGCAACATAGCAGATGAAACTTCAGACAAGTCATTAGGCTGAATATCAGTGATACAGCACACTAGGATTTTAAGCATATTCTCATTCGTGCGAATATCAAAAATTCACACCCGCGCCCCCAGTTTTGAGATGAACCGCCCACCCAAATGGTGTTTCATAACCTGGAGGCTGGCATCTTGCGCAAAGCCTGAGCTGATTTTGTGACTTTGGGAGAAAATTAGAAAATCTTAGTGTGTCTGTAGATACACAGTGATGTTCTGCCACGGATGGCAGAACAAGGCAGCATCGAGTCATGGATGACTCGTTGTTGCCGGTCACGTCACTCCGAAAAAATCTAACTCAGACACACTTAGACTTTTCTTATTTTCGTACAACGGAACCAAAATTAACTCCGGCTTTGCGTAAGATGCCACTCACAAGCCTGTGACACACCATTTGGACGGGCGACGCATATCACCCACAAACCATCATTTGGCGAATCAACTGTTTAACGCACACCAAAAAGCGGCTGTAACAACAATCCCCTGTTACAACCGCTCATTCTTTTTATTCTGCCGACACAACAATCTTCCTCAAAGACCTGCTGCCAAAAGCTCCTTACTCCTCAGCAGCTAATGTCTCCTCGTACTTTTCCAAGATCAGTTTCTGAATCCGTTCTCTTGTACCAGAGTTGATCGGATGTGCAATATCGCGGTATTCTCCATCCGCAGCCTTGCGGCTTGGCATTGCAATAAAAAGACCTTTTTCCCCTTCAATGATCTTGATATCATGTACCACGAACTCTTCATCGATCGTGATTGAAACTACCGCTTTCATCTTGCCTTCTTTTTCTACTTTTCTGATCCTCACGTCCGTTATCTGCATGTCTTATGTCCCCCTTTAAGTTGTTTTACCCTTGTCCCGAAAATGCATTTTTACAACACGTAGCGCTCATTGTTCTCAGAAACAATCTTGATACCATTGTCTCCACAATAATATGTATTTGCTTTCAATGTGTCCCTGCTCTCCACGATACAGTTCTCGATATGTGTATTATCGCCAATATATACATCATTTAAGATAATAGAATTTTTAATTACACAGTTCTTGCCAACAAATACTTTTTTGAACAGGATAGAATTTTCCACTTTGCTGTTCACGATACATCCGCTCGCGATCAGGCTGTTCCGCACATCAGAGCCTGCATTATATTTTGCAGGTGGGAGATCATCAACCTTTGAATAGATCTTCGGCTCATCATGGAAAAAGTATCTGCGTACCTCCGGTTTCAGGAAATCCATATTTGTCTGGTAATAAGACTCAACAGTTGCGATGTTGCTCCAGTATTCTTTCATCTTGTAACCATAGATACGCTTCATATTTTTATAACGAATCAGAATATCCGTAACAAAATCCCAGCGTCCTTCCTCTGCACTGCGCTCTAACATCTCGATCAACTGTCTTCTGCGCACGATATAAATACCGGTAGAAATGGTGTTAGACTGGGATACCATCGGTTTCTCTTCAAATTCTACGATCCTGGAATCTTCATTCATCCGTACCACACCAAAACGGCTTACATCCACATCCGGTGCCATATCTTTGCACACTACCGTGATATCCGCTTTCTTTTCGATATGATATTCAAGTACTTTATTGTAATCAATCTTATAAACACAATCACCGCTCGTAATGATGACATACGGTTCATGGCGTTTCTTTAAGAAGCTGATATTCTGATACATGGCATCTGCCGTTCCGCGATACCACCAGCTGTTATCAACCGTAACTGTCGGGTTAAATACGAACAGTCCACCCTGTTTTCTTCCGAAATCCCACCATTTTGAGGAACTCAGATGCTCATTTAAGGATCTGGCGCTGTACTGTGTCAGTACTGCAACTGTCTGTATATGCGAATTGCTCATATTGCTGAGTGCAAAATCAATGCTGCGATAGCTGCCTCCGACAGGCATTGCTGCAATCGCTCTTTTATTGGATAGTTCCTGCATACGGCTGTTATTACCGCCAGCTAAAATAATACCTATTGCCTTCATTCTGAGTCACCTGCCTTAATAATTACTTCACCGCTTCCAAGAATTCCATCCGGATAATCTTCTTTTTCCGTAACTCCGGAAATCGCCGTGTTCTTTCCTATCTGAACGCCATCCGGCACCACGGAATCTTCACCTATTGTTACAAGACCAAAAGAATATATGCTTGCATTCAGCTTGTTCGGTGCTTCCTCACCGACTCCAAGCACCACATTGTTTCCAATCTGGCAGTTTTCTGCAACGATTGACTTATCTATCGTGACACCTTCACCAATCTGTGTCCCTTTCATAATTATCGAATTTCTTACTACGCTTCCCTTACCGATCGTAACACCTGCACCGATGACAGAACTATGTACTTCTCCATAGATCTCGGATCCCTCACCAATGATACTCTTCTCAACCACAGAATCTTCTGACAGATACTGCGGCTCAATGATATCGCTCTTTGTGTAGATCTTCCAGTATTCCTCATAGAGATTGAACTCCGGGATCAGATCGATGAGCTCCATATTTGCTTCCCAGTAGGATCCTAACGTTCCGACATCTTTCCAGTAACCGTTAAATTCATAGGCGAAAAGACGTTTTCCTCTCTCATGACAATACGGAATTATATGCTTGCCGAAATCACAGCCACTCTGGTCTTTCATGGCATGTAATGCTTCCTTCAAAACATTCCAGCTGAAAATATAGATTCCCATGGATGCAAGATTGCTTCTCGGCTCTGCCGGTTTCTCCTCAAAATCCTGTATTTTTTTATTTTCATCTGCAATCACGATTCCAAACCTGCTTGCTTCCTCAATTGGTACCGGCATTGTTGCAATCGTCACATCTGCATGATTTTCTTTATGGAAATCGAGCATCACTTCATAATCCATCTTATAAATATGGTCGCCTGATAAGATCAGGACATATTCCGGATTATAGCTCTCCATATAATTCATATTCTGGTAGATTGCATTTGCTGTTCCACTGTACCACTCACTGTTGTTGCTCTTCTCATAAGGTGGAAGAACCGTTACACCGCCATTGTTACGGTCAAGATCCCACGGAATACCAATTCCGATATGGGTATTTAAACGTAACGGCTGATACTGTGTCAGAACACCAACAGTATCAATTCCTGAATTAATACAGTTGCTGAGTGGAAAATCGATAATGCGGTACTTCCCTCCAAACGCAACTGCCGGTTTGGCAACCTTTGCTGTAAGCACTCCAAGACGGCTGCCCTGTCCTCCAGCCAATAGCATAGCTATCATTTCTTTTCGAATCACGTCAATCACCTCTCGTCACTTTCTAGTCAATCTATTCCTTTTGGTATTTTTAATTATACCACACTTCAAATCCCATGTACATCATTTTCCACAATATTTTTTACTGATTTTACATATTTTTGACACATTGCACAAATTGATAAAATTTTATCTACAATTCGTTTTTTCTGTCGAAAAGATTTTTCCCCAAAAGAATTTGCAAATTAATTTCATACGGGTATAATGAAACAAACAGAATAATTCATAAAACAGGCAGGTATCAATAAATGTATAAAATCAATTTCAACCAGCCGCTGCACATCCATTTCATCGGAATCGGCGGCATCAGCATGAGTGGTCTTGCTGAGATACTTTTAGAAGAACATTTTGCCATCTCAGGATCCGACGCAAAAGAATCCGAACTGACCAGACATTTAGAGCACATGGGTGCCCGTATTTTTTACGGTCAGAAGGTTGAAAATCTTACCGACGGCATTGATCTTATCGTCTACACCGCTGCCATCCGGGAAGACAATCCGGAATACGCGGCCGCAAAGGAGCGCAGCATCCCAATGTTAAGCCGCGCAGAACTGCTTGGTCAGATTATGGACAATTACAACAATTCCATCGCCGTTGCCGGTACCCACGGAAAAACGACGACCACATCCATGATCAGCCAGATTCTTCTCGCAGCAAAGGCTGATCCTACCATTTCCGTCGGTGGAATCTTAAAAGCCATTGAAGGAAATATAAAAGTAGGCAAGTCCGATATTTTTGTATCCGAAGCGTGTGAATATACCAACAGTTTTCTCCATTTTTATCCACGATACAGTGTTATTTTAAACGTGGAAGCGGAACACCTTGACTTCTTTAAAGATATTCAGGACATCCGCAATTCATTCCGAAAATTTGCAGGAAATACAAAAAAAGACGGTGCGATCATTATAAACGGAGAGATTGAAAACTACACAGAGCTCACCAGCGGCTTAGATCCGCAGGTAATCACTTTCGGACTGAATGACTCCTGTGACTATTATCCTTCTGATATTACCTTTGACGAAACAGCATGCGCTTCCTTTACGACAATGCATCACGGTACCCCGGTCATGGATGTAAAACTTCACGTTCCGGGCATGCACAACGTATCAAATGCACTTGCAGCAATCGCACTCTCGCTTGATCTTGGCATTTCAACGGATGCGATTCTTGCCGGATTATCCGCTTTCGGAGGTGCAGACCGCCGTTTCCAGTACAAAGGATGTGTGGACGGGGTTACTATCATTGATGATTACGCACATCATCCGACAGAGATCCGTGCAACATTAACCGCAGCCAAAAATTATCCACACAAGCGCCTGGTCTTGGCTTTCCAGCCACACACCTATTCCAGGACAAAAGCATTTTTAGATGATTTTGCAGATGTACTGTCCATGGCAGACGTGGTCGTTCTTGCTGATATCTATGCTGCCCGTGAGAAAAATACTTACGGCATCAGTTCGAGGGATATCCTTGCAAAATTAAAGGAAAAAGGAACAGAATGCTATTATTTTCCTTCCTTTGAAGAGATCGAGAAATTTTTACTGAAAAATTGTATAAACGGTGATCTGTTGATAACTATGGGGGCCGGAGATATCGTAAACGTGGGTGAACATCTTCTTGGTCGATAAGTTATCCACATTATCCACATTCGATTGGGGAAAACTTCAACCATCGAATGTGGATTTTTTTTGTTAACATAACACATATCCATTTTCGGATTCCGTTTTCTTTTATGTCCCTTATTTTCTGTATTCCGGCACATTTGCCATAACTTCCGTTTTTATGAATCCACTTTTTTATCCACATTATCCACATTCCCCGCAACCCTTGATTTTACAGCGTTTGTATTCAAAAATGTTCTTCTCTTTTTTCTTTTCCTATGCTATAATTTGTGGCGCAGCAAATATTTATACTTATACTTTTAGAATATTATCGAAAGAGGGTTTCCTTCATGGCTAAAATACTAATCCACAGTGACAGTGCATCTTCTGCCACGAGTGTATCGAATATTTTTATTGATGAATATATGTCTGACGCAAACGGGGAATTTGTAAAGATCTACCTGTACCTGCTGCGTCTGATGAATGCCCCGGATTCCGCTTTTTCGATTTCTTCGATTGCAGATAAATTTGAACACACGGAAAAGGATGTCAAACGCGCCCTAAGTTACTGGGAACGTATGCATCTTTTACGGTTAGAATATGATACTGAGCACAACCTGACCGGTATCTGCCTGATTGATTCTGCATCCAGGGATAAAACCGGCACAGGCGATGATTTTCCGGAAAATGAAACGGCTGCGGAAACACCTGAAGCAGACAGTGTCTCCTCTTTAGAAGACACATATCATTCCCCGGATGACGGCATTTCTTCGGTAAATACAGAATCCTTCCCTCCAAAAAGGGATTACACCCGCGATGAATTAAAACAGTTTCAGGAAAATGACCAGATTGCGGAACTTCTTTTTGTCGCGGAACGTTATCTTGGACGCCCTCTCAGCCAGACGGATATGAATACTTTTATTTATTTATATGATGAGCTTTCATTTTCATCGGATCTGATCGCATATCTGGTGGAATATTGTGTCAGCAAAAACCACACCGCTATCCGCTACATCGAAGCCACGGCGCTAAAATGGGCAGAAAGCGGCATCCGGACGGTAACCGCTGCCAAACAGGAGGCAAAGATCCACAGTCCGGCCTACTATGCGGTGATGCGCTCCTTTGGCATTACAGGAAGAAATCTGGTTCCATCCGAGACAGACTATATTGAAAAATGGCGTTCCGAATATGGTTTTTCGATCGATATCATCTGTGCGGCATGTCAGCAGACCATCCAGAGCATCCACCAGCCGAGTTTTCCTTACACTGACAAAATGCTCTCGAACTGGCGTAAATTAAACGTACATACCATGGAAGATGTAAAACGTTTAAATCTTGAACATAAAGAACGCACCAAAGCATCGGCACAGGAGGCTGCCGGTCCGAAAAACAAGTTTACAAGCATCGGGCAGCGCTCCTATGAATATGATGAGCTTGAAAAAATGTTACTGACAACCAATTCAAAACATTGATACCATAGAGTAGTGTGAAAACATTGTCTTCATACTAAAACAGGCAAAAATGGAGATTAGGATAAGAACATGCCTCTGACAAATTCACAATACGATGAGATTATACGGGCATATGATGCCCGGCAGTTAAAAAATGAACATGACAGGGAAGAACGGACCCGTTATGCCTACATCAAGATCCCACGTCTCCGTGAGATCGATGATGCCATTGCGACCTGCTCCGTTGCACAGGCAAAAAAGCTCTTAGACGGTGATACCATGGCTCTTAATACCCTGAAAGAACAGATTGCCTCCTACCGCAGTGAAAAAAAGGATCTTCTGAAAAAAGCAGGGCTTTCTGCTGATTATCTGGAGACTTCTTATGAATGCCCAGATTGTAAGGACACCGGTTTTATCGACGGGAAACGCTGCCACTGTTTTACACAGGCTGCGATCGATTTAGTCTATACCCAGTCGAATTTAAAAAGCATCCTGCTCCGTGAGAATTTTTCCACATTTTCTTTTGACTATTATTCTGATAAAGACATAAATCCTGCAACCGGGTTATCATCTTTGGCAACAGCAAAAGATGCCGTTGCGAAATGTCATGATTTTATTGATCACTTTGATGATACATTTTCCAATCTGTACTTTTACGGAGATACCGGCATCGGCAAAACGTTTCTGTCAAACTGTGTTGCAAAAGAGCTGATGGATCACGGTCATTCTGTAATTTACTTTACGGCGTTCCAATTATTTGATATATTAAGCAAGGGTGTATTTGCAAAAGATGAGGAAGCGATTGCCGCAAATGAAAATATTTTTACCTGCGATCTTCTGATCATCGATGATCTCGGCACAGAGCTTACAAATTCTTTTACGACTTCCCAGTTGTTTTTGTGCTTAAACGAAAGGATCCTGCACCGGAAATCAACCATCATTTCCACAAACCTCGGATTGTCCCAGCTTACCGATCTGTATTCGGAGCGAATCTTATCAAGAATTATGGACAATTATGTTCTGATCAAATTATTCGGGGAAGATATCCGGATGCAGAAACGAAGACGCTGATGTTCTATAAACACAAAATACATTTTCTGCCTTCAATTAGAGCAATCTATTGAAATACATGTAAACAAATTTTTATGGAGGAACCATTCAATGCCAAACGATGAAAGAAACCTGGAAACCTTACCTGATGGAGCACTCGGTCTGATCCCGCTTGAGAGCTGCAAAGAGCTTGGTCTGAAAGTAGACAAGTACCTGGTCGGCTGGAGAGAAAAAAGACAGCATCAGCATGCATCTGATCTTGCCTTTAAAGATTACCGCCGCGATTCCTACATCATCTCTACCGCTGTTCCGCGTTTTGGAACCGGCGAAGCAAAAGGTGTGATCAAAGAGTCTGTCCGTGGATACGATCTGTACCTGATGGTCGATGTGACAAATTACAGCCTTACCTACTCCGTATGCGGCCATGAGAACCACATGTCACCGGATGACCACTATGCAGATTTAAAACGTATTATCGCAGCCGTTGGCGGTAAAGCAAGACGTATCACCGTCATCATTCCTTTCTTATATGAAAGCCGTCAGCACAAACGTACTTCCCGCGAATCTTTAGATTGTGCTTTAGCATTACAGGAACTGACTGCAATGGGTGTAGATAACATCATCACATTTGATGCACATGACCCGCGTGTACAGAATGCGATCCCGTTAAAAGGCTTCGAGACCGTACAGCCTGCTTACCAGTTCGTAAAAGGTATCTTACGCGAAGTAACCGACTTAAAGATCGATTCCGATCATATGATGGTAATCAGCCCGGATGAAGGTGGTACCAACCGTGCTGTATATCTTGCAAGCGTTCTCGGATTAGATGTCGGTATGTTCTATAAGAGACGTGATTACAGCCGTATCGTAGACGGACGCAACCCGATCGTTGCGCATGAGTTTTTAGGTTCCTCCGTAGAGGGAAAAGATGTTATCATCATCGATGATATGATTTCTTCAGGCGACAGCATCATAGATGTCGCTACGGAACTGAAACAGCGTAAAGCAAACCGGATTTTCGCTGCGGCTACATTCGGTCTGTTTACAAACGGTATGGAGAAATTCGACAAAGCATATGAAGACGGTATTATTCACGGTATCCTTACGACAAACCTGATCTACCAGACACCGGAGCTTTTGTCTAAACCATATTACATCAACTGTGATATGAGCAAATATATTGCTCTTATCATCGATACATTGAATCATGACGGATCTCTTAGTTCTATTTTAAGTCCGAACGAAAGAATCCAGCATGTTCTTCAGAAATACAAAAACGGAGAGCCGGTCTAAGACCGCTCTCCATGCTTTTTTCATACTTTAAGCGAATAAATTACTATGAACAGACAAAACAACAAAACAGAACGAAAAAAAACGATTTCTGACACACTATTTACAGCTTTCATGCTCTTCACTGCGACTGCTGTCTCTTTTTGTTTCTTTCACTTAGGAAATAAAAATTCAGCAAACATCACTGTGATCTATACGCTTGCGCTCATTTTGACCGCTCTTAAGACGTCCGGATATGTATACGGCATTGTCGCCTCTTTATTCTGCGTCATCGCCGTTAATTTCCTTTTTTCTTATCCATTTTTTAAATTTAATTTTTCATTGGACGGATATCCTGTCACGTTTATCGGGATGCTCGCGATCACACTAATCACAAGCGCAACAACAACTTCTTTAAAACAACATCAAAAAGCCGCTGCGGAACGAGAAAAAGCGCTGGCAGAAGCTGATAAAGAAAA
>OGJH01002797.1_pt1 | contig 10305 bp, 6 predicted proteins | sample 1572021 | NCBI WGS metagenome assembly OGJH01 (sample SAMEA2582098, study PRJEB24529) | metagenome | biome: Human gut stool | place: China | collected 2011
AAAAAATATTTATTTGTTGTGATGAGTTTATAAGTTCTACCAAACCACCTTTAGAAAAGCAGAAGTATACAATCATAAAGCCACACAAAGCAAAAACTATGAAATTAAAAACCGTTTTTCCAGATATTTTCTTTTTTTTTGTATCCAAACTTTAGACCTCCGTTTTAATTTTAATTATATTAAAACTGTCCTCGACAGAAATAGAAATATCACTTTAAAAGCCATTATAAAATGACACAAAAGTAGCCAAAGTTTAAATTAAATCCCCCTAAAAGTAAAGGCTATTAAGCTAAAATAATAACAATAAATAATTCTCCTATAAAATATATAATAATCACCCCGTACACAAAAGTCAAGTTACAATAAATTTATAATACATAAATGGCAAAATTGAACATAAAAATACACAGTATTTAATATGGAATTGTCCATAAAAACACTGTGTATATGAAGTCTTTTATAACTTATTTTATCTTATAAACATAAGAATCCTTGCGTTTATGTGGCTTTGGCATATCGCCATCAGTATAGCCTAAAATGCAGTGTCCTATGCCCTCATAATCTCCCTCTATGCCAAGCTGTTTAAGAATTTCCTTGCCCTCTGGCATCTCAAATTCTTCTTTTGCTCTATGAATCCAACAGCTACCAATTCCAAGCGAATGGGCAGCAAGCATAAGATTTCCCATAACAAGAGAGCCGTCATAAAGATAAGTAGGTTTTGATTTATCTGCAAGAACAATCAAAACTGTATTTGCACCATAAAATGGGTCAAAGCCTTCCTCTTTACCCATAATCTTTGCATTAAGAGCAGAAAGCCTATCTCTTAATTCCTTGTTAGTAACCTCAATAATAATTGGCGATTGAGCATTTCTGCCTGTTGCGGCATATGTTCCAGCCTCAACTATTTCATCAATAATCTCTTGTGGAACTGGCTCAGAAGTATATTTTCTGATGCTTCTTCTCTCAATCATATTTTTTATAGTTTCATTCATAGTCTTAACCTCCATTTATTCTTCAAGTAATTTTTTATAAATTTGATTATCATTTTCCCTAAATACATTAAAAATAACTTTAATCTTACTGCCTGTTTCTTGCTTATATCTTTTTACACTTCTCACTGCAAGCTCTGCGGCTATATTATTAGGAAATTTAAATTCACCTGTAGAAATACAGCAAAACGCAATGCTGTTTACATCATATTCATCAGCAAGTGATAGGCAAGAACGATAACAGATTTCAAGTGCGTCACAATCCTTCTTCATAACCTTATTAAAAATCATCGGTCCAACAGTATGAATAATATATTTACTTGGAAGATTATAAGCAGATGTAATCTTTGCTTTTCCTATTGGTTCACTGTGTCCTTGAGCTTTCATAATATCATTACATTCAAGCCTTAGCTGTATTCCCGCATAAGTATGAATTGTATTATCAATACATAAATGATTAGGATTAAAGCAACCAAGCAGCTCAGAATTTGCAGCATTTACGATTGCACCACATTTAAGAGTTGTTATGTCACCTTTCCATAGGTAAATATCATCAATTATAGGCTCAAGCTCAGAAATATCAGTTATACCCTTTTTGCGGATTTCTTCTTGCAAAAATTCGTTCTGAATTTCAATAAATTTCTCACTTGCTCTCTTAGGCATACGGATATTAAAAAGCGAACGAAGAAAATTCCAACGCTCAGTTTCCCCTTGAGGTATAAAAGCACCTTTGCCCATAGGTTGTTCACCAAGAAGTGCGTCTATTAAATATAGTTGTCTTTCCGATTGATTCATATTTGTTTTCTCCAAATAAAAATTTATTGACGAAAAAGCCCGTTGCGTATGCAACGGACTTCATAAATTTGGTGCGAGTGACGGGACTTGAACCCGTACGTCGTAAAACACACGCCCCTCAAACGTGCCTGTCTGCCAATTCCAGCACACTCGCAAATATCAACTTTTTTGACATCTCTTGTCAACGAATGATATTATATCAAACCATCAATAAAAAGTCAAGTCTTTTAAAAAAATATTTTACAGAATTTTCTACAAAAATGAAGCTTGCCCTTGAGTAATAACCCAAGAGCAAGCTTGCCGCAAATTTATTCAGAAAGTATATGTAAGTACCCTAAATGCGATAATCAAATATCGTCTTCACCTTGAAGTGCGTCGCAGCCTGTTTCACCAGTTCTTACCTTAACAACATCTTCAACATCATATACGAAAATCTTACCATCGCCAATATGTCCAGTATAAAGTGCCTTTACTGCCGCATCAATAACAGCCTTAACCGGAACCTTGCAAACAACGATTTCAACCTGAACCTTAGGAAGAAGGTTCATCTCAACCTCAACACCACGATAGTATTCAGTTTTACCCTTCTGTACGCCACAGCCGAGAACCTGAGTTACTGTCATACCTGTTACACCGATTTCATTAAGTGCATTCTTCAGGTCTTCAAACTTAGATTGCTTGAGAACAATATCAATCTTAGAAAGCTTAACATCAGAGGCTGTGACTGTGTTCTTTTCCTTAGGAGTAAATGCAACCTGTACAGGAACAGCCTCATTAACAGGAACTTCACCAACATCAGCGTCTGTATCATCAAGAGCAACAGAAGATACATTTGGCATAAAGTCTGCATAAGAGCTTACCAAGCCATGCTCTGTAATATCAAGACCCTTGATTTCTTCTTCTCTTGAAGCACGAAGTCCCATTGTATGCTTGATTACAAAGAATACGATTGTCATAGCAACTGCTACATAAAGTGCAACTACCACAGCACCGAGTGTTTGAATGCCTAAACATTCAAATTCACCATATATAAGGCCCTTGCCCTTTGTACCGTAGCCATTAGAGAAAATACCTACACAGATTGTTCCAACAAAGCCGCACATTCCGTGAACACCAACTGCACCAACAGGGTCATCAATCTTGCAAACCTTATCAATAAATTCAATACCAAATACTACTACGAAACCTGCAATTACACCGATAACAGCAGCAGCCCAAGGCTCAACTGTATCACAACCAGCAGTAATAGCAACAAGTCCTGCAAGAGAACCATTCAATGTCATAGAAACATCAGGCTTCTTATACTTAACCCAAGTAATAAACATAACTGTGAGTGTAGAAACTGCTGTGCAAAGGTTAGTTGTATAGAAAACCAAACCTGCATTTGCGATTGTGTCATCACCTGTCATAGAAACAGTTGAAGCACCATTAAATCCGAACCAGCAGAACCAAAGAATGAATACACCCAAAGCACCAAGTGTCAAGCTATGACCTGGAATTGCTCTTGGCTTGCCGTCTTTGCCATACTTACCGATACGAGGTCCGAGGAAGATTGCACCAACAAGTGCTGCAACACCGCCAACCATATGAACTGTTGTAGAACCTGCGAAATCGTGGAAACCAAGCTGTGCAAGCCAGCCACCGCCCCAAATCCAGTGTCCTGAAATCGGATAAATAATCAAGCTGATGATTGCTGAATATACGCAATAAGCACTGAACTTAGTTCTTTCTGCCATAGCACCAGAAACGATTGTTGCTGATGTTGCACAGAAAACTGTCTGGAAAATCATATATGCATATAACGGAACTCCGTCAGGAAGTATGCTATCATATGCACCGCTGTAACCTCCTACCGCAAAGAGGTCAATGTTTCCGAAAAATGCTGAAGATGTTCCAAACATTATTCCGAAACCAACCAGCCAATAAAGTGGTGTGCCGATACAGAAATCCATCAAGTTTTTCATAATGATGTTACCAGCATTTTTAGCCCTTGTGAAACCTGTTTCGACCATTGCGAAGCCTGCCTGCATAAAAAAAACAAGTGCCGCACCAACTAATACCCATATGGTATTTACAGCAGAATATTCGCCCATAATCTATTTCCCCTCTCATTTTTAAAACTTTTAAATATTAAAAATCTCAAAATATTGTATAATAAAATGCGGTAGCAAGAACTCCGCATTTTATTATCTCATTTATATAGAGTTACCCCTTTTATCCCCTTTATATGTAGCTCTAAATCAGACGCTGAAAAGCAACTTTCCGTATGATGGATATGGCCAGTATTCAGCAGACATATTTGATTCCATCTCATCAGCTACTGCTCTAAGCTCCTGCATTGCCGCAAATACAGAATTCCTATAGTAGTTAGCAAGTTCCTGAACATCTGTGTAATCCTTAGCACCAACAACAGCCTTATCAAGAACATCAATCTTCTTAGTAAAGTCTGTGAGAAGTGCAGAAAGCTTTTTAAGAAGCTCTGTTTCTGCACAAGTGCAAATATCGCTGTCAATAGATTTCATTACACTTGCAGAATCAGCAAGAAGCTTCAAATACTTAACAACAGCAGGAACGATATCCTTCTTAGCCATATCAAGTGTTGTAAGAGCTTCAATGTTGATAATCTTAGAGTAGTTCTCGAGCTGAATCTCATATCTTGCACGAACCTCTGCCTCAGTAAAGATTCCGTGCTTCTTGAAGAGCTTGAGGTTCTTCTCAGCAACATAATGAGGCATAGCCTCTGGCATAGATCTGAGGTTATAAAGACCTCTTCTTTCTGCCTCTTCAAGCCACTCATCAGAGTAGTTATCACCGTTAAATACAATTCTCTTATGCTCTTGATATGTCTTTCTGATAACATCAATAACAGCCTTATCAAAATCGTCTGCCTTCTCGAGAACATCTGCGAACTGCTCAAGTTCTTCTGCTACGATTGTGTTAAGCATTTCGTTAGGGCAGCCGATGTTTTCAGCTGAACCAGCCATTCTGAATTCAAACTTATTGCCTGTAAATGCGAATGGTGAAGTTCTGTTACGGTCTGTTGCATCCTTATCCAGATCAGGCAGTGTGGATACACCGGTTAAAAGCTTACCGCCCTGGATAGAATGAGTTGCATCACCGGTCTCCACCAGCTGCTTTACCACATCCTCCAGCTGCTCGCCCAGGAATACGGAAATGATTGCGGGAGGTGCCTCATTCGCTCCCAGTCTGTGATCGTTGCCGACATCGGATGCACTCTGACGAAGCAGGTCTGCATGCGTATCTACAGCTTTCAGGATACAAGCCAGTACCAACAGGAACTGGATGTTCTCGTTCGGAGTATCGCCGGGATCCAGAAGATTTACACCATTATCGGTTCCCAGTGACCAGTTGTTATGCTTACCAGAACCATTCACGCCGGCGAAAGGTTTCTCATGAAGCAGGCAGGTCATGCCGTGACGACCGGCTACCTTTTTCATGGTCTCCATAACCAGCTGGTTGTGATCTACTGCAATATTGGCGGTCTCATAAATGGGAGCCAGTTCATGCTGTGCGGGAGCCACTTCGTTGTGCTGTGTCTTCGCAGTTACACCAAGCTTCCACAGTTCAATGTTCAGGTCTTTCATGAAAGAACCGATTCTCTCACGGATAGTGCCGAAGTAATGATCTTCCAGCTCCTGGCCCTTGGGTGCGGGTGCACCGAACAGGGTACGTCCGGCGAAGATCAGATCTTCACGCTTCAGGTATTTATCTCTGTCTACCAGGAAATATTCCTGCTCAGGTCCAACGCTTGCTACTACCTTCGTAGCTCCAGTGTTGCCGAACAGTCTTACGATACGAAGTGCCTGGGTGCTGACAGCTTCCATAGAACGCAGTAACGGTGTCTTTTTATCCAGTGCCTCACCCTTGTAAGAGCAGAAAGCAGTGGGAATGCAAAGGATCACGCCGGTAGCATCCTCTTTCAGGAATGCGGGAGATGTGATATCCCATGCAGTATAGCCTCTTGCCTCAAAGGTTGCTCGTAAGCCTCCGGAGGGGAAGGAAGATGCATCGGGCTCGCCCTTGATCAGTTCCTTGCCGGAGAACTCCATGATCATCTTACCGGATTCATCGGGATGAGTTACGAATGCGTCATGCTTCTCTGCGGTAATGCCTGTCAACGGCTGAAACCAATGTGTATAATGGGTTGCACCATTCTCAACGGCCCAGTCCTTCATTGCCTTAGCTACAACATCTGCGGTAGCCAGTGACAGCTCTCCGCCATGATCAATGATCTTCTTTACTTCTTTGTATACGCTCTTGGGTAATCTTTCCCTCATTTTCCCCAGAGTGAATACCTTACTGCCAAAGATTTCTTCCACATTTAATACTTCACTCATCTTCGTTTCCTCCTTAATTTTGCAATTTTTCATGCTTCCTGCGACTTACTTGCACAAAAAGAAAGGCGCTACACTACTAGTGTAAACGCCTTCGTTCCGCATAGAAAAATATTAACTTGTGAGGATCGCTCCTCTATGGTTCATTACTATACAACAGTTTTTTTTCGATTGCAATACCCTTTTTGAAAAAATTTTATTGCATCCGAAATGACCTTGGAAACGCTCTATACCTCAAATAGCAGATCCGCATAGGTCGGGAACGGCCAGTATTTTTTATCCACCAGCTTCTCCAGTTCATCCGCAGGTCTTCTCAGAGCGTTCATTGCCACCATAACTTCATCGTGATAACAGAATGCCTGCTCCTTGCCTCTTTCCATGGCAGATGCTTTCTTTTCGACATTGAGCAGTGCCTCCGAAGCCTTCTCCATCTCAGTCAGCTTTTGCGTGATCTGCTGCAACATACGGACAGGCACATAGGTATCTCCCCCTGCTTCCGTAATGGCAATGACAGCATCCGCCAGAGACTTGCTGTACTTCATGACTGCGGGGATGATCTGCTTATTTGCCATATCCACCATGGTCAGTGCCTCGATATTGATGGTCTTCGCATAGGTCTCATACAGTACCTCCGCACGGGAACGCAGCTCTGCTTCGGTGAAGATACCGAACTTCTCAAACAGATGGATCGCCTTGGGTGTGGTCAGAGTATCTACTGCTGCTACCATGGAAGGAATATTGGGCAGTCCTCTTCTGGCTGCTTCCTCTTCCCATTCCCTGGCATAACCGTTGCCGTTGAAAATAATACGCTGGTGCTCGGTCATATATTCCTTGATCAGATCATGTACTGCCATATCGAAGTCTTCCGCTCCCTCAAGCCGATCGGCCGCTTCACAGAAAGCCTCTGCAACAATGGCATTCAGAGTGGTGTTGGGGCTTCCGATGGAATCCTCACTGCCAACCATACGGAACTCAAATTTATTGCCTGTGAAAGCAAAGGGTGAAGTACGGTTTCTGTCGGTGGCATCCTTTACAAAATCAGGTAATGTGGATACACCGGTACGCAGTACGCCGCCTTCTTTCAGATTGTCGGCCTTACCAGTCTCCACCAGCTGTGCCACCACATCTTCCAGCTGTTCGCCCAGGAAAATAGAGATAATGGCAGGCGGTGCTTCATAACCACCCAGTCTGTGATCGTTTCCTACGTTGGATGCACTCTGGCGCAACAAATCCGCATGGGTATCTACTGCCTTCATGATGCATGCCAGCACTAACAAAAACTGAATATTTTCATTTGGAGTCTGTCCCGGCTCCAAAAGATTCACGCCATTATCTGTGGTAATCGACCAGTTATTATGCTTACCGGAACCATTCACGCCGGCAAAAGGCTTCTCGTGCAGCATGCAGCGCAGACCGTGTTTACCTGCTACGCGCTTCAGAGTCTCCATTACCAACTGGTTATGATCTACTGCCACATTGGCAGACTCATAAATCGGTGCCACCTCATGCTGTGCGGGTGCCGCTTCGTTGTGCTGGGTCTTGGAAGTCACGCCCAGTTTCCACAGTTCGATATTCACATCGTGCATGAAACCGCCGATGCGTTCACGGATAACGCCGAAGTAATGGTCATCCATCTCCTGACCCTTGGGCGCAGGAGCACCAAACAGGGTCCGTCCGGCGAAAATAATATCTTCACGCTGCAATGCCTTGGCAGAATCCACCAGGAAATATTCCTGCTCTGCGCCGACGGAGGGCAGTACCTTGGTTGCCTCTGTATTACCGAACAGACGCACAATACGGATTGCCTGTTTGCTCAGAGCTTCCATAGAACGAAGTAACGGTGTCTTTTTATCCAGAGCTTCGCCCTTATAAGAACAGAAAGCAGTGGGGATACAAAGGGTCGGACCGGTTGCTGTCTCTTTGATAAATGCAGGAGAGGTAATATCCCATGTGGTATAACCTCTTGCCTCAAAAGTCGCACGCAAGCCCCCGGACGGGAAAGAAGATGCATCAGGCTCGCCCTTGATCAGTTCCTTACCGGAAAATTCCATGATCATACGGCCATCCTCATCGGGATGTGTTACAAAAGCGTCATGTTTCTCCGCGGTAATGCCGGTCAGCGGCTGGAACCAGTGGGTATAATGTGTCGCTCCATTCTCAATCGCCCAGTCTTTCATGGCCGTCGCCACTACATCTGCTGTCGCCGGGGAAAGTTCTCCTCCCTGATCCATAATCTTTTTTACTTCTTTGTAAGTGCTCTTGGGGAGTCTCTCCTTCATCTTGCCAAGGGTAAATACCTTGCTGGCAAAAAGCTCCTCTACATTCAATTCCTCGCGCATGTCCCTACTTCCCTTCGGTATACTATAGAATTATTATCCAATATAGTTTACAACACGTGCGTTATGATGGTCAATATCTATTTATTAAACACTTTTACAACGTAACAGATCATACTTCTCCGCAGCCTCGGATAATTTTATCCACAACACCTGCTTGGGATGGGGCGCACTATCCACACTTTCCCCATCTTCTGTATACATTGCTTCCACAGTCACAGGTACATTTGTGCCGTCCGGCTTCATGATCTCGATCGTATCTCCCACGCAGAATTTATTCCGCTGTTCGATCCGGCACAGATTATCCTTTACCGCCTCCACGATTCCAAGATAGATATATTCATTCACATAGGTGTTATTATCATAGATCTGTGTATTCTCATCTGGTTTTCCGAAATAAAATCCGGTGGTAAACTGTCTGTAGGTACACTTTGAAATTTCGATCTGATACCAGTCCATATTTTTCTCATACAATTTCGGATCGGTAAAATAGTCATCAATGGCTTTCCGATAAGTTCTGGCCACAGTTGCGACATACAATGCCGTCTTCATACGGCCTTCGATCTTCAGGCTGTCAATACCTGCTTCCACCAGTTCCGGAATATGCTCGATCATACACAGATCCTTGGAGTTAAAAATATAAGTTCCTCTCTCATTCTCATATACCGGCAGATATTCTCCGGGTCTGGTCTCTTCCACCACAGCATACTTCCAACGGCAGGGATGGGTACAGGCGCCTCTGTTGGCATCTCTCCCGGTAAAAAAATTGCTCAGCAGGCATCTGCCGGAATAAGAGATACACATTGCACCATGGACAAAGCTTTCAATCTCCATTTCTGCCGGAATCTTTTCCCGGATTCCTTTGATCTCCACCAGAGACAGTTCTCTGGCCGAAACGACTCTCTTCGCTCCCAGTTTCCACCAGAACAGATAGGTCTCATAATTCGTATTGTTAGCCTGTGTGGAAATGTGCACTTCCACCTGAGGCCATACTTCCTTCGCGATCATAAACATTCCCGGATCTGAAATGATCAGCGCATCCGGCTGTTCCGGTTTCATATCCCGCAGCTCGGCAAAATATTTTCTGGCCCCGTCAAGGTCATAGTTATGTGCCAGAATATTGGCCGTTACATATACTTTTACGCCATGCGCATGAGCAAATGCCACACCCTCTGCCATTTCCTCACTGCTGAAATTCTTCGCTTTGGCCCGCAGTCCGAATGCTTCTCCTCCGATATATACAGCATCTGCTCCGAACATCACCGCAGTCCTTAATACTTCCAGGCTGCTGGCCGGGATCAAAAGTTCCGGTTTTTTATAATTCATATTCCTTCTTCTCCTACTATTTTTTTGTACTCAACGTCACGCCATCCCCCACGGGCAGAATCACTGTCTCCAGTTCGGGATGATGTTTTAATTCGTATAAATATTCTCGCATTCTCGCATGGATCGTACGGTTGCGCCTGGTGACCGCAAATCGGGATTCTATGATATCTCCGTCCTGCAATACATTATCCGAGATCAGCAGACCGCCCGGAGACAGAAGTCTCAGAATATCCGGCAGGAAATTGATATATTGCCCCTTGGCCGCATCCATGAAGATCACATCGTAAGTACCATCCAATTCTTTCAGTATCTCTGTGGCATCGCCTTCCAAAAGAGTGATTTTGTCTTTTCTTCCATATTTATCAAAATTTTCTCTGGCTATGGGAATTCGTTTTTCATATTTTTCTATGGTTGTGATATGGCAATCCGCCGGCGCATATTCACTCATAAGTAACGCAGAAAAGCCGATAGCAGTCCCGACTTCCAGGATGCTCTTCGGCTTTG
>OGJH01002806.1_pt1 | contig 10280 bp, 9 predicted proteins | sample 1572021 | NCBI WGS metagenome assembly OGJH01 (sample SAMEA2582098, study PRJEB24529) | metagenome | biome: Human gut stool | place: China | collected 2011
GGAGCCAGGCAGTTGGTGGTGCAGGAAGCAGCGGAGATGACCTGATCCTCAGCGGACAGGGTCTTCTCGTTGACGGAGAAGACAATGGTCTTCAGGTCGTTGCCTGCGGGAGCAGAGATGACGACCTTCTTTGCGCCAGCCTGGATGTGAGCCATGCTCTTCTCCTTGCTGGTGTAGAAGCCGGTGCACTCCAGAACGACATCAACGTTCAGCTCGCCCCAGGGAGCATCCTTGGCATCCTTAACGGCATAGATCTTGATCTCCTTGCCGTCGACGATGATGGAATCCTCGGTAGCCTCGACGGTGTGCTTGCCTTCGCCGATCTTGCCGCAGAAGGAACCCTGAGCAGTGTCGTACTTCAGCAGGTGAGCCAGCATCTTGGGGCTGGTCAGGTCGTTGATTGCGACGACCTCGTAACCCTCAGCATCAAACATCTGACGGAAAGCCAGACGGCCAATACGACCAAAACCATTGATAGCAACTCTAACAGCCATGTTAATAATACCTCCTAAATGTTCTTACCCTTTTCATCGGATAATCTCACGGTATCTTTATTGTAGTCCAAAACGCGAAAAGTTTCAAGTGTCTGCTAAAAAATTAACAACTTGTTTGTTCACTTTTTGGCTTTTGTATGATTTTTGTCCCTTATCCGGGCCGGTTTTCAGCAATTCAGCCAACAGCGTGCTGGCCTTTACTTCTTTCTGGCCGCAGGCCCTGTGGTGCGCACAGTGCAGAACACGCCCAGCGTCCCAAGGCAGGCCATGCCCAGACCAAAAAAGATGGAGGGCAACGCCGTGAGGACGAACTGTGAGGGCATCGCCAGCGTCAGGGTCTGGGGCAGCTCCCAGCAGAAGCCGAGGACAAAAGCTGCCAGACCGGAGGCGCACAGGGCTTTTCCATCCGACGTTTCGGGCAGCCAGAGCGCCCGCACCAGACGGGACAGAAAGACGAGCATCCCCAGCAGCACCCAGACCTGCGCCGTGGGTGAAACGCGGTGCCAGCTGGAGCTGTTCTCCATGAAGCGGCTCAGAACGCACCAGTAGAACACCAGTGTGCCCCAGATGCCGGAGGCCATGCTCTTTGCGGGCGGCTGCCAGTCCTTCCGCAGCCAGCTCTTCGCCAGCCGGGCCAGCCACTGGCCACACAAAATTTCCAGTATCGCGCGAACAAACGAGCCTGCGCCAGTCATTCCAACGGCGAAGCGCAAAAATCCTGCGGCAGTAAAGAATGCCCCTGCCATCGCCGTGACGATGCCGGACGGTTTGCAATGGCCCTGCAGATTTTTCGGCTCACAGGCCAGTTTCCGGCCCGCAAACAGGCTCACCAGCACCGCGATGCCCAGCGCGACCACGGCCGCGCGGCCGCCCCTGGGCAGCCGGCGCCAGCGGCTCTGCTTCGGCCGGGCATCCCCGGCCTGTGTATCGCTTTTCGTTTTCAATTCGTTCATTTTTACTTTCCCCTATCCTCTGCGGATGTTACCTTTTTATGCGCCGCCCCACGGCGCGGATATCACAGCTGTAATACAAAAATGCCATACCGGAAAACAGCGTCAGCCCCAGCGCGCGCCATGTGAACCAGCCGTGCTGGATGCTGTGGGTGCGCAGCACAATGAACCACGCGGGAGTCATCAGAGTGCAGAGCAGCAGCGGCAGCGCACGGATAAGCGGCTGCCTGCCGCGGATGCTCAGCACAAACAGCGCAGCCAACAGCACAAGGGCGGCGGCAAGCGGCCAGAGCAGCCGCCGCTCGTTCAACGCATTGTATACAAATGCAAAAATATTACTCCATGTCAATTCCATGCCGTGCCATGTATCGGCGGCGGTGCGCACCCCCACCTGATGCAGCGCATCGGCAATAACATTCTGCCCGGTGACAAGCCCCGCCAGCACCCACTTGGAGGCCCAGCAGAGCAGATACCCCACACCCCAGCAAAGGCTGCCGCCCACCACAACGCCGCACTGCGGCAGACCGGCGCGCAGGCGCTGCTGCGGCTCCAACAGCCAGCAGACCAGCGGCAGCCCCAGCGTAAGGATCGGCGTGACCAGCAGATCGCAGAAGGCCGTTGCCGCCCCCAGCACCAGCAGCGCAAGGCAGAGGGCATCGCTGCGGCGGGGCTTTGCCAGCACCCAGACACAGCCCGCGTAGCCAAGAGCAAAGCAGGTAAAATACTGCACCTGATGCGGCACCCAGAGCACTGTGACCAAAAGCTGGCTGGCGGCAAACCAAAGGCAGGCCCGCAGCCCGCAGCGGCGGCGCAGCAGCCACAGCACGGCCGCCAGCAGCGCCAGCAGCACGGCATACTGCACGATGCGCACGCCGGTGATCGTTGTGACCAGCAGCAGCGGCCGCAGCCAGATCAGATAGCCGTGCCAGTACCGCGCGTAGGAGAAGGGCGTCAGCGCGGGCGCATCGGTGCGCTGCGCGCCTGTGCTCCAGTCCTTTTCTATGTACCATTGCAGGTCCTCAGCCAGCGTCTCAAAGTTATCGACATTGTAGGCCGTGTTCGTCATCATGGCCGTCAGCGGCGGAGCCTCATCGGCGGAGGCTGCCTCAAACAGCATGACGGTGTCGGTGTAGTTGTCCATCTGGAACAGCTTAAAGCCAAAATATTCCGGGTACAGCCCTTCCTCGGCGATTGTCTGCGCGGAAGTATACACATGGTCGCGCACCGGCCCGCCGGGCAGGGCATACGCCGCTAGCAGCAGCGCAAACAGCACCGCCAATGTGGCTGCAAAGGCCCCCAGCGCCCGCAGGGCAAAGGGCGGCTTTTGGTTTTGCGGGTTCGCCATACGGCACCTCTTTCACACAAAAATGCAGTATAATTATAAAACAAAACCCCCACGGTTTCAACCGTGGGAGTGTGAAATGTTTATGGCGGGAAAAACTGGAAATCCACCCGGCGCCCTTACACCATGTCGGTCTGCCGCGACACCGAAAGAACGATGCCCATCTCGCCGAGCAGCATGAGCAGGCTTGTGCCGCCGGACGAGAAAAACGGCAGACTGATGCCGGTGTTGGGGATCGTGTTCGTCACGACCGCGATGTTGAGGATCGCCTGCAGGATCACCTGCACCACAAATCCCACCGTCAGCAGCGCGCCGAATTTATCCCGCGCCCGCACGGCGATGGACATGCCGCGCAGAAGCAGCAGCAAAAACAGCGCAACGACCAGCGCCGCGCCGATAAAGCCCAACTCCTCGCACAGGATCGAGAAGATAAAGTCATTCTGCGGCTCCGGTACATACAGGTATTTCTGGCGGCTGTTGCCCAGCCCCAGCCCGGCCAGCCCGCCGGACGCGATGGCATACAGGCTCTGGATGGTCTGGTGCCCCTCCCCCAGCGGGTCGGCAAAAGGGTCCCGCCACGATGCCAGCCGGTCAGTGGCATAAGGCACCAGCTGCGGCAGCAGCACCACCGCTGCCGCAATGGCCGCCGCCCCCAAGCCCCCCGCCAGCGCAAACCAGCGCAGCCCCGTACCGCCCACAAACATAAGCACCGCCCCGATTGCGAGGATGAGCAGCGTACCGGAGAGGTGCGGCTCAAGCAGCATCAGCACCGTGACAACGCCCAGAATCAGCGCAAACGGCAGCACACCGGTGGAAAACGACCGCATTCGATCATGATTCAGCGATATAATGTGGGAAAACACCAGCACCACCGCAAATTTTGCGATCTCGCTTGGCTGCAGCGTGCCCAGCCCGGGCAGCACGATCCACCGCTTGCAGCCGTTGTACTCCGGCATAAAGAGAACGACCGTCAGCAGCGCCAGCGACAGGGCCAGCACCGGCCAGGCCAGCCGGTGCCAGATATGGTAGTCCACCAGACTGGCCGCGTACATGGCCGCCACCCCCAGCGCCGCAAACAGCAGCTGCGGGCGGATGTAGGTGTAGGCATCGCCGCGGCGGTAGAGCGCGACTGCATACCCGGCCGAAAACAGCATGATAAGCCCATAGCTGAGCAGCAGCAGTAAAAAGATAAGAAACGGTACATCAAAGGTGGGCAGCGCGCCGAATTTATCCCGCGCCCGCACCCTGCGCACAAGTTCAGACATACAAAAGCCCCCTGCGCAGATTGTACGCAGAGGGGGCGGTTTTTATTCCGCTGCTGTCAGGCCGTGCAGTGTGTAGCCGTTGTCGCCGTTTTGCACGCTCTGGGCGCTGGCCTCATAGCAGGCCCGCAGCACCTCCATGTTGGGCTGCGGGGCGTCCGGGTCAGTGATGGTGCCGGTGGCCAGAGCCTCGCTGTAGTTGTCGATAATCTGGCCGCAGATGCGTTTGCGGTCGCGCAGCGGCGTCATCAGGTTTGCCATCCACTGCTGGTACATGCCGTCGCAGCAGCTGCCGTGGTTGGCAAACAGAAAGTAGTATTCCTGCTCGACCTCAAGCGGCGAGGCCTGATGCTTGTAGTAGTCTGCCAGTGCGCTGCGCTTCTTGTCAGTGGAAAAGCCGCAAATATCATCGAGGCCCCGGGGGAACAGCTCCGGGTGGCGGACCCACTTGGAGTAAGCCTCAACCGGGATCTTCAGCGCATCGAAAATATCCAGAAAATCCTCGAGCGTGATCTTCATTTCGCCCTTTTCCCATTTCTGGATCGTGCGCCTGTCCCGACCGAGGCGTTCCGCCAATTCACGCTGCGAAACCCCTGCGTCCTGACGCGCTGCAGCGATTGCCTCTGCCACGCGTATTCGATGTTCGACCATACCTTCCAACTCCCCTTCTTTTGAACGCAAATCGCCGCCGGGGAGCCCTGTGACAGGCGGCACATAATGTACCGCCAAACTTCCCGGTCACTGGCTGTGTACTTTGTACACCGGAATGTGGTATAGTGAAAAAAGTTGATATTCCAGCATCTTCCGGTGATGTAACCATTTTACATTCTTTTCCATTTATTGTCAATCTTTTCCTATATTTATTGTATAATAATTCAGAGAAAGCAGGTGAAAATCGTGTACATCTACCGCGCTGTCCGCCAAAAGTTGTCCACCCCCGAAACAGGCCCCTATACCACCTTCGGCATTCTGGCCCTGCGTCTTGAGGCCGGACAATGCCAAAAGGTCTGCCTTGCCGCGGATGTGTCCACCTCCCGCCGCTTTGCCGCCGACCTAGCCGACCGCTGTACTGCGGGCCAGCTTGACCCGCGCCAGCTTAACGATGTGATCGAGGACGCACTGGCTTTTTAGGGGCATGGCAAAAGTTTCGGGGACAAATGCGCCCAAAAATTCCCGGCCGGCTTTTCAGTTGGGAAGGGGTCTCTCCGGGTGAGCATCCCCCTTGTCCGGTACCTGCCGTTGCTCCTGAAGTCTCGACGGCAGTGCCTTCTCCCGTTTGATTTTTCTCAGCACCTGTCTGCGGGTTTGTGCGCCGGCACTCATAACATATGCTGCTGGGTGTCTTGAATTGCCGATACATTCCTGCTCTGCAGCTGCAGGACAGGCGGCAGGCCCATTTATCTCCCTGCGCTGTTCCTGCATTCCCGTATGTCTGCGCTGCCGGTCCTTGTTTTCGCGGTCCGCAGCTTGCTCTGCGCCTTCTGCATTTTTCCCACAGCTCTTCCGATACAATGGGCGGGAAATTTCCCTTGACATACTCCCGCTCCTCTTCCGGGATGCTGACTGATTTGTGGGTAAGATAGTCCGTGCAGCAGACTACCCTGCGGTACATATAGCCCTTGTAAATCGGATTTTTTACAATTCCGAAAACTTGTATATTTGTCCAGCTAGTGGAGTCACCTTTATTCCGGATGAGAAATCCTCTGTACGCGCCAAGGTTGAACATATTTTTGCTGTAGTTAAGCTGCAGCTTCGTTTCCGAAAGGCGCGATACCGAGGGTTACCTTGCAAGCAGATTTTGGAATGCCTCTGACCTTTTGTGGCTGGACGTTTTCCTGTTTTGAGAAAAGCTCAATTGTACGGTGGTACTTTTCACCCACTGTGCGTTCGGCTTGCCTGAAAATACGAGAGAGAGAACCTCCTTGGCTCTTCCCTATCGCAAATTCACAAGCAAGTATGCCCCACGATCCACAATCGAGCCAGCTTGAGGATACCCTGGCAGAGCATGTTCTTCTGCGTAGGCTTGTGCCTGTTTGTGCAGAATTTCACTGTGCTGCATGGTAAAGTTAAACCCATAGTATTGGAACAGGTTTTCTGCCGCCGAACCATATACACCATCAAGCTCACCAAAAGCAACAGCCGCCCAGGTCAACACGGAATTGCAGTTTGTATCCACATACTTTACAATATCGCCCGTTTCCCAATCTGGCTTATGTTCCCGAAACTGTTTGTATATAACGCTCTGATTCGGATTTGCAGTTGTATATCGAGTAATATTGCCTCCCAGTGTGTATTGACCTACCAAAACTACCGGCTTTGATATGTCATAGCTCTGCTCTAACTCCGTGCCGATAGATCTCACTACCGCCGCTTCTTCATTTGATCGTTCATAATTCAATGCAAGCATATGGTTTAGATACATTGCCTGATGGACACATAGTACTGCTAGACCTAATTGTACCGCCGCCACAATCAAATTTCGCTTATGAAACAGTTTGCAAAGTATTTCATATACTGCAAGTACAACCAAAGCAAAAAACAGGGCAAATGTCTGACATGTACGGTAAGCAGAATATATGCCTTGCAAGAGCGAGAGTAATACCAATGACAGCAACATGCCTGCACCTGTAAATAGCAGATACTTTTTTCGACACCGCATTGCTACAATCACAATCATCGGCACAAAGATCACTACTGCAATCGTCAATTCACGGATTGGCAAATAAAAGCAACCACGCAGCCAATACTGGATAATCAAATTTTTTATCAGCAGCTTTGCCAGGTATTCAAATGGATAGAACACCCACGCAATTGCCGTTGCGCCATTTGCGCTGGCCTGCGCAGGCAGTACCATGTTGATAAGCATTTGCAGAAACACGCGCAAACACACCCCGACTATCAATGCCACTGCATACCATAGTCCTTCCTTTACTAAGGCCAAAAACCGTGTCTTTTCTTTGCTCTCATACTCTTGCAGCGAGAGCATCGCAAAAACTGCCAACACATATACAACCGCTAAGGATTCATAAGACGAGCAAACGATTAACATACAGACAGAAGCCGCTGTAAACCGCAGCAGCTTCTGCACCCCTGACTGATGCCAACTATCCCAAAGTAAATTTAGTGCTACCGCATCCAACAAATATCCACCGCAAACGCAAACATTTGCTCCGCTGTATTCCCATATTTCGTTTATCAGCGGATAAGAGATAAATATACAGGAGAATACTCCGTAGCCAAACATACTGATTTGACCATTGGACACCTTGTGCAGCAACATGCAAAAATGCACAGCGGCTGCCCCAAGAAGTATAGCAGCTAACAGGTCGATGCCGGGCTGATAGCTAGGGTCTGCCGTTCCGTATCCCAAAAGCCCTGCCCAAAAATTCATGCCGAATCGCCCAGTTGAAAGCATTACACCGCCGGATCCAACATAGCGGTCTCCCTCTAAGGTGTCAATTCCGACCGAAACCGTTGCAATGGAATAGCCATAGCTCAGCAGCAATGTAAGCATCAACGCGGCCATGTAGCACTTATTCTGTAAAAAGTGAAAAAGATCGGTTTTGTATTGTCTCATTTACTTGGATTCCTGCTGAAAATTCAGCCTTTCTTCCTCAACGACCAGTGGGCGATTCATGATGCGTGTGTTCATAGCCATAACATATTCACCAAGAAATCCAAGAAAAGCCAACTGAATACCGCCCATAAAGAAAATCGCAATCATCATAGGAGCATAGCCAGCCGTAAAGTTATACCAGAACAACAACTTCGCAATCAAATAAAAAAGCCCAAACAAAAAACTAATTCCCGCAAAAATGAATCCAACAAATGTGGCCAGACGCATCCCTACCTTTGTGTAGCTAGTAAAGCTAAGCATTGCAGCATCGTATAAACTATACCAGTTGTTATGGGTTTTGCCTGCGCGGCGCTGTGGCTGTGTATACTCGATTTCTTTGCGCTCAGGGCCAAGCTCCGCCACAATTCCGCGGATAAAAGGTGTCGGATCCTTCAGTTCCCGCAATGTTTGAATAAAGCTTTTGTCGTACAAACCGAATCCGGTAAACTGTTCAATCTGTTCACAGCTGCTCATTTTCTTGATCGTCTTGTAATAGCAACCACGCAGCCAATACATAAAGCCATTTTCCTTGCTCTGAGTCTTACGACCGATTACGATTTTATAACCTTTTTCCCATTCAGCCACAAATTTGGGAATCATCTCCACAGGATCCTGAAAATCTGCGCACATCGTAATCGTACAGTCACCGGTGGTATGAATCATTCCGTAGTACGGGCTATTAAACTGACCAAAGTTCTTGACATTGAAAATTGCCTTGACATGCTTGTCCTCTGCACAGATCTGGCGGATAATGGCACGGGTGCCATCTTCGCTCTTGTTGTCGATAAACAGAATCTCATAGTCATAATCTGGACAGCTTTTGATTAACTCATCACGCACTGCCTCGTAGATAGGGCGGGCGTTCTGCTCCTCGTTGTAGCAGGGAATCATTACCGAAATCGTCTTTTTTTCACTCATTTTGTTTCTTTCCTTGCCCATTCAATGGTTTTACGGATTCCTTCTTCAAATGTGGTTGCAGCATACCAACCAGTGTCTGCCTGCAAGGCTGATGTGTCCGCCTGCAGGTGCATGACCTGCAGCGGGCTGTAGGGAATCTCACCAAGCCCCAGCGGCAGTGCGGGGTCAATAGTGTTGCGCAACGCTTCGATGTAGTCCCTCAGCGGGCGGGCCACACCGCTGCCCAGTGGATAGACTTTACCATCTTGCCCGTTGACCGCCAGCGCATAGAAAGCATCTGCTGCATCGCCTGCATACAGATAATCCCACTGCTGGATGCCCGCGGTCAGAGCGGGCTTCTCGCCGTGCAGCAGCTTACGGATGGTGCCGCTGATCATCGTGGCCGGGCCGTCATGCGGTCCATACACACTCAAAATACGAGTCCAGATGTGGGCCATGCCCAGCGCCTGGCACTCGACGCGGCTCATCTGGCCGGCGCACAGCTTGGCCATGCCGTAGCCGTTCTCCGGGAAGCAGGGGGTATGCGCGGTCAGAACGCCCTCCACGCGGCCATACTCAGCCTGACTGCCGGCCCCGATAAAGACCTGGCAGCCCAGCTGCGCCGCGGCGCGGCAGGCCGCAATGGTGTAGCGGATGTTCTCGATCTGCGCCGGCATGTCGTTGCGGCCCGGGCCGATCGTATGCGTCCACGCAAAGTGGAAGAACGCATCGGCCTTTTCCGGGATCAGCTCCGGCAGCGCGGCCAACCCCGCCGCGTCGCAGGGCACCACATGCAGCCGCGCGTCCTGCGGCAGCAGCGCCGCCCGCGCGCTGCCCGGGTGGGTAACCGCGTAGACCGTCACGCCCTCCGCCAGCAGCTTTGCACACAGCGCCATCCCGATTGCCCCTGTAGGGCCGGTGATGACGGCGGTGCGGATTTCTCTTTGTATCTTCTTCATTTTGAAAAATGCACCCTTTACACTTCTGGTATCAGCGGAATAAACATCTGCTTTTCCAGTTCCTCACGCGGCAGGAAAGGAGCCAAATCTTCCAGAGGGGGGCTGACCAAAGTGCCGTCAGGTAAGCGCTTAGTGCTGCTCTTAGGCTCCCATACCTGTTTGGTATCTGTAAAAATCTCACAGAAAACCGGACCATCCAACTCCAGAACTTCATCAACAACATTTTTCATTTCAGCGTTGCTGTGAGCACTAAAATATGGGTAACCGAAAGCCTTGGCAATTTTTTCAAATTTCGGGAAGGACAAATCTCCGCTCTCGGGACCAATGCCGACCTTGCAATGTTCCTTAAAAAGGTTGTTCTGCGTCAGGCGGATAGAGTGGTAACCGTTGTTATTGATGAGGAAGATTTTGATCGGCAGCTTGTTCGTCAGGATGGTCTGCAGTTCCTGAAGATTCATCATGATGGAGCCATCACCTTCAAGGCAAATCGTCTGGCGGCGGCCGCCGCTGATGCATGTACCAATGGCTGCAGGAAGACCGTAGCCCATGCTGGCAACAGCGCTATTATTTGCCATCCGGCTGCCCTTCTGAATAACATACGCCTGATTTCCGACTACACAGCAGGCACCATTGGAAACTGCAGTCAGACTGTTTTCCGGCAGACGGCCACTTAGATAGCGAACAAAAGCATAAACATTGGCAGTTTCGCCGTTTTCCTCCCACTGGCGGGGCAGAACCGCAGGGTACTCTTTTTTCCAGC
>OGJH01002811.1_pt1 | contig 10255 bp, 7 predicted proteins | sample 1572021 | NCBI WGS metagenome assembly OGJH01 (sample SAMEA2582098, study PRJEB24529) | metagenome | biome: Human gut stool | place: China | collected 2011
GTAGATGCTAAAGGTCCTAATGGAGTATTATTTACATACTCTGTTAGGGCCTTTTTTATTAATCCTATATTAGCTATTAGCTTTTATAGTAGTGTTGTATAATAAAAGTGTATAACCATTTTCTTGTAGATCAGTTGTTAGGGATTTAGGTCAAATAATAACGATATAAGCTGCCCCTGAAGGGAGCCAAAATAGGAAAGATATGATTAGAATAATAAACCTCCGCGTGGCTGTTACAGTCAAGTCGGATATAAAGGATATTGTAGAAAAGAAATATCCCCCGTTACGTGGTGCTATCGAAACGATTCATGTTGTTCGACGTGCCGTAGATGCTCGTAAGAAGCCAAACATTGTTTTTGTATATACCCTATTCATTGAGGTTCATAATGAAGCTCAAGTCATGAAGAAGCTTGGTAAAGAAAAGGATGTATCTGTATTTGCTGCAGAAGATCCAGAACCTATTATTTGGGGGTCTGTACCATTAGCACATCGTCCTGTTGTTGTGGGCTTTGGCCCTGCGGGGATGCTTGCAGCCTTTTACTTAGCTCGTGAAGGCTATCGCCCTATCGTGTTAGAACGGGGACAAGATGTAGATACTCGTGCGAAGGATGTGGAAACATTTTGGAAAACGGGATCCTTTAAACCTGAATCGAATGTTCAATTCGGTGAAGGTGGGGCCGGTACATTTTCTGATGGTAAATTGACTACGCGCGTCACACATCCGCGGTTGCATGAAATTTCAAAATACTTTGTAGAATTTGGGGCACCGGAAGAAATCCTGTACAAGCATAAACCTCACGTAGGAACAGATAAATTACGTCATATGGTAAAAGCCATGCGTGAGCGCATTGTCGAATGGGGCGGCGAAGTCCGCTTTGGAGCTAAGGTAACCGATGTATTCGTTGACCAGGATCATGTGGTCGGTATCGAGGTGAATGGTGCGGAACGTATTGATACTACTTTAGTTTTATCTGGTGTAGGTCATAGCGCGCGAGATACGTATGAAATGTTATTTAAACGCGGTATCGATATGATAGCTAAACCATTTGCTATCGGTGTTCGCATTGAACATCCTCAAGATGTCATCGATCAATCTCAGTACGGTGTGGATCCAAAAAGCCTAGGTTTAGGTGCTGCTGAGTATTCCTTGGTATATCATGATAAGGAATCGGGGCGTACGGCCTATAGCTTCTGTATGTGTCCTGGTGGGCAAGTGGTCGCATCTGCGTCCGAACCGGGCGGTGTTGTAACCAATGGTATGAGCTTGTATGCCCGTGACAGTGGCGTGGCAAATAGTGCTATCGTCGTAAACGTAGGCCCTGATGATTTTGGTACCCATCCTCTAGATGGCGTGGCATTTCAACGAGAATGGGAACGCAAGGCTTATAAATTGGGTGGTTCAAACTTTAATGCACCGGCTCAAACGGTAGGTTCTTTCTTAGGCCAGGCTGATGCGCCGTCTGTTGAAAGCAGTATACATAGTTATGAACCTCATATCGTAGATTGCGATTTGCACCAGTGTTTACCTGATTATGTATCGTCTGTTTTAGAACGGGCCTTACCGTATTGGGGACGCCGTATCAAAGGCTTTGATAACCCTGAAATCTGTATGACCGGCGTTGAAACGCGCACATCTTCTCCTCTTCGTATGGGTCGTGATGAAAATCGCGTATCCACTACAGTCGGTGGCTTTTACCCGATGGGGGAAGGTGCAGGCTATGCGGGTGGCATCATGAGTGCCGCCTTGGATGGTGCAGAAACGGCGATTGCGTGCATGAGCATGTATGCAAAACCTAATGAATGATACTTTCACAAATAGATTTATACATTTACGTGCTATGGTGAAAGCTCAACCTGGATTTTATAAATTGTACAAACTCGTGTGATATAATACACACAACATAGATTGAAATACATTCGTTTGTAGACGGAGGAGAATATGGCTCGATTATTTGGCACTGATGGTGTACGTGGCGTTGTTAATGAATTTTTAACACCTGAATTGGCATACCATTTGGGACGTGCAGCGGCAACACATTTTGGTAAAGAAAAAGAACATCCTACATTTTTAATTGGTAGAGATACGCGTATCTCTGGTTCCATGTTGGAATGCGCGTTGGCATCTGGCATCTGTTCTGTAGGCGGTAATGTAGTTATGGCGGGAGTCATTCCTACACCTGCTGTAGCTTACCTTGTAAAGCAACAAGGTTTTGATGCGGGCGCTGTTATTTCTGCATCTCATAACCCATTCCCAGATAATGGTATTAAATTCTTTGATGGTAGTGGTTTTAAATTACCAGATGACGTAGAAGATCAATTAGAAGTATATGTACGTCAAAGTGCAGATAACGAATTACCTCGTCCTACAGGTGCTGGCATTGGTCGTGTAGAGTATAATGCAAATCTTGCACATCACTATGCTCACTTTGTTCGTCATACAATCGATACATCCCTTGAAGGTTTAACGATTGTCTATGATGGCGCGAATGGCGCTGCTTCTAGCGTAGGTCCTGAAATTTTGTCTGGTCTTGGTGCAAAGGTTATCAATATCAATGTCAATCCAGATGGTTTGAACATCAATCATCATTGCGGTTCTACCCATATCGAAGGCTTGCAAGTAGCTGTTCAACAACACCATGCTGATTTAGGCATTGCCAATGATGGTGATGCAGACCGTTGCTTGTTAGTAGACGAAAAAGGTCAAGTCCTCGATGGCGACCAAATCATGCTATTATGCGCTCTTAAATTGAAAGAAGAAGGTAAGCTCAAAGGCGATACCGTAGTTGGTACCGTTATGAGTAATATTGGCTTCCACAAAGCAGCTGAAGAACTTGGTATGAAAACCGTTTCTACTGCTGTTGGTGACCGCTATGTATTGGAATATATGCGTGAACACGATCTTTCCATTGGCGGTGAACAATCTGGTCACGTCATTTTCCTCGATCATAACACAACTGGTGATGGTATGTTGACTGCTGTTCAAGTGGCGGCTCTTGTAAAAGAAAAAGGCCAACCACTTTCTGAATTGGCTGGCATCATGACAAAATACCCACAAGTTCTTATAAACGTACGCGTTGCTACAAAGACTGGTTGGGAAGAAAACGATATTATTAAGGCTGCTATCGTAACAGCTGAAGGTGAACTTGGTGACGAAGGTCGCGTACTGGTACGTGCATCTGGTACAGAACCACTCATCCGCGTAATGGCAGAAGGTCCAGACCAAGAAGCACTACAAGCCTTATGCCAAGAAATTGCTGATATTATTGGTAGAGAACAAGGATTGGCTGAATAGCTATATAATTTTGATAAAAAAGCACTACTTTGAATTGTAATTATTCAGAGTAGTGCTTTTGTCATTATTTATCAGCAACAACGAGTTTATATCCGTTCAAGTGAATATTATCTCCTGTAGTATCTTCGTTCGTTAAGGATTTTACATAGCTATCGCCTGTAAGTGTCCAAGTGGAATCTTTGCTGAGTTTCAGTGTAATTTCTTTTGCTGTATTGTCAGTGTTGATAGCGCCAACTAAACTAGATCCATTTGTCATGTCTAGCGCAATGGTGCTAATTGCATCGGCTACAATATTGCCGTTTAAGGCTTGGTTGGAGGCGCGAAGTGTAAGGTGACCGCCATTTTCACCGGTTTTGCCCCAACGGGAGTCGGCCGCTGCTTTCACTAGTGTTGTAGTATTGGGAGTAGAGATAGCATTGCCAGTAAGGTCTACCTCTGCAGTGGTGTTGTTCACATAGATGAAAGCGCCTGTAGCATGGGTGGTGAGTGAGTTGTTTTCTGCTTTGAGAAGGGCAATACCACTTTCAGCATCACCAGAAAAGCTTTGGTATAGCATAAAACCATTGTCTTTGTAGCCTGTTACATTAGAGTTGGTAAGTGTGATGGAATTTTTGCCTTCTACGACACCAATTTCACTGTTTTTAGCTTCGCCCGTAATATAGTCAGCTGTGATATTACCAGTAGAGTAGATAATAGGGCTACCTTCACCAGATGTTGTTAATTTGGCAGCCTCTGCTGTAATGGTACCTTCGCCACGGTCTGTAGCTAATGTAGCAGAGTGAGCACCTTCGGTTGTAATAGTAAGATTTTTGCCGTTTACAGTGCCTTTATAAGTGGCATCTAAACCACGGGAGGAATCGCTCTTTGTGTGAATGTTAGTATTTTCTACATTGATGACAGAACCTTCACCAGTGGCAAATACTGCATTCGAGCCATTGGAATTGGATGTAATATTGCTGCCTTTGATGTTGATTTGACTACCGTCGGTACCGAGTATTACTGCGTTTTGACCACGGAAATTACTATTATTATCGCTTGTCGTATTGCCTGCTTTATCGAATACGCTGTTTTCGATGGTTACGACTGCTTTATCTTTGCCGATGAACGCATTTTGATCTGATGTTGTATTAGATATTAATTCATGCGCAATGGCTTTATTTTCGGTTACTACCGTAGTACCTGTGAAAGTATTAGGATTAGCTTCAGCTTTTGGAACTGGCCCATTAGGCGCACTCATAGGTGGATTTCCAGCTGGTGGTGCACTTGGTATGTCTTCTGCAAAGGTTGGAAGGAATGCCAATGTAGAAAGGGCGGCACCTAATACGGCAGGAAGTACCCAACGGCGTAATTTTCTATATGAGTGTTTATGGTTTAGAGATGTTGTCTTTTTATGTGTTTTATTATTTTGTGTATTCATTGTAATCTCTCCTGTTAGACAATAAATATGCATCATATAAATTTCGATAAATATGATTGTATAAAATTTTTATAATAAGTAGTATAATAATGGTGTATGAGTGATCTATGAAATCGTTTGGCTTTATGTACCCCTATGAAAATAAGCGTTATATCTTGTGTTTAATGCTTTCATAAGGCCTAGATTCTTTACATTCATTACATCGATTTAGTATAATATAATTTAGTATGATTACAATTGTACTAGTTCTGCCACATATGAGTGAAAGGAGTTCCAAATTCGTAAAGGCGAATAGCGCAAGTACCCGCGAAGGCAGTCGTTAGGGTAGACGAGGTGAAGAGTGATCGAATAATCAGCGGATGCTCTTCCGGCACATTCATGTCGTAACAGATACTAAAAAGCCCATTGGTAACAATGGAGACAAAGTGTATCTGAATGAATTGTATTAAAGTAATAATTAATACATAATTGAAACATTAATCTAGAACATTAATCTAGAATATTAATTAGTTAGCCTTAGTTGTTGGCTGGGGCTAGAATGCCCCCAGTTATAGGAGGATATACTTATGTGCGGTATCGTAGGATACATTGGCTTTAATCAAGCATCTGATTTCTTATTGGACGGTATGGCGAAATTAGAATACCGTGGTTATGATTCTGCAGGTATTGCTGTTATCGGCCCTGAAAATGTAATTAAAATTCAAAAAAAGGTTGGCCGTCTAGCTAATCTTGAGGCGATTGTAAAAGCAGATCCTAATGAAGGGACTGTAGGTATTGGTCATACTCGTTGGGCTACTCATGGTCGTCCATCCGATATGAACGCCCATCCTCATGCATCTGAAGATGGTAAATTTGCTGTTGTTCACAACGGTATTATTGAAAACTACATGCCTTTAAAAGAAGAGCTCATCGAAAAAGGGTACCATTTCAAATCTGAAACTGATACAGAAGTAGTAGCTCATTTATTAGAGGATATGTACGATGGCGATTTCGTAGGTACTGTACGCCGCATGCTTGCTCGTGTTGACGGTGCGTATGCTCTTGAAATCATCTGTGCTGATGAGCCAGACAAAATCATTTGTACTAAAAAAGAAAACCCATTGGTTATCGGTCTTGGCAAAGGGGAAAACTTCGTTGCCTCCGATATTCCAGCAATCATTAACTACACACGTGATACATACATCTTAAACGATGGTGAATTGGCTATCGTTACACGTGATAATGTATCCGTATTTGATCGTGCAGGCCATGCAATCGATAAAGAAGTGTTCCACGTAAGCTGGAATGCAGAGGCTGCTGAAAAAGGTGGTTATGAACACTTCATGTTGAAAGAAATTCATGATCAACCAAAAGCTGTGCGTGATACATTCGGTACACATATCTCCGAAGATGGTAAAACAGTAATCTTTGATGAGTTGAATTGGACTGCTGACGATGTAGCAGCTTTCAATAAAATCCTCATCGTCGCATGTGGTACAGCATACCATGCAGGTCTTGTAACAAAACAATATATTGAAAACTTGGCGCGCATTCCTGTAAATGTGGAAATCGCATCTGAGTATCGTTATAGCAATCCGTTGACTGATGATAAAACATTATGTATCGTTATCAGTCAATCCGGTGAAACATCCGATACATTGGCTGCTTTGAAAGAGGCTAAACGTCATGGCGCTAAATCCTTGGCAATTACAAACGTAGTAGGTTCCAGTATTTCCCGTGAAGCAGATAACACTGTGTACACATGGGCGGGTCCTGAAATCTCTGTAGCGTCTACAAAAGCGTATACTACTCAATTAGTAGCAGGCTTGTTGTTTGCTGTATATCTTGGCCAATTAAATGGTAAAATGGATCCGACTTTAGGCGGAGAAGTCCTTTGCGGTGTTAAAAGCTTGCCTACATTGATTCATGAAATCTTTGAAGTAGACGAAGATATGAAAGCCTTTGCAAAACATTATGGCTTCAAATCTGATGCGTTCTTCTTGGGCCGTGCTATCGACTACGCAGTAGCGATGGAAGGTGCTTTGAAATTGAAAGAAATTTCTTACATCCATGCTGAAGCATATGCTGGTGGCGAGTTGAAACATGGTACATTGGCTCTTATTGAAGAAGGCGTACCTGTTATCGCATTGGCTACACAAGAGGATGTGTACGATAAGATGATCAGCAACATCCGTGAAGTAAAAGCGCGTGAAGCTGTTGTAATCGGTATTGGCATGAAAGGTGACGAAGAATTATCTAAACACGTAGACCATACAATCTATGTGCCTCGTGCAAATAAATTCATCGCTCCAATCCTTGCGGTTGTACCATTGCAATTGTTGGCGTACTACGCAGCGATTACACGCGGCGCAGATGTAGATAAACCACGTAACTTGGCTAAATCTGTAACCGTAGAATAATATATATAACCAACAGTGCTTCGGCACTGTTGGTTTATTTCAATATAGGGAGACTATTATGGCAGTTATATTTTCCGGCATCCAACCAAGTGGGGAGTTAACACTTGGTAACTATTTGGGGGCTTTACGTAATTTCTTAGACTATCAAGATACTGATGAATGTTACTATTGCATCGTTAACCAACATGCGATCACTGTACCGCAAGATCCAAAAGAGTTATTCCAAAATACTCGTAATTTGGCTGCGTTATACCTCGCTGTGGGCCTCGATCCTAAAAAGGTAACATTATTTGTGCAATCCGAAGTGCCTGAGCACGTTAAACTCGGTTGGGTTATGCAATCTATTAGCTATGTAGGCGAATTAGAACGTATGACACAATATAAGGATAAATCTCAAAAGCAAGGTGACTCTATTCCTACAGCGTTGCTTACGTATCCACCATTGATGGCGGCAGATATTTTGTTATATGGTACTAACTATGTTCCTGTAGGTGAAGACCAAAAACAACATCTTGAGTTGACTCGTAATTTGGCAGAGCGTTTTAACCGTAGATTTGGCGAAACTTTCGTAGTACCTGATATCAAGGTAGGCGAAGGTGGTGCTCGCGTTATGAGCTTACAAGAGCCAACTAAGAAAATGAGTAAATCTGATGATAACCAAAATGCTACAATCCGTCTTTTGGATGCACCAGACTTGATCGTGAAAAAATTGAAACGCGCTCAAACTGACTCTGACAACGCGGTGCGTTACGATAAAGAAAACAAACCTGGCATTTCTAACTTGATGGGCATTTACCGTGCTATCACAAAAGACAGCTATGAAGCTATCGAAGAAATGTATGCTGGTAAAGGGTATGGCGCATTTAAATCGGATATTGCTGATTTGCTTGTAGCAACACTTGAACCAATTCAACAACGATACAATGAACTCATAACAAGTCCTGAACTAGATGTCATTTTAGATGAAGGTGCTGCAAAAGCACATGCAAAAGCATCTATGATGTATCGCAAGGTTGAACAAGCGATGGGGCTTTGCCGTAAATAAGTATTTACATACACTTTTGAGGTCAATTATGACAAAACAAGAGGTAAGCGAACGATTTTCGGGTGGCCATGTAAAGCACATGGTCACCACACATAAGGCCGTACAGTGGCTAGGACGGATTCTAGGCATTGTAATTTGTGTTGCCCTCATTAAATGGGCCCCACATGATATAGGTAATCGCATGCTTTGTTATGCATTGGTCGTTTGCTTGTTATGGTGGGTACACGGGCTCGATGTAGTGCTCGTATATATTTGTGACAAAGGCTTTGTTATCAAACAGAGACCGACAAATTTACGTGACTATTTTCGTAGTGCCATTAATTTAGATGATTACTATGTGTATGTTCCTTTTGAAAGCGTAGTTGGGTTTACGCCTGATTGGAAAGAACTACAAGCCGTTAATACTCATGGTGGCATTTATGTAGTACCTTTAGATTTGCAACTTGCACCGTATAAGGATAAAATGCGCCTTCAAGCCGCCATAAAACATTATAGAGATACACATGATATATAATTTTGTAAATTTATTGATTTAACTATTTACAACTTTAACACGCTAAAGTATAATAGGTTCATAAGTTAAAACATGACCTATAACATATTGTGTGGAGGATATTATGAACTGGAAAAAGATTATGGCTGTAGGTTTGGCTGCAGTTTCTATGATGGCTTTTGTAAGCGGTTGTGGTAGTGATACAAAGAAGGCTGATACTCAATTACCTAAGAAAATTGTTATTGGCCTAGATGATAGCTTCCCACCAATGGGCTTTAAAGATGATAAAGGTGAAATCGTAGGTCTTGATATCGATATGGCTAAAGAAGCAGCTAAACGCGCTGGCATGGATGTGGAATTCAAAGCTATCGACTGGTCTAGTAAAGAAGCTGAGTTGAAATCTAAAAAAATCGACGCATTGTGGAATGGTTTGACCGTATCTCCTGAACGGGAGAAAAATATTTTGTTCTCCAATGTATATATGAAAGATAAACAATACATTGTTGTTCGTAACGATGATAATGCTATCAAGGGTAAATCTGATCTTGCTGGCAAGGTTGTAGGTGTGCAACAAGCTAGTACTGGTGAATCTGCATTACAAAACGATCCTAGTGGCAAAACTGTTAAAGAAATTAAATCCTATGCTGATTTCGTAAGTGCATTCATGGATCTTGGCATTGGTCGTGTCGATGCAGTTATCGCTGATGGTGTTATTGCTCGTTACCTCATGACAAAAGAACCTGGCAAATACAAAATTGTAGAAGGCACTGATTACGGCGTAGATAACTTTGCTGTAGGGTTCCGCAAAGATGATACCGTATTACGCGATAAAATCAATGGTATCTTAGCCGAAATGAAAAAAGATGGTACTGCTGATAAAATTGTTGAAAAATGGTTGGGCTCTAGTGCAGATCTAGATAAGAGCGATGCTAAATAGTACGATTCGTGATATACTAATAGTACTGTGGTCAGTATGTACAACTGATAATTAAAGAACGAAATGTACACTAGAGAAGAGGCCATGTGCCTCTTCTCTATTCGTGTTTTGAAGGAGTATTTCATGTTAGATTATTTATTGCAGATTATCCCGACCATTGCGGATGGGCTTAAAGTCACCATTGCACTGTTCTGTGTCGTATGGGTACTATCTATACCTGGTGGTATCATATTAGCTTTACTGCGACTATCTAAGCTTCCTGTAGTCGATAAAATTGTTGAAGCCTTTGTATATCTAATGCGTGGTACGCCATTGATGTTACAAATTTTATTCATGTACTTTGCATTGCCAATCATGACGGATGGGGCTATCCAAATGGATGATGCAACAGCTGCTGTGGTTACATTTGTACTCAACTATGCAGCGTACCTTTGTGAAATCTTCCGTGGCGGTATCCAATCGATTCCACGCGGTCAATATGAAGGGGCAAAGGTGCTTGGTTTTACCTATGGTCAAACGATGCGTACCATCATTTTGCCGCAAATGTTTAAGCGCGTATTACCTCCACTTGCCAATGAAACAATTAACTTATTAAAAGATACATCTCTCGTATATGTATTAGCTATGAATGATATCTTGCGTATCACAAAATCTATTGTACAACGTGATTTT
>OGJH01002812.1_pt1 | contig 10249 bp, 9 predicted proteins | sample 1572021 | NCBI WGS metagenome assembly OGJH01 (sample SAMEA2582098, study PRJEB24529) | metagenome | biome: Human gut stool | place: China | collected 2011
GCCGGAGGAAAACACGGGCGTTTCCCTCAAGGAATCCATGTTCCGGAGCGGCGGCCAGTTAACGACCAGCTCCCGCAGGGAGGACAGTTTTTCTTCCTCCGTTTCACCTTCCAGATCAAAGGAAATATGGCGGGGTCCCGGAGCATCCTCCTCCGTTCTGTGCGGCTGTACTCCGTTGAGGATATCCCGGAGTTCATTGCCGAAGGATGCTTCATCCACGGAATCTGGAGGCGTCTGCTCCGGGGTGGGCTGTTTCGGCCGTGTTTCATTTGCGGCAGGCTTGGCGGAAACGGAAGCGGGGGGGGGGGCCGGATATCCGGCGCGCGTCCATGACCCATTTTCTCAGGACCATTCTGGCTTCCTCCGTGACGGTGGTTTTCTCCACGCCCCGGGATAGCAGGGCGCGCAGATAATCCAGCGTGAGGTGTTGGGGAAGGCCGGCGGACATGTTCGTTCCGGAGTGTAATCTATTTCCGGATGGATGCAACAGCCCATTCGGTATGTGCCTGTCTGCCGGGTGAAACGCCGGGGACTCTTATGGAGGGCCGCCCGGAAGGGAAGGGGAAAGAAGAAAATTCCATAAGAGCTCCCTTCCCGCGTTAGATGCCGTTAAACGGAGGGGAAAGTTTTTTTCCCGGCTGGATACGCTTTTCTGGTATGAGCGTTATCCAGAATTTAGAAGACAGCGGCAAGGGAGAGGAGCCCTTTTTTTCAAGCGGGCTTGCGCGTCTTTTTCTATAGCGCGTTTCTGCGGTGGGAACATTACCTGGCAGAATCCGGACTTTTCCGGTTTCCTCCTCACAAGGGAATGCCCTCACCAACCTCTTCCTGAGCCCTTCATTCTGCCGCATGGAAGGGCTGTGAAAATGCGGATATGGCAAGGAGTCGATTAGGATTCGCGTGAAACCTTGAACGGCAGAGGGAAATCCGTTCAACGGGAGACGCGTTTTTCTTGCTCATGACGCCTTTGCGGAGTACAGCCCCTGACACTTTTTTCAGGGAATATTTTTGAGGGATTGTGTATTTTTCATGCGTGTAAATTTTTTATTATAAATGAAATATGATAAAAATAAAAAAGTGTGTCGTGTTGTGATAGAAAAAAGTATTTCGGGAAGTATATTATTTGTCATGATATGACAAAAATGCGGCATGTTTTATATATTGTTTATTTTTAGTAATTTATCTTAATAGGTTTTCCTTGTTTGGGAGGGGGTGGGCGGAAAAAAAGGATTGCCAAGGCAGGGATTATTTCGTACCCAAGAGCCGCCGTCGCCGATTTTCCGGCTTCCGCACATGGCCTGAAGGTTTTGCCGGAGTGACTGCCATGTGTATGGCGCCTAACCTCGTACCGCATGAATTTAAGAATAATTGCCACCCTGTCTTGTGCCGTCGCGGCCATGTTTGTCAGCAGCTGTTCGACAAACGGCGCTGTAACCGGCATGGGGAAATCCAGTAGTGACGCTCTTGTTTTGGCCCGTGTAGGTGAAACTGCCCAGGGATTCGTCCAGCCCCTGGCGCCCAGTCGTTCGGCAGCGCCTTCTTCCAAACTTCCCAAGTTGGGGCGCGACAAGCACAAGATGCCGTTTTATCATCCCGCCCAGCGCACCCGCGTAGTGCGCACCACGGCTTATACCCATTCCGAGCGCGACCATTTGGCCTACGGTCCCCGGAATGCCGTCGGTACGGCGCTGAAATACACGTCTTCCGTCCGCAGCGCCGCTGCAGACTGGTCCGTTTATCCTTTGGGGACTACTTTCCGCATCAAGGGCCAGCCCTACCTTTACGTTGTTGATGATTACGGAAGCGCCCTGGTCGGCACCGGAACCATTGATATTTACCAGCCCAACAAAAAGCTGATGAAGGAATGGGGCCGCCGTTATGTGGAACTGACTATCGTCCGCTGGGGAGATCCCGCCAACAGTCTGGAGGTGCTCGGCAGCCGTCGCGGCTACAGGCACTGCCGCTTCCGCAATCAGGAATGGAACGAGAATGCAGCACAACGGTCATATGCCAAGGCCGACTGACCCATGTTTTCCATCCCGGCGCCGCCATCGCTGCATGGCGGCGCTTTTTTATTTTCCGCCGTGCGGGCGGAGTGGTAATCTGGCGGCATGAATACGGAAAAACGGGCTTCCATTGTCCAGGAGGAACTCATGTCCCTGTACGGGGCTCCTCCCATTCCCCTGGTGCACCGCGACGCTTACACGCTGCTGGTGGCGGTTCTCTTGTCTGCCCAGTGTACGGACAAGCGGGTGAATCTGGTGACCCCTGCTCTGTTTGCCCTGGCCTCCACCCCGGAGGAAATGGCCCGGCAGGATGTGGAAGCGGTCCGGGAAATTGTGAGGCCCTGCGGCCTCTCGGAAAGGAAGGCATCCGCCATCGTGAACCTCAGCCGCATCCTGGTGGAAAAATATGAGGGAAAGGTTCCTTGCGACTTTGCTGCTCTGGAGTCTCTTCCGGGGGTGGGGCATAAAACGGCTTCCGTCGTCATGGTTCAGGCCTTTGGCGTTCCCGCCTTTCCGGTGGATACCCACATTTTCCGCCTTTCACGGCTGTGGGGGCTGAGCACGGGAAAAACGGTGGAAACCGTGGAACGCGATTTGAAAAGCCTTTTCCCTGAAAAATCATGGGGAGATCTTCATCTGCGTATTGTCTTGTACGGCCGTGAATATTGTCCTGCGCGGGGATGCGGGGGGCGCTGCCCCATCTGCAGCCGGCTGGCCCGGGAGAGCGGCTGCGAAGGCGTCTGAATTTTTTACAGGGTCTAAAATGATGCTTGCAAGTCTGAATTTGCATGCTTTAATACACCAGTATCTTTTCGAACAACCATATAACTTAAATTATGAAGAACCTTTTTAGACTGGGTTTCCGTTTCGTTGCATTTGCTTCCGTCCTGATGGCTGCGTTTTCTACATCCGCTTTCGCTCAGGAAGCCGCCGAAGCCGTTGCCCCGCAGGAACAGACCATGCTTGACAAATGGATCATCGCCGGTGGTTGGACCATGATTCCGATTATGCTGGTGGAAGCTTTCATCATTTTCCTGGTGATTTACAACATGGTAGCCCTGAAAAAGGAAAAATTCTGCCCGGAAGATCTCAAGGTCACTCTGTTGCAGCTGATGGCCGAATGCCGCATCCGGTCCGCCATTGAAGTTGCGGCCGGCAGTCCCACCTATTTGGGCCGTCTGGTTGCCTACGCCCTGCCGAATGTGGACGCTACCCGTCCGGAAGACCTCGGCAAAGATGCTATTGAAGACGCCGTGGCCGACTTTACGGCCAATGAAAGCCGTTCCGTGTTCAAATGGATCAACATGCTGGCCCTTTGCGCGCAGATTTCTCCCATGCTCGGCCTGTTCGGGACGGTGCAGGGGATGGTGGGCGCGTTCGGGACGCTGGCTACCGCCGGCCAGGCGGACCCCACCCAGCTGGCCGGTGACATTTCCGTGGCTCTTCTGACAACGTTCTGGGGATTGATCAACGCCATTATCGCCACTCCGTTCTTCTTCTTCCAGAAGGGCATTGCCAACGCCCAGATTGCCGAATGTGTGGGCACTGTGCAGGAAATGGTGAACACCTCCATCAACGTGGTGAATGCCGAAGCCCAGCTTGCCCGCATCCCCGAAGGCCTGGCCTGATTGCCGGAACAGGCGGTCCGGCCCAGAAGCGTCCGCTCAGTCGGAACCGGGCCGGAGAACCTCAACAAAATGTAGCTTATGGGTAAGAAAAAAGCTAATGTAGCGCCTGAAGAAGAAAATGGGGAAATGGATATGTCCCCCATGATCGACATGGTTTTCCTCCTGTTGATTTTCTTTGTGGTGAACGCTACGGCTATTACCGTTAAAAAGGATAAGAACATCCAGATGCCTACGGCCAGCAGTTCCGGTGAAGTGAAATCCGCCAACGGCTGCATTGTGGTGAATGTTTATGGGGAAGGCGCGGGCAAGCGGCCGCCTGGCGTAGATCCCAGCGTTCTCTGGTCCTCCGACGTAGGCACCCCGCTCAATTCCTCCGACGAACTCAAGGAATATATCAAGAACCTTGTGGAACGCTTCAAGGACAGGCAGGATTTTGAAACGCGCCTTTATCTGCGCGGCGACCAGCAGGCCCTCTTCAAAGGGTCCCGGGAGGTAATCCGCGTGGCTGCGGAATGCGGTGTCATCAAAGTGATTTTTGCCGTTCTGCCTGCCAAGAATTCCTCTCCTGCAACCAAGGCTGAATAACATTACGCGCTATGGCAAGACATAAAAAACTAGAGGCAGTCGAGGATGAAGATCCCAAGCTGGATATTTCTTCCCTTATCGACGTATGTTTCCTTCTGTTGATTTACTTCATTGTGGCGACTTCCCTGATTCAGGAACGCAAGCTGGATATGTCCATGCCGGGCCAAGCCATGGGCGAAAACGCCTCCCAGATTGAGCCGGCGCTGATCCGCATCATCAAGGACGGTACCATTTACTGGGGTAAGGACAACAGCCTGATGATCGACAATGACATGAACAACCACAACCTGGCGACGCTCGTGCAGCAGCTGGAAGCCAAAAAACAGGAGGCCAGCGCTGTAGGCACCAAGCCGGTAGTGCAGTTGTGGGTGGAAGGGGATGTTCCCCACCAGCGCGTTATTGACGTCATGAACGCGTTGACGGAGGCCGGGATTACAACGGTGGCTCTGACCGACCTTAAGAACGACTAAAAATAAATTACCCTTATTTTTTCATTGACTCTCAGCTTCCGCTCCCCAAGAGGAGCGGAAGCTTTTTGTTATTGACGGGAGAAACGGACGCCCGCATACGGCAGCATTTTGCGGCAAGGAGGGGAAGCCCTGTGGAGAAATCCGGAGCCGGACCATGCCCTTTTTATTGTACGGTAAATGTTCTGGTTGGGATATGCGGTTTTGGCTGGAGCAATACTCCTTTCATAGCCCGGTTCTGAATCCGTTTTTCCCTTTTGTGAAACCGCAGGTGGCGGGCGGATAGCCGTGAATTCTGTCCGGGAACGGAGCTTCAGGAGAAATGTTGCCGTTTTTTTCCAGTATTGCATTCCGTGTCTGGCTGGGAGGAGGAGAGGCAGTCAGGAGATTCGGATTCAGGAGAGTATTGGAAGGGCTGGCTTCAGAAAACCAGTTCATTCACGGGAGAGATGGAAAGAGTATATTGGAAGGAGGGTGCAGCAGAGCAGAGAGAAAGGCGGCTCGAAGCCTTTATCTTATTTGTGCAGTAACAGGAAAATCCTTGTTGATGATTTTCGGGAAGTGATGTTGTTATTAGGAAGTACGGGGAGGAAGTGTATTTTCCCGTACCTCCCGTGGGGAAGAATAGCTGTTTTTTCATGATATTTCCTTTCAACTCGCGAATGGGATTTCATGTTGAAAAAGGAGAACTGAGAGGGGAGGGGTAGCTGTTGCCGGGGAGAAGGCCGGTATGGCTGCGGATGCCGGAAAAATGGAATTCCGGTTGGGCGGACGATATGTTTGCGCCATGTTAAATATGCCTCTGGCATCTTGACAGACGGGATTCGAGGCTCCTTAAGGGCATGATGGAGCAGTAGGCTGTATTCCACCGAAAAACTTTTGAAGGCGGAAAGCGTGCATTCCTTTGGCCGCAGAGTGTGTAGCAGGGTATTGAAAAAGCAGTATTTTCCCGGCCGGGCGGCGCCGACCTGTTCCAACTCCCGATAAACGCGGGATGGAAGAACTTTCTTGCAAGGATGACTAAAAAGATAAAACTTTCTTCTTTAGAGTTTGACACATCTTGTTAAAATGACGCAATCCATTACAGATAGGTGTATTCCGTGTATTTGCACGGATATTGCGCCTGTTTTATTATCTCTTCTGTTTCAACGAATTTTAAACACATGATCAAATCAAACTATACTACTGCACTGGCTGCAGGCCTGGTTTCCGTGCTGAGTATCGGGGCGGTTCTTCCATCCGGCGCTCAGCATGGCCCGCGCGATTACCAGCGCACGGCCCTGACGGCCATTAAGGAAGGGAAGTGGCAGGAGGCCCTGGATGCCGTGGATCGCTGCATCCGCGTTTATGAACCCCGTATCAAGATGCTGGGGCTGGATGACGGCTTCGGCTGGTTCTATTACCAGAAGGGCGTCTGTCTGGCCCAGCTGAAGAATTACAAGGAAGCTGTGGAAGCGTTCAAGGCTTGTTACACCAAGTTCCCGAGCGCTAAAAACCAGCTCGTGAAAATGGCCCTGTTCCGGGAAGGGGAAAACTACTGCCGTCTTGGGGATTTTGCCAAGGGCGCGGAGCTGCTGGAAAAATTCTTGAAAGAATACCGCAGCGATCCTGTCGCCAGAAACGTCAATGCCGGTGAAGTGCAGGGGCTTCTGGCCCAATGCTATTTCAAGATGTCCCCGCCTGCTTTTGAAAAAGGAATGGAAAACCTTACCTCTTGCGTTACGTCACGCTACAAGGGCCGCCGCATTACGGATGCCGTTATTACCAATGGCTTCCTGGCGATGGTGGATGCCGCTATTAAGACCGGCAAATGCAGTGAGACGGTGAAGTTTGTGGAAAACTACCCTTCCGTGATGAATATCAGTCCCACGCGTGTGGCTTTGTACACTCCGCGGCTGGTGAGCTACGTTGCGGAAGTGCTGGAGAAATCCCGTTCCCTGCTTCAGGATGGAAAACAGAAAGAGTCTGAAGATTATGCTTCCCTGGCGATGGTGCTGATGGGCCTTCTTCCCGATCAGTCCGGAGTAATGGCGGATGCCAATTATTCCCTGGATCGTCTGGGCCGTGCCAACGGGGCCGTGCCTGGCGTGACGGATTTTTCCCATACGCTGGACAGAGCGAAGGTGACAGCCCTGATCGACCAGTTCAACAAGATGAAGGAGGAAGGAAAGGTCATGGACGCTTTTACGTTCAGCTTCATGGGCAACCAGGCCTTGGTGCATGGTTCCCAAAGGGTTGCCCGCGCCGCCTACCAGCTTATCAATGAATCCTACCCGGATGCTCCGGGCAGGGAGGATAACCTGTATTATCTGGCAATGACCACCTGGCAGCTGGGAGAAGCGGACAAGGGAGGCGAGCTTGTGGCGCAGCACCTGAAGGAATTCCCCAATTCCAAGTATGCTCCCATGCTTAATACGCTGTCTTTGGAAGGGCTTCTGAAGGAAAAGAAATTCGATCTCTGCGTTCAGCAGGCGGACAAGGTCATGGAGCTGCATAAGGATGACCCCACCCATAAGTTCTATGAACTGGCCCTGTACTGCAAAGGAGCCTCCCTGTTCAACCTGGGGGCTGCCGACGCCTCCCGTTATAAGGAAGCGGTGCCGGTGCTGGAACGCTTCGTGAAGGAATACCGTGACAGCACTTATCTGAAAACGGCCATGTACCTTCTTGGTGAAACCTACACGAACCTGGGCAATACGGATGAAGCCATCCGGTCCTTTACCAATTACATTGCCCGTTTCCCGGACAAAGGTGAGGCCAATATGGCCGCCGTATTGTATGACCGGGCCTTCAACTACCTAAACCGCAAGAACCCCGGAGACGAAGAGCTCGCCGCGAAAGATGCGAAGGAAATTGTGGACAATTTCAAAGACCACCGCCTGTTCCCGTATGCCAACAATCTGCTGGCTAATCTGTATGCCGGCAGCAAGGAACATGAGCAGGAAGCGGAAGGCTATTTCCTGGCCGCTCTGGAGTCCGCCAAGAAGCTGGGCGACAAGCGTCCCGCTGCGGAGGCCGTGTACAACCTGTTTATTAACGCTACCAAGAAGCCTCTTCCGGTAGAACCGAAGGAAGCCGTGGAAACGGCCAGGACGGCGCGCCGGGACGAGGTCAAGAAATGGTATGACGAGTACTGGAAAGACAGCGACCAGCCCGGCAGCCGCTACAGCCTCCAGCTGGCCGCCGCCGCCATGGAATTCTTCAAGGATGACAAGGAGATGTTTGACCCGGCATCCGTCAAGATGCAGGAAATTATTGTGAGGGAAGGCAAGAAGGACGATCCCAAGATGACCGTTCTTCTGGAAGAAGCCGTCAATTCCTATACCAAGACGTACATGGCCGGCAATCAGGCCCTGGGCCGCAATCTGGATGCCAATGCCATGCGCAACCACTTCTACCGGTTCCCCGGCGTGGACAATGATAAAGACAAGACGCTGAGCGCCATGCTTCGCATGGCCGTTATTGCCCAAACTCAGGAACGGTATGAAAAGGCTCCTGTGGAGACGGACGAACAGCGTGCCGAGAAAGCCGCCTTGGAAGGTCTGGTCAAGCAGCTCTTCGTGGAGCTGAAGCGCGACTTCAAACCTTCCGATCTGCCCCCGTACACGCTTGTGAAGCTTGGCATGCACCTGGCCGGCACTTCCCAGCCTGAAGAAAGCATCGCTTACTTTGATGAAATCCTGGACCCGTCGGAACCTGATCCGGTGCGTAAGAAGGCTCGCATCAACGGCATGTCCAAGTACCGCAAGAATGCGGTCTTCGGGAAAGCCGTAGCTCTGGGGCGCAGCAAGGATAACGCCAAGGTGGACACCGCCATCAAGATGATGAGGGATGAACTGAGCAAGGAAGAATCCAGCGCCAACCCGGACCGCAAAGCCATGGAAGACGCCCAGTACAATCTGGTCAAGTTCACTTCCGCCCGCCAGGACTGGCCGGCCGTCATTGCCGCTGCCGACAAGTACCGCGAAAACAAGACCTATAAGAAGAATCTGCCGGAAGTCCTCTATTTGCAGGGTGAAGCCTACCTGAAGCAGAATGAACTGGACAAGGCGTTGATTAACTTCATGAACATCACGGGTACGTACAAGGGGCTCGTGAAGTGGTCCGCCCCCGCCGTGCTGGCGCAGATGGATACGCTGTGGAAGAGGAATACGATGTCCCAGGGTGCGGGCAAGCAGCCTTCCGACAGGTACGTTGCTTGGAAGGCCGGCAGCCAGTACGTGCAGTTGCTGGATACTCCCGCCAACCGCAAGAAGATGACGGCGGAGGACAGCGCCCTGGTCAATGAGGTGAAGGATAAGACGGCTAAGTTCGGTTCCGATCCTGCCGTCAGCCAGGAACGGGCGGACATTGCCGCCTATGAAGCAGCCGTACGCGCCGCCAAGGGCCAGAAATAATAACAAGAGGTTTAGTAATCAATCATATGAAAGCACTTTCAGTAATAATGGTATTGGCCGGACTGTCCTCCCTGGTTCCGTCCATGGCCCAGAATGCCCAGAATCCCCAGCGCCTGCGCGCCAGAGTTGCCGCACCGACCATCAAGAATGGCCGTCCGACGGATATCTACATTCTTTCCGCCAATGGACCCACGGTCCAGTTTGTGGAGAGCAGGGAATCCCAGGAAGTCCTTCAGCAGATGGCCAGCGCCTTCAAGACGCTGTATATTTTTGAAACGGACGACTTTGTGGATGCCAAGGTGGCTATGGAAAACCGGAAGTACCAGGAAGCCCGCAACAAATTCCACGCTCTGGTGAATAAGTATGCCTCAACGCTTTCCATCAAGGACAGCCTGTCCGCCCGGGCGGCTGTCTATGAACTGGAGTGCGCTATGCGCATGATGGATTGGGCTGGAGTCAAAGGGTTGGCGGCCAAGTTTCCCGTCAGAGGGGCCAATTTGTCCCCTTCCGTCCAGAATGACCTGGAGGTGGCAAAAATCATGGCCTTGATTCCGGATAAGGACTGGAACGGCGTGAAAAGCCGTGCCGGTTCTTTCCTGGCAACCAAAAAGAATGCCACCCGCCTCCAGCAGGCGCGGATGAAATATGCCCTGGGTGCGGCCGCCATGGTGGCCCAGGATTGGAACAAGGCGCTGGATTATTTTGCGGAAGCCCTGGTTTTGCTGCATGGTTCCGATGAAGAACTGGCGTCTGCCTGCGTGGCCCGCTCCCTGGATGCCTACCTGCGCATGCCGGATGTTGTCAAATTCTTTGAGAATCCCGTCGTCTCATCTGCCGTGGAATCCAGGAAGAATAATCCCGAAGCTGTGATTCCGGATTCACGGCTGAAGTCCCGTCCCGCTCCTGTCAAGGAAGCGGCTGCCCTGTACCGTTTGCATGAACTGATGTTCCCGGACAGGAAGCTGCCGGCCAAGTATGACGGTTTTGCGGTTTCCTACAAGCATCCGGCCGCTGTTGCTCCCGCCAAGGCTCCTGACCAGGCTCCCGCACAGCCGCAGAAAAAGCAGTAATAAAGCTTCGCGGCAGGTTGTTCGCCGGCCGATATTTCTTTAATAAGGGCCGTCTCCCCGTAAGGGGGGAGACGGCCCTTGTGTTGAGTTTTTCTT
>OGJH01002814.1_pt1 | contig 10236 bp, 8 predicted proteins | sample 1572021 | NCBI WGS metagenome assembly OGJH01 (sample SAMEA2582098, study PRJEB24529) | metagenome | biome: Human gut stool | place: China | collected 2011
AATCGAGGTCAATAGACGGCGGGTAGAAATATTCATAATTTTGGTGTATAATTTTGGTGTATAATAGGAAATTAAGAGAAAGACAAATTTGAATTTGTGGAGAATAATATGAAAGTAGATGTCATTAAGAAATATTTTCAGTCTTGGTTAGATAATGATGTTGAGATTGTAAAACAGACTTTTTCTGAAAATGCTTTGTATAGTGAATGCTATGGACCTGAATATCATGGCTTATCACAAATTGTAACATGGTTTGAAAATTGGAATAATAAGGGACAAGTATTGGAATGGACAATCAAGCGAATATTCGAGCAAAACCAAACGTTAATTGTTGAATGGTACTTCAGATGTAATTATGATGGTAAGATAGATGGCTTTGATGGTGTTACAATAGCGGATTTTGATAAGGATATGAAAATATTAAAATTATGTGAATTTCAGTCGAAGGCAGAACACTACTATCCATATGAATCATGATCTAAATTCCAGTTTGTCGAACTTACTCTAAATTAGCAAAGACCGCTTACAAAAGTGTAGGCGGTCTTTATTCGTGTTCAGATATATTTGATTTTGAACTTTCTTTTCTTGGCTGAAATTACCATACAGAGAACATCGTCAACACCATCGGTGTATCTGCCTTGTGCTATCAGGCTGTTCTTCAAACGGATAAGTGATTGCAACACTTCGCTGTATTCGTCCTTGGAAAGGTATAAATGATATTTCTGTTCTTTCAAAACAACCACCTCCTGTTACCGCAATTGTATAATAAGAAAGGGCATATAGGTAGTGTGCGATTGTCTCTTGACCACCCCTAAATGAACGAATTAACAGGGTAACAACCGCCTTGTCCATTAGCAAGAATTTTGCTCGTTTTTTTCTCTCATTAGCAGAGAGGGCATTTTCATTAGCAAAATAGCGAAAATCCTGCTAATTTTTATTAGCAAGCCGTACACCTGAAAGGCGGACGACATTAGTCCTAATTTCCATTAGCTGACGGAGAATTTGCTAATGAAAATCTATGAAATCTACGATTTTGCTCCTTTTCTGTAAAAATAAAAAAACGCCGGAAACCCTTGATTTTACTGGGTTTTCCGGCGGAGTTTTTGGCGTTCCCGAGGTGATTCGAACACCCGACCTACCGCTTAGGAGGCGGTCGCTCTATCCAGCTGAGCTACGGAAACATATCACAATTGCTATTATATCACAGTTTTGCAATTTTGTCAAATGTTTATTTGACAAAAAAAGTTGACAAAGGAAAACTTTTATGATATGATAATAATACTTTATTACCAGTGAGGGAGTAGTTGACGCAGGGGATATCCTGCGGGGCAAGTCAACATACTGATCGTCTTGGCGGTCTGGCTTGTCGAGAGGGCGAAAGCCTTTAGTAACAAGACTCACATACGGCTGACAGGATAGCTGTATGCTGAGCTTTTTAAGTCGGGTACAGCTTTGTATCGGGCTTTTTATTTTTGCCTGAAATAATTGTAGGAGCGATAAAAATGGGATTTATTGAGCTTTTTCTGATCGGTGTTGGACTATCTATGGACGCTTTTGCAGTGTCTGTTTGCAAGGGCTTGAATATGAGAAAAATAAACTATAAGCACGCACTTATAATAGGCGGCTTCTTTGGAGGCTTTCAGGCTCTTATGCCGTTTGTAGGCTGGGCATTGGGCAGCCAGTTCGAGCAGTATATAGAATCGGTGGATCACTGGATAGCCTTTGTCCTGCTTGCTTTCATCGGAGGAAAAATGGTCTGTGAATCTATAAAGGGCGGCGATGATGACGAGGAGTCGCCTGACGGGGAAAAGCTAGATATCAAGGAGCTTTTTATACTCGCCATAGCAACAAGTATCGACGCACTTGCAGTCGGAATAACGTTCGCTTTCCTGAAAGTGAGTATCGTGCCGTCTATAACCATTATAGGCTTGACAACGTTCCTTATCTCTGTGGGTGGAGTTGTTATCGGCAACAAGTTCGGCTCAAAATATAAGAGCAAGGCAGAGGTAGCAGGGGGCATTATACTCGTTTTGATCGGGCTGAAGATCCTTCTTGAGGGAGTTGGCATACTCAAATAGCATAACAAAAGGGCGGAAGTTTTCAAACGATCCGCCCTCTTGTTATGTCTGTTAGTCCCGTCGACTATGATGTTTACGCTTTTGCGTGTACATCTCACGATCTGACGCTTTCATAAGATCGTCGATCTCTTTTAATGTTTTCGGTTTTCCAGCTTTGTAGCCACAGCTTATCGACACATCATATGGCGACTTGCTTCTGCGATTGTATTCTGCGATGCTGCGGGATATCTTTTCGTAAAAGCTGTCTGCACCGTCTGTTTCAGCGATAACAGCCACAAATTCATCACCGCCGAAGCGTGAGCATATCCCACCCTCTGCAGTGCATTTTGTCATCAGCGACGCCACTGCCTTTATCGCCTTGTCACCCTCGTTGTGACCATAGAGGTCATTTATCTTTTTAAGGTTGTCCATGTCAATGGAGAAAACCCATACGCCTACACCCTGCTTCTCAGCCTTTGAAATAAGCTTTCTTACGTTCTTGTAAAAGCCCCTGCGGTTATATATCCCCGTCATGGGGTCAAGCATATGTATCCTTGCAAGCTCTGCATTTGCCCTTTCAAGCCGCTGGCGGTTTTTAAAGCTCTCCATTATCTGATTGGTGTTGTTTATAAAACGCCTTGTGTTCTGGAAAAGAAAATATATAGGATTATATGAATTTGCCGCATATCCTATGACCTCGTCCTGAAAATGGAGCGGTGAGAACATTAAGCAGTTATGGCGTCCAAGGACTTGCTCCATATCAGGCAAAAGATCCTTGGTGTCAAATACTTCACCGGTCTTGTATTTGTTGTCAAAAGTCTGCATGAAAACTCTCATCTGCTTTGTAAAGCTGTTATTAAAGCGTTCTCTCTGCCTCGTGTTTGACAGAAAATCAGAGTTTGTGCATACCCAGCTATAATAATCTCCCGAACGTGCCATTACCTTTGCCATTTCTTCTACGGTGTGACATTCCACTGATTTTGCAAGATAAGAGAACATATGCTGTTCGTGACCATCAGAATTGTTCATTCTATGGTAAAGCTCAAGGATCTTGTCGCCTACTTCTCTCGGGTCTATTTTCTTACAGCCGCAAGACTGGGATATCCTCATGGTGTAGTTGACCTCTATTTTTTCAGGAAGAGGAACTCCGTTCATCATATGGTCTATGGCGTTTATTATCTTTTCGCCAAGCACATCATTGTCTACAGCCGCCGTTGTAAGACGAGGGCTGTTATACTGTTCAAGCTCGATGCCGTCAAAGCCCGTTACAATAACGTCTTCAGGCACTTTTATGCCGCGTTCTCTCAGTATGCTGCAAGCTGTTATCGCCATAGCGTCGTTTGCACATATTATCGCCTGCGGAAATTCCAAACTGCTTTCTAAAAATTTCTCCAATACTCCTTTTGTTGGCATATCCCAGAAGTCACCATAGCCAAGACGCTCAGGCTCAAATTCTATGCCGTTTTCTGCAAGCACCTTTTTGTATGCTTCTATACGCTCTTCTGAGAAAGCATTGCCCTTTACGCCAGCAATGAAATTAACTCTTCTGCAGCCGTGAAATTCGATCACATGGCGAACTATCTTTTCAAAAACGTCAGAGTAATTGAATGTCACACTGCAGCAATTATCCATTGTACTGTCAACGCATATGACAGGAACACCGTGTTCATGGGCACTCTTGCTTATCTCGTTGGAAATGCTGTCTCTTTTTATTGCCTCGGGCATTATTATAAGTACGTCAAGAATGTCATAATTTATAAGATCAAAAATGCTTGCTTCACCATGGTTGTAGGAGCTGTTGTGATAAAGGTCGCAAAAGGTGTTAAAAAGAAGCACCTTGTAGCCCTCTTTTACGCCCTTTCGGCTTATGGAAGATACTATCTCTCTCACATAGTCAGATTGTACGCATGAAGTGCAGATACCTATTATTTTATATTTCGCTGTATCGCTTGTAAACATAGCTTGCTCCTTCGTCAGGGTCATGACGACCCACCACTATCTATATAAAATAATTGCTTTTTTGCTTTGATATGTGATTGCTATTAGAAAATATTCACACACCGTTAATGTTACCATATCCGCACTCTAATGTCAATAGAAAACTCACAAAATTCACAAAAATCTTCTTTTTGAAAGCATTTATGCTGTTGCAAAAAATAACAGACCGACTTTCAGCTTTTATTCGCTGGAAGTCGGTCTTTGTTTATCGTAAAACATATCGAGCATGGGGCGACAAGAGGTCGCCCCTACACAAAATAGCGTATTTTATGGGCTTTTTTATTGAGCTACCCACTGTTTTAAAGCCGCAGAAAGTCGTCTGTCGATATCCTTTCTTGTCTGCTCGCACTCCTTAGGATAGTCCTTTGCAGCCTTGAAAATAAATTTCATTACGAATTTAAGTCCCACAGAAAGTGCTTTTCTGAGCATTGTCTCAGGAAGCACAAAGTGCGTTCCATGCTCGTAAGTCAGGGCTTCGTAATCGCACTCGTGAGGGCGTTCTTTCAAGCGCTTATCCATGCGGCGGACGTATTTTCCTGCCTCCCAGAAGCTGTCGTCATCAGCACCCACCATTATAAGCTTGCCCTTGATGTTCTCAACCTTTATCATTTCTTCCTCTGTATGTTCTCTTGCCTTTTCAGAGTCGATAAAAAGGTGCGTGCTTCGTGTTATATCTCCCGAGCCTTTGGTTTCTTCTTCTATTTTGTGATAGTATTCAGGGTGGGCATAAACGAACGGCATATAGGCAAGCGGCTTGCCCTGCCATGAAAGTGTGGAAGCGTCAGGGATAGGCCATTCCTTGCAGCCGTCTTTTTCGCCCTGCTCAAAGCCCTGCCATACAAAGTCGCTTGGCGTAAGACCGAAAGTGAGTGTTATGTCAGGGAAATATGAAGCTGCCACAAGGGAATCCATTCCTGCCGTACTCATTCCCATTATGCCTATTTTCTTGTTTCCATGGCTTTTGAGCCACTTTATAGCGGTCTCTATCCTTTCAAGCGGGAAGTTCACATGGCCGTAGTTCTTCACGTCAGGTGACATACACATAACGTTCACGCTATTTTTGTGAAGCCATTTTGCTCCGCACTTTGCCATAAAGTCATTAGGATCGTCGCCGAACAGACCTATCATTGCGCAGTTTGCACCCTTTGGGTTTTCATAATATGTACCATAAAAACCGTCTTTCTCATTGCTAAAAAATTGTTTCTTCATAATACCGACCTTTCTAAGTTGGTTTTCTTTATAAAGTTAGATTAAGCTAACCACATCTCAAAAAAAACAAGGTAGATAACTTCGCCCTAAGCTATATTATATCACATTTTTGCTTATTTGTCAGGTGTATTAACGAAAAAAGTCAGATGTATTGTAAATTTTTGATTTTCTTAGTGTTGCTTATATATTAATAAAATGGCGGAGAACGCATTCTTTTTGCAGTTCTCCGCTACTTTTATGCCTTATTTTTTGCCGCATCTGCTGTGACAGTGTGAACAACAGCCGCAGCATTTACCTTTTTTCTTTTGCTTTGATATACTTATTGCCGCCGCCACTGCCCATAAAAGCAGAAGTATCACCACTATCCAGTCGGCTGTATTCATAATAACGCTCCTATCTGATATACCGCACAGCCGCAAAGCCATGCCACCATGCATTGCATTATCACAACGCCTACTGTCTGTATCCTTGAATCAAGCTCTCTCTTTATGGTCGCCACCGCCGCAACACATGGGGTGTAAAGCAGGGTGAATACGAGAAAGCTCAGTGCGGAAAGGGTAGAGAATGCTCCCGAAAGAGCAGTGCCAAGATTTGCAGTGCTTGTGTTCATCAGTACCGCCATTGTGCTTACTACCGCCTCTTTTGCAGTGAAGCCCGAAATAAGCGAGGTGGTCACTCTCCAATCTGCAAAGCCCAATGGCTTGAATATTGGCGATATAGCCTGACCGATAAGGGCGAGCAGGCTGTCGGAGGAGTCTTTCACAACGTTGAGCTTTGCGTCAAAGGTCTCCAAAAACCATATTATGATAGTCGCAAAGAATATAACTGTGAAAGCTCTTTGTATAAAGTCCTTTGCCTTGTCCCAAAGAAGAAGTCCTACGCTTTTTGCCGAAGGAAGACGATAGTTTGGAAGCTCCATTACAAACGGCACAGGCTTGCCACGGAAAGCTGTATTTTTCAGTATCAGTGCAACTATTATCCCAAGCACTATGCCCGTTATGTATAAGCCTATCATCACAAGCGCCTGATATTTTTTGAAAAACGCTGCACAGAAAACTGCGTAAATAGGTATCTTTGCTGAACAGCTCATGTAAGGGGTAAGAAGTATGGTCATTTTTCTGTCACGGTCTGATACAAGCGTTCTCGTTGCCATTATAGCAGGCACAGAACAGCCGAAGCCTATGAGCATAGGCACAAAGCTTCGTCCCGAAAGACCTATCTTTCTAAGAAGCTTGTCCATTACGAATGCCACTCGTGCCATGTAGCCCGTGTCCTCCAGTATGGAAAGGAAAAAGAACAGCGTCACTATTATAGGCAGAAAGCTTAGAACGCTTCCAACGCCTGCAAAAACTCCGTCAATTATAAGGCTGTGTACAACAGGGTTTATGCCGTAGGCTGTAAGCCCTTTGTCTGCTAGGCCGGTGAGCTTGTCTATACCAAGGGAAAGCGTCGAGCCGATAACATTGAATGTGAGGAAAAATACAAGAAACATTATCCCGAAAAATACAGGCAGTGCAGTGTATTTTCCCGTTAAAATGCGGTCTATTTTTACGCTCCGCTTGTGTTCTCGGCTCTCGTGGCATTTCACAACGCTTATGGCAACGACTTTCTCGATAAAGTCGTATCGCATATCTGCAAGCGCCGCATTTCTGTCAAGCTTTGATTCGTCCTCCATTTCCACTATGCAGTGTTCGAGAAGCTCCAGCTCGTTTTGATTAAGCTCAAGCTGATCTTCGATGTTTTTATCTCCCTCGATGAGCTTTGAAGCACAAAATCTCGGCGGTATGCCTGCACGGTTTGCGTGATCCATGATGAGATGAACAACTGCGTGTATACATCTGTGAACAGGGGAGTCGTCAGCACAAAAGTCTGTGACAACAGGCTTTGTCTTGTTTCGGGCGGTTTCTACAGCCTTGTCGATAAGGTCTGAGATACCCTCGCCCTTTGCCGCACTTACTGGTATAACAGGTATGCCAAGTGCGTCGCTCATCATTTTTACGTCTATCGTTCCACCGTTGGCTCTTACCTCGTCCATCATGTTTAAGGCAAGCACCATTGGCACACGCAGTTCAAGAAGCTGTAAAGTGAGATACAGATTTCGTTCTATATTAGTGGCGTCAACAATGTTTATAATGCCGTCAGGCTTTTCATTTATTATGTAGTCACGGGTGACGATCTCTTCCTGCGTGTAAGGGCGCAGTGAGTATATTCCCGGCAGATCCACCACAGTGCAGTTCTTCTGCCCCTTTATGTCACCGACCTTCTGCTCGACTGTTACACCGGGAAAGTTTCCAACGTGCTGATTAGACCCTGTAAGGGCGTTAAAAAGCGTGGTCTTTCCGCAGTTCTGATTTCCTGCAAGGGCAAATCTCATATATGGTCATTCTCCTCTGTTTTTTCTATCTCTATGTTTTTTGCGTCCTCTATCCTGAGCGTCAGCTCGTAGCCTCTCAGTACTATATCAAGAGGGTCGCCCATTGGCGCACGCTTTAGCATTTTCACCTTTGTTTTGGGTATAAGTCCCATGTCGAGAAAACGCAGCCTAAGCGCACCCTCGCCGCCTACCGCTTTTATTACGGCAGACTCACCCGTTTTAAGCTTATCAAGAGTCATTGTCTTTTCCTCCATAGCTATATTTTATTCTTATGTTTTATCTAAAAGAACTCCACAAAATAAGTTTACCATGGCTAACTTTACTTGTCAATAGTATATGTCGTATATTTTAGTCAAATGTTATCTAAAAATTTTATTCAAATAGATAACTTCCAATTGACAACGCCAACAAATCGTGCTATCATAAAGTAAGATAAAGTACACTTTTACATTACGGGGGTGTTTTATGGATACCCGTGTGGCAATACTTGCAATAATCGCACACGATAACGGCTCTGCGCAGGAGATAAACGCAATTCTTCATGAGCATGCCGAGTATATAATAGGACGAATGGGTCTGCCATACCGAGAGCGTGGCATGAACATAATAAGTGTGGCAGTTGACGCTCCGCAGGACGTTATAAATTCTCTTGCAGGCAAGATAGGCAGGCTTGAGGGAGTGACCGCCAAGACCCTTTATTCGCCACAATAAAAATCTAATAAATATTTGTGACCCTGACGCCGAAAACGAGTTTTCTCCTTTAAGGCGAAAGAATACACATCAAGCAGAAAACTGCACTATCGTGTGGTCTTGTTTTGCTATAGAAAAGCTGTATCCATAGGGGTATGGCTTATTTTTTTGAGAGGAGCTTTTGCAATGGGACTTAATGACGCACCAAGCGGAGAACGTATACATATAGGATTTTTCGGCAGACGAAATGCAGGAAAATCAAGCGTTGTGAATGCAGTAACAAATCAGGATCTTGCAGTGGTATCCGATACGAAAGGCACTACCACCGACCCTGTTACAAAGGCAATGGAGCTTTTGCCCCTCGGCCCTGTTGTGATAATAGATACCCCCGGCTTTGACGACGAGGGCGAGCTTGGAGAGCTTCGTGTGAAGAAAACTAAGCAGATACTAAACAGAACAGATTGCGCAGTTCTTGTTACCGATTGCACCTTGCCCCTTGGCGACTGCGAAAAACAGCTTATCTCAATATTCAAAGAGAAAAACATACCCTTTATTATAGCCAAAAACAAAGCCGACCTGCTCACTGATATCCCAAAAGAGGAGGGAGCAGTGTACGTCAGCGCAAAAGAGAAAACAGGCATAGAGGAGCTTAAAAACGCCGTTGCAAAGCTCACTGAAACAGACACCATGACAATGAAGCTTGTGGGCGACCTTATAAAGCCTGACGATATTGTGGTGCTTGTCACCCCTATCGACAGCGCCGCACCAAAGGGCAGGCTTATCCTGCCACAACAGCAGGCCATAAGAGATGTTCTTGAAGCAAACGCCTGTGCAGTGGTGGTAAGAGAAACTGAGCTTTCAGGAGTGCTTGGCAGGATAGAGAAGCCTGCACTTGTTATAACGGATAGTCAGGCTTTCGCAAGAGTTTCAAAGGATACTCCCGAGGATATCCCTCTCACCTCGTTTTCTATCCTTATGGCTAGATATAAGGGCTTTCTTGACGCCGCTGTAAAGGGCGTGAAAGCTATCGACGATCTTAAAGACGGTGACAAGGTGCTTATTTCAGAGGGCTGTACACATCACAGACAGTGCGGTGATATAGGCTCTGTGAAGCTTCCGAACTGGCTGAAAGAATATACAGGCAAGAATCTTGAGATAGTACTGTCATCAGGTCACGGCTTTCCAGAGGAGCTTTCAGACTTTGCGCTTTGCATACACTGTGGCGGCTGTATGCTCGGCTCAAAAGAGCTTACCTACAGAATGAAATGTGCTTGTGACGCAGGCGTGCCGTTCACAAATTACGGCATTGCAATTGCCTATATGAAAGGTATTCTCAAACGTAGCATAGAAGTGTTTCCACATCTTGTAAAGGAGCTTGAAGATCACAATGGCGGTCAGAGAACTTATTGATAAACTAAACTGCGAGAAAAAGCTTTCCCACGATGAATGGGTGAAGCTTATAAAAGAATATGACGAGAGCGACAGAGCCTATGCCGCAGAGTTTGCAAGGGGCATTTCGCAGGAAATGTTCGGCAAGGATATCTACATAAGGGGCATAGTGGAGTTTTCAAACATCTGCAAAAATGATTGCCTTTACTGTGGCATAAGGCGTTCAAACGGCAACGTGAGCAGATACAGGCTCACCGCCGAGGAGATCTTGCAGTGCTGTGACGAGGGCTACGGCTATGGCTTCCGTACCTTTGTGCTTCAAAGCGGTGAGGACGCTTTCTATGACAGAGAAATGCTCTGCGGTATCGTCAGCGAGATAAAAAAACGCCACTCTGACTGTGCGGTAACATTATCCCTAGGAGAGAAAAGCCGTGAGGATTATGAAGCCCTCTTCAATGCAGGTGCTGACAGATATCTTCTCAGGCACGAAACCGCCGACGAGGATCATTACAAAAAGCT
>OGJH01002826.1_pt1 | contig 10186 bp, 9 predicted proteins | sample 1572021 | NCBI WGS metagenome assembly OGJH01 (sample SAMEA2582098, study PRJEB24529) | metagenome | biome: Human gut stool | place: China | collected 2011
CAAACGTGGTGGAAAATTAATTGCCAAGAATTAATTTCTACATATCTAATCAAAAAGGGCCCGGCGCTTTTGTGCCGTAGGCCCTTTTGATGGTATTTGTTCGTTGCGTATAGGAGAAGAGTATGGATAAGGGAAAAAGACAACGGAAAAAAGATAATACAGGAAAGCGAAAAAGAGGAGTCGGTATCGGCATTAAGATCATGGGGCTGTTGCTGCTTCTGGCAATTACGGCGATCAGCTGTGTCGGAGTGCTGGTATGGACGCTGCAGAGTGTGATCGGGACGAGTGATCAGATCGTATCCGAACAGGTTGCAGAGCAGGAAAAGATAAGCGGACTTTCCAGACAGTTCACTTATATCAACAGTCAGGTGCTCACCCATGTCATGACTACCAACAGTGTGACCATGGATACTCTGTCTGAGAAAATTTTGCAGGATATTGCAGATATGGAACAGCAGATAGAGGAATTCGGCGCCCTGCTTTCCGAGGGAGATGAGCGTAAAGAAGCACTGGACAGTGCTTCTGCAGAACTGGCAAAATACAGAAAGACGGTGGAGAGTCTGCTGGTCACCAGTGCCGAGAACAAAACCCAGGCATATGTATCTGCCACATCCAACCTTCCGATGTTTAATGAACATATCGAGAATTACATGAACCGGATGCTGGAGATCACAGCGCAGGAAATGGAACAGGCCCAGGGACAAATGGAGCAGAGTGCTGCCAGAGTGCCGGGGATCATCTCCGTGGCAAGTATTGCATTACTTGTGGTAGTGATCGTGATCATGCTGGGACTGCGGCTGTGGGTCATCGGCCCGGTGAAAAAGGCAACGAAACAGGTAGATGAACTGGTAGAAGGGATCCGCTGCAACAAAGGAGATATTACCAAAAGAATTCATGTGGGATCGAGAGATGAAGTGGGAAGACTGGCCATTGCCATCAATGATCTGGTAGCACAGATGCAGATCATCATCAGAGCCATCACCGAGGGTTGTGGACAGATGGAAGAAAAGCAGGCTGACATTATCTCCAATGTGGAAAAAGTAAATGCCACTGCGGATCATACCATGCAGAATCTGGGCATAATGTCCGAGGGAATGCAGCTGGTGACAGGGGCAATTGACGGAGTACAGCAGGATACCGGTGTATTGGATCACACGGTGGAAAATATGCTGGAAGTAGCCCAGAACGGAAGAGACTATGCAGCGGATATCAAGGAAAAAGCCGGTAAAATGAAAGCGACAGCGGTGGAGAGCAAGCAGGAGGCAACCCTTGTCATGAAGGAGATTGACACGGCTATGACAGAATCCATCGCCAACAGCAGGCAGATCCACAAGATCACAGAACTGACGGAAGAGATTCTGGGAATTGCCGGAACCACAAATCTGTTGGCACTGAATGCGTCCATTGAGGCAGCAAGGGCAGGAGAAGCTGGCCGTGGATTCGCTGTCGTGGCAGAGGAAATCCGCAAACTGGCCGACAGCTCCAGAGAATCTGCCAACAATATCCAGGAAATCAGCAATCGTGTAGTGGAGAGCGTGGAGGAACTATCCGAGAACGCCACCAGACTGCTGGAATTTATGAATACCAGAGTTATGAAAGATTATGATGCACTGGAGGATACCGGCAGCAACTATCATGAAGCGGCAGATCATGTGGATGAAATGATGAACGAATTCAGACGGAAGATCGACGAACTGCTGTCGGTACTGCAGAATGTCAATACTGCCAATACACAGATGGAAGCAACTGTGGGAGACAGTACGGAAAAGCTGTCTGCGGTAGAGAAAAACAACCAGGGACTGCAGCAGGAGATGAAAGATATCTCTTATGCAGTGGAGGAACTGGCTGCCTCGGTAGGGCAGTTAAAGGAAAGCATTCGTTGTTTTACGGTGGTATAGACAGAAAAATAAAATGCACGGGATTCCCAATGGGAATTATCGTGCATTTTAACGTGCGCTTTGTGGCGCAAGTCGTTATATTTACATTTCAGGAATTTTCCGGCGCGTGATGCAGCTCCAGCGCCAGATAGGAATTGTGGTATTCCTTACAGTAAGTCACATCTTTGTCAAACCATGCGGGAGGGACAAATGCCTCTGCTGCTTCTTTACTTCCGAACTCTACTTCTGCCATGATCAGAGGGGCGAAGGGGGCGTCAAAAACATCCAGCTCGATGGTCAGGGAATAATCTGCGGGAGGAGTGGGAAAGCCTTCTTTGAATCCGGGATGCTGTAGAGGAATCAGATAGCGTCTCTTGGAGATCACGCTGCCGTCAGCTTTTTCCCGTAAATGATAATAAGATACTTCGTTCAGCGGAAGATTGCTCTCATCTCTGGCCATCATGCCGCTGCCTTTGTAGGTAAGATAATACTCATCATCCTGTTTTCTGGCTCTGACCACAGGATTATAATTCAGATATACCTGCTCGATATGATGAGAAGGATAGCTTTCCAGATTATCAGGTAAGGATTTCAGGGTAAACTTTCGCTCGATTTCCATAGTATTAATGCCTCGCTTCTGTAATTAAGACTTAAAAATACTTCTTTAGTATAACATGATTTCCCTTGAAAATACAGTGAAATCTACAAATATCTGCCCATGGGAATTGAATTACGCCTCCAAATTGTGTATACTAATCATAACTGTACGAAGTCAAAGAATGTGACCTGTACACGAGGCAGGAAACGAAACGGAAAGCGAGGGAAAACCATGAGTAAGATAGCAATTTTTCTGGCAAATGGGTTTGAAGAAATAGAAGGTCTGACTGTGGTGGATATTTGCCGCAGATGCGGCCTGACCATTGATATGGTGTCCATTACGGAAGAAAAACAAGTGATGGGATCACATAAGATCCCGGTGACAGCGGATATGACACTGTCGCAGGTGGATTTTGAGGAATATGATTGTCTGGTGCTTCCCGGTGGCGGACAGGGTACGAAGAATCTGGAGGCCTGTGAGCCCCTGATGCAGCAGGTCGATGCTTTTTACGCAGCAGGAAAATACATCGCGGCAATCTGTGCGGCACCGAGCATATTCGGGCACAGAGGCATCTTACAGGGAAAAAGAGCCTGCTCCTATCCCTGCTTTGAAGACCATCTGGAAGGCGCGGCAGTGACTGCGGGACCGGTAGAGATTGACGGGAATGTGATCACTTCCAGAGGTATGGGAACCTCCATTCCTTTCGGACTGGCGATCGCAGGCGTGTTCTGCGGACAGAATAAGGCAGATGCCTGCGCACACGGCATTGTATATCAGCCGTAAGCAGGCGTGAGAAAGACGAGGGCAGAGAATGAAAAAAGCGTTAATTACAGGAATTACCGGACAGGATGGATCCTATCTGGCAGAGTTCCTTTTGGAAAAAGGCTATGAGGTGCACGGACTGATCCGCAGATCCTCCATCAGCAACACAGGACGTATCGATCATCTGATCCGGGAGAATAAAATTGTTCTTCACGGAGGGGATCTGTCGGATTCCTCCAGCCTGGTGCGGATCATCGGAGAAGTGCGTCCGGATGAGATCTATAATCTGGGAGCACAGAGTCATGTGCAGGTGAGCTTCGAAGCACCGGAATATGCGGGTGATGTGGATGCGCTGGGCGTGCTGCGTATCTTAGAGGCGGTACGTATCGTAGGACTGACCGAGACCTGCCGCATCTATCAGGCATCTACTTCCGAACTGTACGGAAGAGTGGAAGAAGTGCCGCAGAACGAGAATACACCGTTCCATCCCTACAGCCCCTATGCGGTGGCAAAACAGTACGGCTTCTGGATCGTGAAGGAATACCGGGATGCATACAATATGTTCGCAGTGAATGGTATCCTGTTTAACCATGAATCTGAGCGCCGCGGCGAGAACTTTGTGACCCGTAAGATCACACTGGCAGCCGGAAGGATCGCCTGTGGTATTCAGGACAAGCTCTACCTGGGTAATCTGGATTCCAAGAGGGACTGGGGCTATGCGAAGGATTATGTGGAGTGCATGTGGCTGATGCTGCAGCATGACAAGCCGGAGGATTTCGTTATCGCAACCGGTGTACAGCATACCGTGAGGGAATTTACCACGCTGGCATTCCATTATGCCGGGATCGAACTGGAATGGCAGGGAAGCGGCATTCATGAAAAAGGGATCAACAAAGCCAATGGCAAGGTGATCGTGGAGGTAAGTGAAGCCTTTTACCGTCCTACCGATGTGGTAGATCTGTGGGGAGATCCGCAGAAGGCACGTACGGTGCTGGGATGGAATCCCCAGAAGACAAGCTATGAGGAACTGTGCCGTCTGATGGCAGAACACGATCTGAAGCTGGCTAAGGCGGAAGCGATCATGCTGCAGGAGACTGAGAAATAATAGGATAGATCAGAGAGGAAGCAGAGTAACATCATGGAAAAAGACGCAAAAATATACGTAGCAGGACACAGAGGAATGGTGGGAAGTGCCATCTGCAGAGCACTGAAGAGAAACGGATATACGAACATCATCACCCGCACCCATAAGGAGCTGGATCTGTGCAGACAGGATGCGGTAGAGGAATTTTTCGCAAAGGAAAAGCCGGATTATGTATTTCTGGCAGCAGCGAAGGTAGGCGGCATCATGGCGAACAGCGAAGCACTGGCGGATTTCATGTATGAAAACATGATCCTGGAGATGAATGTGATCCATGCCGCATGGCAGAGCGGCTGCAAGAAGCTGATGTTTCTGGGCAGCAGCTGCATCTATCCCCGTATGGCACCGCAGCCCATGAAGGAGAGCTGCCTGCTGACTTCTGAACTGGAGAAGACCAACGAGGCTTATGCACTGGCGAAGATATCCGGTCTGAAGTACTGTGAGTTTCTGAACAGACAGTACGGAACCGACTATATCAGTGTTATGCCGACGAACCTGTACGGACCCAATGACAACTATCATCCGACTCACAGCCATGTGCTCCCGGCATTGATCCGCCGTTTCCATGAGGCGAAGGTGTCCGGCGCGAAGGAAGTGGTCTGCTGGGGTACCGGAACTCCCCTGCGTGAGTTCCTCTATGTGGATGATCTGGCGGATGCCTGCGTTTATCTGATGAATACTTACAGCGGCAATGAGACCGTGAATCTGGGAACTGGCAAGGAACTGACCATCCGGGAGCTGACAGAGCTGGTGGCAAAGGTCGTAGGCTATACCGGAGAGATCAAATGGGATCCCAGCAAGCCGGACGGAACCCCCAGAAAACTTTTAGATGTCAGCAAGCTGGAGAGTCTCGGCTATCATTACACGACGGAGCTGGAAGACGGTATCCGCCTGACCTATGAGGATTTCCTCAATAATCCCATGCGCGCGGAACGCTAGGGAAAGGTGTCTGCCGGTAGTGGGCAGCGGAAGGACTGGACGATTAACATGAATGATTTTCAGAAGACAGCGAAAGAAATGCTGGATTTTATAGAGAAAAGCCCCACCTGTTTTCACGCGGTGGCGAATATCGGAGCAATGCTGGAAGAGGCAGGATATGTCAGACTGCGGGAAAACGAGGAATGGAAGCTTGTGAAGGGTGGAAAATATTACACGGAGCGCAATGATTCTTCCGTGATCGCTTTTGCTGTTCCTGCGGGAACTGTGAAAGGGTTCCATATGGCAGCAGCACATAGCGATTCCCCATGCTTTAAGGTGAAGGAAAAACCGGAACTTACGGTAGAAGATCACTATATGCGCCTGAATACCGAGAAATACGGCGGCATGATCCTTTCCACCTGGATGGACAGACCGCTCTCCGTAGCAGGCAGACTGGCGGTGCGCGGAACGGATGGCATCCAGAGCAGACTGGTCAATATTGACCGGGATCTCTGCGTGATCCCAAATGTGGCGATCCATATGAACCGGGAGATGAACAAAGGTGTGGAGTACAATCCGCAGGTAGATATGCTCCCACTGTTTGCGGATGTGGCATTTGATACCGATGCCGCAGGAACAGCTGAGACCGCAGACGGACCGCAGGAGAGGCCTGCGCTGCTTGGACTGGCAGCAGAGGCAGCAGGCGTGGATGCGGAAGCGATTCTCGGGGAAGACCTGTTCCTGTATACCAGACAGGAAGGAAGATTCTTAGGAGCAGAGGGTGAATTTGTCCTGGCTCCGAGACTGGATGATCTGCAGAGCGCCTTTGCGCTGACCAAAGCTTTTACGGAGAGTACACCTGCGGAATATATCAATATCTGCGCGGTATTTGATAATGAAGAGGTGGGAAGTGGCACCAGACAGGGTGCAGATTCCACGTTCCTTGCGGATGTGTTAGACAGAATTACGGAGGGACTTTTGGCAGATCATAGCACGTATCTGCGCTGGATCGCGGATAGCTTCCTGATCTCTGCGGACAATGCCCATGCGGTACATCCCAACCATCCGGAGAAGGCGGATCCTACGAACAGACCTTACTTAAACGGTGGAATCGTCATCAAATTCCACGGAAGCCAGAAATATACTACAGATGGTATCTCAGCTGCAAAAATGAAGGATTACTGTGAACGGGCAAAGGTGCCTTACCAGACCTATGCCAACCGTTCGGATATCGCAGGAGGATCCACCCTCGGTAATATTTCCACGGCTCATGTATCGGTGTCCAGTGTGGACATCGGACTGCCCCAGCTGGCCATGCATTCCGCGGTGGAGACTGCGGGTATGATGGATACAGAATATGCAGTGCGGGCGCTGAAGGAATTCTGGGGCGAATGATGAATTATCCCGGAAAATCATTAAAAAAGTATAAAAAGCATTGAAAGCTTTGGCCGAAAAGTGCATAGTTAGAATGAAAAAAAGATTCAAAGAAAGAATCAAGAAATGATCCAAAAAGGATCCGAAAAAAATACGAAAGAAGGTTGAAGTTATGTTTGAAATGAAACCGGAATACTATATTGGAATTGATATGATCGATCAGGAGCATAAGCAGCTGTTTGACTATGCCAATGAGGCTTACGAGCTGCTGCAGGAGGAGTTTACACCGGATAAGTATGACAAGATCGATGCAATTCTGGAAAAACTGCGTGATTATACCGTAAAACATTTTACAGATGAAGAAGCGTATATGGAATCCATTCAGTACAAAAAGATTTTTACCCAGAAGATCCAGCATCAGGAATTTATCAAGAAACTGGATGAGTTTATAGATCAGCATGAGAAGGATGAAGGAGATCAGGCCCAACAGGATGAACAGATCATGGATATTCTGAATTACCTGACGGACTGGCTGATCAACCATATCCTGCATGTGGATGGACAGATCCCGAAGGAATCGTAGAAGAGTGGAAGATTACTCCGGACTTTCGTGAATAGTTTTGTATCGCCTGCATACGATGTAGGAAATACAGGACCAAGGACGGAAATTGTGATGGACCAGAAGCTGGAAAACATCCTGAACCTTGCATTAGAGACCCCGGAGGAAGAACGAGAACAGACAGAGAGTCTGAATGTCGGTTACAGCGCGGAGATCCGCAGCTGGGAGCTGATCGTAAAATATCACGGCAGTCTGGACAGACTGCGGGAACAGAATATTGTGGTGGAGGAATTGATCGCCGGATATGCGATCCTTACGGTGCCGGAGGCACTGGTGGATACGGTATCGGATACCCCGGAGATCGAGTATGTGGAAAAACCCAAGCGGTTTTATTATGGACAGACGTTTCCTGCGGGGACATCCTGTTTTCCACCGGTCACTATGAGAACGCCTTTTCTGAATGGAAGGGGCGTTCTTTTGGCTGTACTGGATTCCGGGATCACCTGGGATCAGGAGGTGTTCCGGAAGGCAGATGGCAGTACGAGGATACGGTATCTATGGGACCAGACAGTCCTCAGGGATCGGACGCTGCCACAGGATCGGACAGTGCCGGAGAAAACAGGTAATGTGGGATATGGAAAAATGCCGGATGGATTTGCCTTTGGGACGGAATATACCGCGGAGGAAATAAATGCGGCATTACAGATGCCTGCATTGGATCGTTACCGCCGGATCCCCAGCAGAGACCTGTCCGGACATGGAACCGCGGTGGCAGGGATCGCCGCCGGGAAAAGTGCAGGTGGTCTCTATACCGGGGCGGCCCCCGAGGCGGAACTGATCGTGGTGAAGCTGGGATTGCCGGGAAATAGCGGGGGCGCAGAAGAAGGATTCCCCCGTACAACCGAAATCCTGCGTGGAGTGACCTATGCACTGCGGAAAGCCGGACAGTTGAATATGCCACTTGTCATCAATCTAAGCTTTGGTAACAGCTATGGTTCCCATGACGGAAGCTCTCTGCTGGAGCGTTTTCTGGACAATGCTTCCGAGATCGGCAAAACCGTGATCTGTGTGGGCAGTGGTAATGAGGGTGCGGCAAGAGGGCATTTCGCCGGGAATATAACGAGAGACAGCCGTGTAGAACTGGCTGTTGGAAATTATGAAAAAAGCCTGAATATCCAGCTGTGGAAAAATTACAGCGATGTGTTTCGGATAAGGCTGCAATCTCCGGGAGGTGAGGAGGCAGAGCTAACCACGAATATTCAGGGCGGGAAATATACGCTTAGGTTGGAGCAGACAAGGATTCTGGTCTATCTGGGAGAACCCCTGCCCTATGCGGTGGCGCAGGAGATCTATCTGGAGATGATCCCGGTGGCAGGCGGTTATATCGACGCAGGGATATGGACGATCCGGCTGGAGCCGGTAATGACCGTAACGGGACAATATTATCTGTATCTTCCGGCGGGGAACGGCAGGGGAGACAGCACTGGCTTTTACCGTTCCACTCCGCAGATGACACTGACGGTTCCCTCCACGGCAGCGAAGGTGATCACAGTGGGGGCTTACGATCCGGTCTATGATACCTATGCGGATTTCTCCGGCAGGGGTTATGCCGACAGCACCCGTACCATCGGTGTGACGGCAGCAGGACTGACCAAGCCGGATCTTGTGGCTCCCGGTGTAAATATCCAGGCTCCGGATGTTTATGGCGGTTTTCTCCCTGTTACGGGAACTTCTTTCGCCACACCGATTGTCAGCGGTGCCGCGGCGCTTCTGATGGAATGGGGGATCGTGCAGGGAAATGACCCCTTCCTCTACGGCGAAAAAATCAAGGCATATCTCAGAAAAGGTGCCAGACCATTAAGGGGAGAGAGGGAATATCCTAATGACCGGGTGGGGTATGGCAGGTTGTGTGTGGCAGACAGCCTGCCGCAGACAGGAACAACAGAATGAACGGTATTAGTTGCGCATTGGAAACAGTTCCGGAACCGGAAGGAAGGAAAACAGATGAAATAACATCAATAATCCCACTGTTTTGTTACTATTGTATAGAAATGGATGGCCAATTTGTGTAAAAAGGCGCATTGAAAGCATAGTAGTAAAATGCTACTATGATTATGAACAATCGTTTGCGCATGAAAAACAGACTCTGGAAGACATAAAACAGACGGATTGCGCAGAGAATGGGGTGAATGAGATGAACAACAATTCCGGCAACGACAAGACTATGACGATCCATGATGTGGCAAGAGAACTGGGGGTGTCTGCCAGCACCGTATCCAGGGCGATTTCAGGGAAAGGGCGCATCGGCGCGGCTACGAGGGACCGGATCCTTGCTTATATCGAAGAACACGGCTTTTATCCAAATGCGGCGGCACAGAGCCTCGCACAGTCCCGGACCAATAATATCGCGATCATCCTTCCGGAAGTGAATACTCTGGTGAAAGTAGAAGGAGCTCGTTTTATTTATGGAGATTATGGAGTACGTGGAACCCTTTCACGTTATTTCGGTGAATATATTGTAGGTATATATGGCATGTACACAGATGGAACAACAAATGCGGGATTTAACTTCTCTATTCCGTTACCGGGGAAGAAACGCAGGCGATATACGCTGCGGGTGATGCTTCCCGAATATTTTGCTTTTCAGTATGATATGCGTAGCGGAAATGAATATGCCCACCGTTCGTTGGGCGAAAGTTATAGTATAGAACCTAAGTCTGCTGAGAACTCACGTTTCTGGCAGCCGGATTATATCCGTTATTATTTGATTAGAACGAGTGAGAAATGAATCATGATTGATATTTGAACTAGTATTTTTAACAAAATTAAAACATTATGAAAAGTGTAAAATGGTTTTATGTGGGTGCCATGGCGATAGCCTTGGGTGTGTTGTCTTTTGCGACAGTTGCATGTCATGATGATGATGACGATCCGAAACCGGCAGAGGGGGAAGTAAT
>OGJH01002840.1_pt1 | contig 10120 bp, 8 predicted proteins | sample 1572021 | NCBI WGS metagenome assembly OGJH01 (sample SAMEA2582098, study PRJEB24529) | metagenome | biome: Human gut stool | place: China | collected 2011
CTAAGCATTATTTTTTGGTTCTTTACACTAACCTCTCTGCATTTCGCACTTGCACAATTGCTTACAATTTCAATCGTATAAGGTACTTGTGTTGTTAACCCTAGAAGATTAGCAAAAGTGTACCCGGAATAATATCCGTTAACTTGATCTTTTCTAGCAATATACTTATATCTTGCCACTTTACTTGCAGATAGAGAAACTCCACCCTTCAGTCTTGTATTCCCCTTCATGTAATATATTCCTGTTTCGTATCTGTAGATTTGACCACTATCGCACAACACCTTAAACATTTGACGTAGATTAGTATCTGTAACTGGCAAGTCTATATCCGAAACAAAAATTGGTTCATTAACTTTATAGTTTTTCTGTAAATACTCTAGCAACATAAAATCACCTTCTAACGTATTTTGATTATTTGGGGGTAAATTTTATTATTTAATATATAACTCATTTTAACCCTGCTTGTCAATGTGCGTTATTATATACATTTCTTTACATTCTATTCGCAGAATTATAATTATAATTGAATAATAATCCTCCGTTCTTCGTCTTTTCCATAATTATATAATCTAGCGGATATAAAAGGGAGCTCAAATTTGGTTGGAAATGAAGTTGTCCTGTTATATTCTGCCATAAAAATTTTAATGTAGGTTTTGAATTATATTTTTCTTTTCCTCTCCTTTGATTAATCCAATGTTTAAATACCCTTATTAACCTTGTAAGCGTATATTCATCTAATACTATTATATAGTCGCAGCAATCATAGCTTTCCTTGATTGATTGTCTTGGCGAGCCTTCCACAACCCATTCTTTCTTGCTGATAATGTCATTAAAATACGCATCCCTCTCCTGGGGTGTTCTTTTTACATCACCGCTTAGAGTTCTTTTCCACACAACATTGTCTTTTTCATAATGAGGAATATTAAATTCCTTGGATATTTTCCTTGCAAGCGTTGTCTTTCCGCTCGCAACAGAACCAACAATATCTATTTTCAGAATAATCACCTTACTCTTTCTTAAATAATAGCTTCCGCAAATACCCCTGCCATATTTTTTAACGCATTGTTCTCGTACTCCCATTCAATTTACTGTAGATAAATAGGTAGAGTTTATTTTATCACAAAAGATATACAATTCCTATATTGTAATATCCTATATTAAATATATTTAATTATATATTCTTCCTGATGCAAAAGAAAACCCATATCCGGTTGGAAATATGGTTGTTTGTCTTATATATTATTCTAAGCACTTATTTAAAAGGAGATTTCTACAAATGAATACTTTACTTAACATTACTGAAAAATATATTGAATACTGCGAAACACAAAAATGCCTTAACAGTAAAACACTTAAAGCTTATTGCACCGATTTAAACCAGTTTATTGATTTTTTAAACAATCCATATATACAGACCATTTCCATATCCGATATTGAAAACTACATTGGTTATCTGCACCGCAGTTTCAAACCCAAAACAGCTAAAAGAAAACTTGCAACTGTCAAATCCTTTTACACTTTCCTCGAATATAAAGATTACATTGAAAAAAATCCTTTTGGTAAGATAAAAACAAGCTTCAGAGAACCTTTAATTCTACCAAAAACAATTCCCCTCTATGTAGTGGAAAAATTACTTGCGTCCATATACAAAGAACATTCTGCCGCCCACACAAGCTACCGTAAAAAACGCACTCTTCTTGATATTGCTATATGCGAAACATTATTTTCTACCGGCGTCAGAATCTCCGAACTATGCAATTTAAGAAATGTTGACGTTGACTTAAATATTGCAACAATCCGCATATACGGAAAAGGTTCAAAGGAACGAATTATCCAGATTGGGAGTAAAGATGTTTTGATGCTTCTTAAAAAATACAAAGCAGAATTCATCTCTGAAATTAATAACTGCGGATATTTTTTCTCCAATCCCAACGGAACCCGGCTTTCTGACCAATCCATCAGACGTATGCTTAAAAAGTATTGTGCCCTCGCCTCCATTGACCTTCATATAACGCCACATATGTTCCGCCACACTTTCGCTACCAGTCTGCTTGAGGCGGATGTCGACATAAGGTACATTCAGGAAATGCTTGGACACAGTTCCATCACTGTCACGGAAATTTACACCCACGTTGCCCTCTCAAAACAAAAAGACATCCTAACCACCAAACATCCCAGACAGAGATTTAGGTTTTGATGCGAGTGACGGATAATTTTTAGTTATCGGTTATATTTATTGTAAAAAAGGTGAACAATCTATCAGTTAGTATTAATAATACTAAACACACGAGGAGGATTTGATTATGAAAGCAAGCGTTATTATTACTACACATAATACCGAAAAGTACTTATTTAAGTGCATAGATTCAATTATAAACCAAACATTACCAGACATTGAAATTATAATTGTAGACGATGCATCTACAGATAATACACCTAAAATAGCGGAGAACTTAGCATTACAATATGACAATATTTTATTTTTGCCTCTGTCTATAAGTTGCGGTCCTGGAGGTGCTAGAAATAAAGCTCTTTTACAAGCAACTGGAGAATACATATCTTTTATTGATAGTGATGATTGGGTAGACTTAAACTATCTGGAAATGATGTATAATAAGGCAAAACAGTTAAATGCAGATATTGTTACATGTAGTCTAATGCGAGAATATGATTATAATATATCTTCTCCACTATATAAATGCAAATACGATCAAGATTATGTCCTTTCTGGAGAAACTGCATTTCGTATTATGACAAATGAATACAATTATGGTATAAAATTTTTGCCATCTGCTTTAAATAAAATATATAAAAAGACGTTTCTGACTGATAATTCATTAAAATTTCCAGAAAATATATATTTTGAAGATCAACCTTTTTCATATAGTTGCACATTAGCTGCGAATAAAGTGATATGTATTCCCAATGTTGTGTATCATCACTATAAACGTTCTGGCTCTATCGTACAATCATTCAGTCAAAAGAATATAGATGATATGATGACCGCATATCAGATGATAAAAGATTATTTATATAAAAATAATATTTATGAAAAATTTCGATTTAATTATTATTCTTCATTACAACATTTTTATAATCTAATTGTTCGTCAAATATTTGAATTTGTTACTGATGAAAATACTAAAAAGACTTATCTCAAATACTCTTTTACTCAATTAAAAAAGCTTGTTACAGTCGATGAATACGTTGATTTTCTATCTGCCGAAGAATTACGCAAACACATCCAACCCCACATTGTTGATACAACAATATATTAGAAAACATCTAGATATCTGCATGTCGAAATTGTTAATATAACATGCGGATATCTATATAATATTTTTCTTTCTGAAGCACTTCACCTAAATAGAACTCTGGATTAGCCAAAGGTTTTTTATGTTCATTTACATATTTTATATTATGTCTAATAATGGGAAGATATGTTTTCTTTTTTGAAAATAATTTTTCTTCTTTCTTCAGTTCATTTAATGCTTTTTCTTTTTGACCGTTATATAAATAAATTAATGCAGAATACGCTGCCTCAAAAGCTATCTGACGTAATTTCATCGGTCTTTGTGTTTTTAGGTATTCTAAGCGATACTGTTCACCTAGTATCCTTTCTCCTTTTGATATGGCCAAAAGAGAAACTATAAAAATATGACGATTGTAATCATTTATAAAATTTTCCTTTAATTTATTATTTGCTGTAATAACTTCACGTATATCTGCATAATTCTTAACACAGTCAAGAAATTTTATAGCAAATTCATACATATATTTTGTTTTTGTATCACAATCATCTCTAATTTGCACTAAATCATTATACTCTCTAAGTATTTGTTCTGCAGTATAAAAATCATTTGTAAGATTACATAAGAGCAATCTATATGTTGAAAAAGGGATGTCCTTTTGAAATAAAATGTCCTTTGATGGAATTTGGCTTAAACAATTAATACCATTTTCACTTTCTATAAACCATTTTATTGTAGTTACAGCGTATTTTAATGATTTAAGATCCCAATCAAACAATATTCTCCAATTATTTTTAACAGAAACAGGCATTTTATCAAAGCAATTTATTTTTCCTAAGGCCTCTTTATAATTATCATTTTCATATAGTGAGTTAATCATTTCCCATAATACAATATAGCGAATTGACGTTACTGTATAATTTGATACAGTAATAGCTTCTGTATAGAGCCTTTCAAATATACTATATCCGGAGTAAATAGTACCAGCATTTGCATTCGCATATGCAAAGTAAGCAAAAAGCAAAAAATATTTCTGAATCCCAACACTATTTTTAAAGTGTTTTTGCTCATATTCTGTAGAAAAAACATTTTCCAAAATATAATATATAGAATAATACTTTTGATCTTCAAATAAGCGTTGTATTTTTGCCAATAAATCATTAATAGTATTATTATCACTTGTTTTAAGTTTAAGCTGTAATTTTAAATGATATACATCTTCAAAAGGGATACGTAATCCACCACATGGTTTTAGTGGAAAATGACTAATATAAATATCTCTATAATAATCATGCCAACATACAAAATAATCATTTTCATTTTTTTTGATTAATTCCGCATCTAATAATCTATCGAGTATCTCTGATGAGTGCGGAATGTTATCAATTAATTCTTGTGAAATCCCCGGTATTGTATAATATATACAAGAGCAAAGAGCTTCTACATCCTCATTTTCTTTAAATGTGTTTTTAAATTTAGCCACAATTTCATTTTTTAATAATTCACAATTTCTAAATAAATTGTATGTAACTTTAAATTCAGTAATGTTTTTTATATTGTTATTCAATATTGTCAAATATTTCATAAAATATAAAACTTCTATTACAGACCCGAAAAGTGTTATCACACTGTTTTGTTCAATATTGATATTTTGAGTGTTAAAAAGTGTACATATATCATTGCTAGTAACATTTAATTCTATACTTTTTAAAAATTGTTTTTTCCCACTTCTATAATTCTCCATCGGAATTCTCCTATGTGAAGTTATGATACAAAAAATAGGATATTCATGAATTATTAGCAGTTTAAGTATTTCTTCTAATAGATGTTTGAATTCTTTTGACAGTTTATCAATATCATCTAAGATAATAATTCGGTTATTCATACAAATGTTGTTTAAGAAAACATCTTCAAGTAATTTAGGATTTTGAGTAAATCTTATAAAATCTTCAATCTCAGTTAATGAGAACACAAAGTCCCAAAATGTATTTTTTAATTTTGGAAATTGATTTTGTAATTCATGTACATAATCTGAATCCAAATCCTCAAAAGATAAGTATGGTAAAAATAAATGAAAAACAATCTTTTTTAATACTTTTATATCTTGTATATTATCACCAGAAAATACATATGCATCACATAATATATTACATTTTTCGGTCATCAATCTATTCTTAAATAATTGTAGTACATATGATTTCCCAATACCGGAATTTCCATATATTGAAACGAGAGAGATAGAACAATCTTTATTTTTTATAAAACTCAATAATTCGTTATATAATTGATCAACTAATTTATTTTGTGATGGAATATCAAAAAACATATTTGAAGAATTTATAATTCTTATTGAAGTTGATGGAATAATTTCCATTTTAAAATTGGTTGACGCTTTATTATTCTTTAATAGATATGTAATGGATATAGGCTGTGTTGTTTTATATTCACCGATTACATCCTTTTTTAGTGTGGGTTCGTAACTCAATTTTTCTGGTATACGAGCCCTAAAAGAAAAGTTATTGATTCCTTTTTTTAAATGTAAAATTTTAGCATCTTCAGATAGTATTTGTACATTAATACTCCTATCTAATATTGCCTCAAAAACCTCTTGAACAGAAATTGAAAAACAAATCTCATAAATTGTTCCTGTATATATTGAAGATAATGATTCTTGAAATGAATTATTTCCGATAGTATAAAACGAAAGTTCTTCAATACAATTAAAGGTTGGTTTTTTTAATTCATTATAAGCACCAAGTGTATAATCAAATTTAGTTTTAAAAAAAGAATATGGTTTATCTAAAAGCCAATTTTCTAAATGATTTTTTGTATAAAATTTTGCTTCTATATGATTGTTAGAACATAATAATGCTTTACGAATATCGGATATTGTTTTAGACGCTATTTCTAAATTAGTCACAAAAACAATCTTAGAAACACTACATGACAAAATTGCACTAACAATAGTTGCATCTAAGCGATATCTGCTTATCACTTTATTTTTTGAATTCAAATCAGAAGAATATTTTGCTTCCATCCACCAGATATCTGCATTATCAGCATATCCAACAAATATGGCAAATTCAGGCTTTATTTGTTTTGAAAATTCTTTTGACAAAATCGCATCATGATTACCATCTCTTGTATTCTTTGTATGTTTCCATTCACAACCCCTACGTGGCTCATTCTCCTTTACAAACTCAACCGCTAATTTTTCAAAACCGTTAAAACCATCTATTATTCTACTCCAATTAATATTCATCTGTATCCATACTCCCATCTTCATAAATAGTAATATAATTAACTAATAATATAGATTGTTCACCTTTTTTACAATAAATATAACCGATAACTAAAAATTATCCGCCACTTGCATTGTATCACACTTAACAAAATTTTACATCCATTTATTTCCATTTATGTGTGCAATCTTTATTATCTCAATCTACTACCTCATCAATCAAATACAAACGAATCCGATATCTCTCTTCTTCCCTGTTCTCCAAAATCATCAACTGACTTTTCAAAATCATATATTAGGAGTTCTGTTTTATTCCTGTCACATTCTTTTATAATTTCACCGGATTTTCCTATTACGGCAGTAGGTGCCGTTTGGAACGGCTTAATTGAATCAACAGAAATAATGGTAGTTACATTTTCTACCGCACGTGTTTGCAAATGTCCCTTAATCATATTGTATCTGTCATGGTCATCAACATCCGAAACATCATAAAACAAAACCACGTTTAAGTCGGTCCTTCGTTTATACAACTCACGAAAATATTCCGGAAACCTAATTTCAAAACAAATACGGACTCCGATAGTAATATCGCCTATTTTAAAAATGCCTTCGTTTTGCCCTTCTGTAAAATTATCTCTATCCCATCCCCATAAAGCTCGTTTGTCATAAAATTGGCAATTTTTATATGGCTGAAAAAGAATTGCCCTGTTATAAATCTTTTCATCCCTATATATCGTTCCTACAATAAACGAAATCTCTTTTTCATCTGCTAACATTTGAAGTTTGTGACATATGTCATCAACAATTTCAAAATCAATACAGGTTGAATCGGGAATATCTTTCGGAGGATAACCGGTTAAGGCACACTCAGGGAAAATAACCAATTCAACCAAATTTTCTTTTGCCATACTTATCGCTTTTTTAATTTCTTCAAAATTATTTCTGATATCGCCCGATACCGCAAACTGATATGCTGCAATCTTCACTTATGTAACCTCCGTTAAAAATTTTATGTATTTTCTGCTAACCAACGGGCAACTCCGTCATTGTCATTGCTTTCTATTATTTTTGTAGCCGCTGCTTTTAATTCAGGTTCGGCATTGGACATAGCGTAACACTCATCAGCAACCTCAAACATTTCCAAATCATTTATTCCGTCACCAAATACCACAACGTAATCGCTTTGGGTAATCTGTTTAAGTTTTTGGACAGCACTTGCCTTTGTGACATCTTTTGGCATAATTTCAAGCCATTGCTCGTCCGAATAAATATCTTTCTGATAAACGCAATGATATACGTCTTTATATTTATCATAAAACGGTTTGATTTTTTCCGGTGTTTCAATACAGGTTGTATATTTGCTTGTCATGTTCTTACTTTACCCTTAATTTCTCCCACCAGCTCATGCACTGTTGTACATGGGCACATCTCTGATGGTTTGGTTTTACCCTCCCTAATACATTGTTCCAGCTTATACTGTGCTATCTGAATTGCCTTCTCTTCGTCACCAGCTTTACTTAATTTCCCATACATCTGCTCATCAGCCTTAGAATACTTCTGCCCAGTCTTGTTTTCATACACTCGTCCGAAATCTGAACAACAAGTCCAGGAATCTTGGATTGTCGGCATAGAACCAAAATAAGCATACATCCATATCTCAAAACACGGATTGGACCATCCTACTTGTATTCCTTTATTCACTGCTTCTGCAATAATATCATCAAATCCCTGTACTTGATCTCTATCAAACACAATCCAAGGTATACGATATTGTGCATCGTATGCCATAAGTTCCATACACTTATCAATCATAGTACGTGTCTTAGTTTCTATCACTTTTATTACAAGCTTGTTTCTTACATCTTTCGGCATTGCCTGATGTAGACCGGTAAAAAAGCAGCGTTCCGTAGCTTCTGTATCAGTCACAATCAAGTAGTAGCCTAATTCCGGTGTTTTGAATTGTTTTCTTTGGTCTCTCGTTTTTCTATTACCTGTTCTGTCCTTTTTCGCCATACTCAATCCTCCTTAAAAACATCAATATTCTTTAAGGTAGGAATTGCACCATACTTTCCAATCAGATAATTCTTCTCATAACTTTCATCCTTACGAATACGGGAACCATCTTCATCCACGAAGTCAGCAAGAGAATAAAGAGTGGACACACCCCTTTCATCCTTTTCCACAAACCAAATTTCATCACGTCGTAACAACTGATTAGATAACTGCCATGTATCATGAGTTGTAAAAACAATTTGTGCATGATTAATATTAATTTCTGGATTTAAAAATGTAAGAAGAAAATTCCTAACTAATAACGGATGCAAACGGGCATTTAACTCATCAATAAAGAATACACTACCCTTTTCCAATACTTCCTGTAATTCCGGATATAATGCAAACATCTTCAAAGTTCCGGCAGACTCCATACCAAAAGGAAGTTCTGCCATTTCATCAGAATCAATCATCTTATGAAGCGCATTAATTTTATATCTTTCCTCCATGTTTTCTGCTTCCTGAGGAACCTTCTCAATTCTGAAATCCTTGATATGTTCATCAAACGATGCAAAATATTCTACAACCTTCTGCTGTACATTCTTATCTTCTACAAATCCCTTTGGCAATCTATGGGACATAAAGAAGTTAGTGAAAGGATCACCAAAATCAGCAAACTCGTTTGCAAGAAACCAATCTCTGATTAGCTTACACTTACTAATCTTTAACTTTGCTCCCAGGGAAATAATAAGTACCTGCTTTTCCAATGCTATTTGAATATTATCCCTGCTGTTCTTAGGGAAACCAGACAAATCAAGTTCTTCATCTGTGGTTCCACGATAAAATACAGTACTATACTTTCTAGCTGTCTTTGCTTTAGAATTAAGCCACTCTTCGGTTACTCCTTCCTTATTGACACAAAAACCATAGTTATAGCATCTCTCAGATTTATCTCCGGGCAACGTAAAATATACCTCAAAGCTAGATTCCGCATCTGCGGATGTAGAATCAAACAAAAAAGGCGTAGGTCTGAATTCTTCAAACTTTTCATCTTCATCCCCATACTTAAAAGAATTTACCACATATTCAGACATATACTCAAAAGCATTGTAAATATTAGACTTTCCGCTTGCGTTTGCGCCATAAATTGCAGCAACTGTCAAAATCTTCTCGCTCCCAACAGTCACTACCCGGTCTGTGAATTCAGTTATCTTCGTTGCAGACAAATCCAAAGTAGCCTCTTCCCTAAACGACTTGAAGTTTTTGAAATTAAATTGAATTAACATAAACTCTACCTTACCTTTCTCTACTATCTATTATATACACTTTTTTATTTTTTTCAACATCCTAATGTGATTTTATCTCATTTTAGTGTATTTTATATTATAATTTTTAAAGATTGAACAGTGAACTTAGTATACTGAGTGACTTTATATACCGTAAAGTGACTTTATATAGCCTTTATATAGCTTATACATTTTCTTTTTCTCTCTATCAATTCAAGATGCATTCCGTTCACTATAACAAGCAAAAAGGAAGGTATATATCAACCTTCCTTATAAAACTTATATGTCATAAATCTATTTCTTTGCGTTTTTCTCTAATTCAAGCATATATTTATCAAAGTCTGACATAA
>OGJH01002841.1_pt1 | contig 10113 bp, 7 predicted proteins | sample 1572021 | NCBI WGS metagenome assembly OGJH01 (sample SAMEA2582098, study PRJEB24529) | metagenome | biome: Human gut stool | place: China | collected 2011
GTTTTGCGGCTGGCGGTCAATGGCGTTGCCCGCAATGCAGATGACTTCCTCCTGCACCTGTTGAACAAGTGAGGTGTTCAAACCGCCCGTACCCATTCTGGCTGAAAGCGTTGGCGCTACCTTATGGGGGCCTGTATAGCGGCTGTCTATTCCATAGTTTTCATACAGTAAAGGCTTTCCCGGACGCAGCACTAAAGGCTGATGTCCATGCTCCTGTGCCCGGAGGGTTCCGGTGACATTTTCGCTGCACTCCATGATCTGCCCGCCCTGATCATTGATACAGAGGATGCTGGGCATACAGTTCCCGCTGGGGCTGCCTTTCAGGGTAGGCGATACGCCTTCCTGATATCCGATGGTCCCGGCGCTCGCGCCAGCTCCAGCAGAAAATCCAGCGACAAAGGTTTGTTGTTTCAACCCCGGCTGAGCCTGCAGTGCGCCTGCTACATCATGCAGGTCACGCACCTCGTCCCGCTGGTTGGCGGCGAATGCGATCTGCTTTTGCGGACCACTCTGACTGCTGCCGGGATATGTGATAAAGGTCTGCATTTGGAGGTTCTGCGTTGCCATCAATGCACCGGACACACCGTCCAGGTCAATGTCTTCATTGCGCTGATTGATATGATAAGCTTTCGTTTCACCGAACATAGGGGCAGGCGGGTCAAGCCCTGCCTGCATACGCAAAGCTGCTTCCAATAGGGGTGGCAGCGATTTGCCGCGGCAGGCTGCGCGGCGCAGGATACCCAGGCACGCTGTCTGGGATAGCGAGTATCGGGATGGCGCTGTAGCCTGCAAAATCTGCCACAAGGAACACTCGACGGCGTCTTTGGGGCACTCCGAAGTGTTGAGCGTCCCAAACGATCCAAGCCATGGAGGATCGTACTCCCAATATGCCCCCAGCATATTCCCAGCGCCCGGTCTCAGGTCTAACAACATGAAGGTGTGGTTCTTCAACTTGGAGGAACGCTTCGAGGACTTTTTGAAAATCCGCCCCAGGCTTTTTTTGACCCGTTTCAGCGTCCCGCCCACTTGAGAGAGCACCGACGACATTTTCCCAGATCCCGAATCTCGGTCGAATATGGACTCCTGTCCTTCCAGATTTTCTGTCTGCATCTCGCATCTCCTGAATGATCCGTATTTGTTCCATAAAGAGGCCAGATCGTGCGCCGGTTAGACCAGCCCGCAAGCCAGCACAGCTGAGATCTTGGCACGGGCTGCCTCCGCAGATAATATCCACAGGCGGCAGATACGCGCCGCTCAGCTTTGTAATGTCCCCCATCTGCTCCATGCGGGGAAAACGGATCTTTGATACCAGTATGGGGAACGGCTCAATCTCGCTGGCCCAGATCGGCTCGATGCCATACCGCACCGAAGCCAGAGGAAAGCCGGAGATTCCATCGAACAGGCTCCCCATCGTAAGTTTTCTTGTTGACTGTGTCATTTCATACACACCCTTTTACTTGATTGCCGCGGCGATGGTCCTCGTCACATTCACCGCGGACTGTGCCGTATAAACGGCGCTCGTAATATTGGCCTTTGTTGTGGTGTCCAGACCGAAGCTGCCGGCGATACGGGGAACTTCGCCTGCGGAGAGCATGAGTCCAACGCCCATCAGCGCGTGGTCTTTGAACACCATAAGTCCCGCAATGAGGATGGTGGACTGGAGGAAGGCGGTCAGGCACAAGCCGATGACCTGCCGCATCCAGCCCATGAATCCGTCCAAATAGCCCCGCGGGACGCTGAACATATAGAGGGAGCCGACCGCAATTTGAATCAGCAAAATGCCTCCGCGTTTGAGGTTGGCAAAAAACACCTTCAGCACCGCATAGCCCATAAGGATCACGCAAAAGAGAAGCATAATGGGGCTGGTGATGATGCCAAGGCCGAAGTGGGAGCCGTTCACCACATCCGACAGGGTCTGAATCTCATTGAGCTCCGTAATGATGTCCTGTCCCACCTCACCAATGCTCCGCCCATAGCCTGTGAGTCCCGCGGAAAAGGTTCCCTGCAGCGACACCGATAAGGCATAGAGCCGGACGGGGACAACGGTGAAGAGGCTTACCGCCAGAAAGCCCTTGATGATATTCATCCCGCACTGCTGGAGATTGCCCCTGCCGGTGGAGTATTCGATGCCGCACTCAAAGGCGCAGACCACCACGCTGACGGCGAACAGCGCCCACGCAAGGCGCGAGAAAAAGAGAATGATGGCGCTGACCCATTCCAGTTCAAAAAGTTCCACGCCCATATTGCCCATGAGGGCAAAGAAATTACCGAGAAAGCCCACGATCTGCCCGTAGATCCAATCCACCAGCTGATCCAAAACTGTAGCGGCAACAAAGTTCCAAATAAATATCTTCGCTCACCTCCGAAAATGCAGAAAGCCGCCGCCCAGATGGGCGACAGCCTTTCGCATAGAGTATTTTGTTTTGCATCTGACAGCTGCGCTTACTTGAGCAGCCGCGGATAATCTGTTGTGCCATTGACGATCGCATAAACGTAGACGGTGTCCCCAATCAATTTGTAGATGGCAACATAAGTCTTCGTCAGCACAAGTTTACGGTAACCGCTTGCCGCAAGGATCGGGTCCGGATGCGTTTGCCCCATCAGCGGGAAATCCCGCAGACGGTTTATGGTCGCTTTCATCGTGCTGTAGATTTTTCGCGCGTAGGGAGTTCCTGCCTCCGTAATGTAATACTTTACGATCTCCTCGAAGTCGTGTTGAGCAGGAGGAAGATAGACCAGTTTACTTTTCGTAGGCACGGAACAGCTCCTCCATTCTTTCGTCAAGCTCCTCCGGCGTGCAGACAGGCTCTCCGCTCAATCTGCTGAGTTCCGCAGCATAAATTTTGTCGCGGTGTCGGAACATTTTTTCCCGCTCCTCGTATGCTGCCATGCTCATATAAACACCGTCATCTTCACCCTTGTTCGTGATGAAGATCGGTTCACCGGATGCCTTTGCCAGCTCGGAGATCTGCGTATACTCATTCCGCAGAGCAGAGGATGGTCTGATTTGCATAGAAAGCCCTCCTTATCAATTTCTTGATAGTATTATATCAAGATAACACTTTTTATGCAAGCTTTTTATGAGGCTCCTTGCTAAATACGGGGTGACACCATCTGCCTACTTCCTAATCCAGGACTGTCGCGGCAACAAAGTCCCCAATAAATATCTTCACTCACCTCCGGAAATGCAGAAAACCGCCGCCCAGGCGGGGCGACGGCTTTCCTTATAGAATATTTTGCTTTAGACCATTATAATGTAGATCAATCGAACATGACCGCATCCGCTAAGTCCTGATTGGTATTGAATATTTCCGTGTCCACGATTGACACGGGAGCATTATGCTTCACAATTTCCGCTCCTGTGAAATTCCATCCACCACCAGAAGCAGCCTCGTTTGTATTCACCATGACCTCCATACCGTTATACATGAATCTTAACCAACCTGCTGCAGTCGTATCTTCTCCTAAATACTCATAATCGTCAACGCCAATCAAGGAGAAGAAATCTTCAAAGGACATTTCATCTTCCATGTCCGGAAAGAGTATGCATGCGGTGGTGACAAAACCGGAACATTCCAGCTGGTCTTCATATTCGTTCATAGCCTTTTCAGCATCGCCACTCTGTGCGCCGAAAAAGCAGTAAAGATATTCCGACTCTGAGGCTCCAAAGCATATAGCAGCACTGTCTGGAAATCCATCCGGCCTTACAATCACGTTGCCTTCCGGATGCTCGTTTTTCAATTCATCAAGCGTTTTCCCGAGGTCATTGAAAAACTCAGGCGTACTTGTATTATCATAGTCTGAACAGCCCGTTGATGCACCATTCTCCGTAATATTGGAATCCTTTGATGTTTGGTCATCAGGAGTTACAGATGCACAAGCGGAAAACGTAAATAATACAAGCAAAAGCATCGTTGTAATGACGGCATTATGCTTCATAGTATTCTTGGTAGACACAGAACAATTCCTCCATTCTCATTAAGATTCTCTGGTACCTATCTCTCAAATGGTATTTATAGCAGAATTGTGCTTTTAACGCAAGGGTATCTTTGTGAAGCAACCATGTCTGCCTACTTCATCCACATACACTATCCATGCAACCATTGCCTCATCGGTTATATCCGGCAGGAGGGTCCTGATCCGGCTTTTAATTGTTCTCTCTTCTTGGCTCAGATCCCGATGATATTCCAGATGTATTTCGGCGCGACCAGGCTGAAAATCAGGCAGGCAAATAGGATAGCGGGGCCAGTCCATTCAAACTGTCCTCTCTGTCGATAATCAAAGTACGCGCCGCCAAGTTTCACAAAGAATGCGATGGCGAGGATCATATCCAATGCAGGGAACACCACCTTCTCCACCACGCTCTTGATCTGCTTGGCCGCCTCCGTCCATGTCTGCTCCACCGCTCCCGCAACATCCCCGCCCGCAGCAAGCGCCGAGGTGCAGCAGAGAGAGGTCAGAAGCAAAAGCGTCAATGTCAGAATAATCATTTTTCTGTATTTCAAGAAATCTCAACCTCCTTAAAATGGGGATGCCGCCCCTTGCGGAGCGGCATCCGTTGTTAGTCCTTAATAGCCGGTGCGAGGCAGGGGCTTGCTGGGGGCATAGACACGGGTGACCCAGCGGGAGGTCGCCATGATCCACTGCCCGTTGTAGACGCCGCCTGCATCCGACGTGTTGACGAACTGCGTGCCGTCGGTGAGCTTTGAAAGCACCTTGCAGTCCACGCGGGGTGCCTCCACCTGACGGAAGTTTGGAGGTACGATGCCGAACGCCGCCATGAACTCCGTCACATACTCATTGGAAGCAAGTCCCAGCGCCGCGGGCGAAGCATCCAACACATAGTTTTTGGATGTACTCAGATTATCCGCCAGCGTGCACCAGGTATCCCCGCTGAGATTCGTGCGGTAGACGATCTTATAGTTGCCGGGGGAATTCCACGTGCCGGTGTAGATCTTTTCAAGGCGCACCGCCTTGACGGGCAGAGTGTCTCTCCAGTAGAACGACTCCAGCGCCGTGGTGGAATTGTTGGCAATACCGGTGAAGTTGTAGCGGACAAGCTGCCCCGGCATGACCTCCACGTAGCCGGTTTTCTTGATCGACACATTCGTGTACAGGCTCTTATTGGTCATGGCTGCCTTGACGATCTGACCGGCGTGTTCGATCTCCACCTCAATGGGTGTCTTATCCAGCCCGTAAAACTCCGCCGCCTTGGATTCTACGATTTTGTACCGTGCCAGAGGCAGAGGCTTACTGACCGCGAGCCCGTTCTTATCCGTCTTGATGGTATCCACCAGACGGTTGGTGCGGGCATTGTAAACTTCAAAGACGGTGTTGGGGATGGGCGTTCCGGCGGGCCAACCATTCATGGAATTGTAGTCCTCTGAAGTCTTACGAATCTGGAGCTGACCGGTGATGGGGGTATTCTTCCATTCGATTTCCGTGGTTTCGCCGGACTTTACATACACGGTCTTTTTCTGCGTGTCGGGGATATAGCCCTCGTTTTCCAATTCACGCAGATAAAAACGGCCAGCGGTCAGGTTTTCAAAACGGACATAACCTCGGTCATCGCTGGTTTCCTGCGCGATGGGGTTGTTGCCGCTGTCATAGAGAATGAAGGAAACGCCGGGGATGCCCTCGCCGGTGGTCGAATCGACCTTGTGGATCAGAATACCGGAGATGGCTTTGTTGGTCACCGTTTTGGTTGTGGTTTTACCATCCTCCACGGTGAAATAGATGGGGGCATTGTCCAGCTGGAAGCCCTTGCTCGCCTCGGTTTCCACGGCATAGTAGCTGCCGCTTTCCAGCGGCACATACACGCGGCCGTCCGTTCCGGTGGTGACGGTGTCCACCAGACCGCCATCGCTGACACGGCGGATCTCGAAGGTGGTGTTGGGGATACGCTGGGTTTTGTCCGCCGCATTCACTTTCACCAGCTCCAGCCCACCGATGGGAGCATTATAAAAATAGAGGGACTGCGTGTCATTGGGGTTGACCACCACGGTCTGCGTGCGGGTGTTCTCGTCGATGGTGTAACCGGAGATAGATTTTTCCTCTGTCACCACCAGTGTGCCGGTGACGCCCTTGAGAATGATCTGACCGTTTTCGTCGGTATAGTACAGACCGTTGGAGCTGATTTTTCCGTTTTCGTCGGGGACAAACTCGCCGGTAGCCGTAGTGATCTTGAAGGTAACGCCCTCCAGCGGCGTCTTGCGGTCCAGAGAGGACAGCTTGTTGATGATGAGCGCGCCCTGTCGCTCATTCCAGAAGGTCATGCGCTGGGGAGACTGGCTCTGGTCGATCTTGATGCTCTGCGGTGTCCCGTCCAACACGAATCCATCCACAGATTTGACCTCTTTTGCGGTAACAGTCATGCCGTCGGTCAGACCCTCAATGACGATCTGGCCTGCAGCGTCGGTGGTATAGTAGCCGTTGTTGGGGCCAACTACCGCACCGGAGGAGTCTGTCACAAGGAACTGTACCCCGGCCAGCGGCTCATTTTTCGTGCCGGAAATGTATTTCTGGAGAAACAATGTTGTGGTGGGTTTGTTGTAAAAGGTCAGCGTCTGCGTGTCGTTGGGGTTGACGACCACCGTCTGTGTGCGGGTCGCTTCATCAATGGTGAAGCCCGGAATCGTCTTGGTTTCCGTTGCTACCACGGTGCCGACGACGCCGGAAATGCGGATCTCACCGGATTTATTGGTGTAATAAATGCCGTTGCTGGATAGTTCGCCGTTGGCGTCCGGGACAAAGCTGCCATCCGCGTAGGTGATCTTAAACTCTACGCCCTCCAGCGGCTCCCTGTTGGGACCGGAGCTGACCTTGCGGATGATGAGATTACCGGCAGGCTGGTTCAGAAACTGCAAATGCGCCGTTTCGCCGCTCTTGATGAGTGCGTGCTGGGGGCTGTCATCCAACAGGTAGCCCGTTTTTGCTCTGACTTCACGGGCAATGACCGTCATGCCGGGTTCCAGACCATCCACCAGAATTTCGCCTGCGGCATTGGTGGTGAAGCGGCCGTTGTCGTTGCCGAGATAATGGCCGCTGCTGTCGGTCAACAGGAACTCTACGCCGGAGAGCGGTTCGTGCTTGCTGTCATCGCTCAGTTTGGTAATTAAGAGCGATCCCAGCGGGGCATTGCCGAAGCGGAGCGTCACCACATCCTGATCCTCGCCGGAGATCCACACCGTCTGGGGTTCACGGTCGATGATGTGATTTCCGTCACTTTCGAGTTCCTGACAGACATAGGTGCCTTTTTTAAGGTTTGTCACAGTGAACGCTCCGTTGGGGCCGGTCACATAGGTTCCAATGACCGTACCGCCAGTACCGGAAGTGCCGCCACCTAAATATCTCAGTTCAAATCGGCAGCCCTCCAGTCCCTTTCCGGTTTTGGCGTCATATTTGTACACGACGAGGGCACTGTGAGGAACATTGTCCACGGTCACGGTCTTAGAGGTATTGGCTTCCAGATAGAACTCGGTGACCCCGCTGCCCTGAATGCCGAAGCCCTTGGGAGCGGACTCCTTCACCAGCTTGTACCAGCCACGGTTTACATCGGTGAGCGTGATTTTACCATCAGAGGCCGTTGTGAACACGCCGAGGTCGTTGATCTCGCCGGTGATGGTATTGTCCGAGCCGTAATAGATATGGAACTTGGCGTTGGCAAGATAATCTCCAGTGATGCTGTTGCGCTTCAGGATCGTCAGGGAGGGTTTGACCGCGTTGAAGAAGGTCACCGTTCTGGTGCAGCCCGCTTCCAGATGGATCTCCTGGGGGATCTCAGAGAGAATGACATTGGAAGGCACATTCTTCTCCGTGATGCGATAGCTGCCCACGGGGATATTCGCCAAGAAGATCCGACCCGCGCCGTCCGTCGTGGCGCTGGTGGAAAAGCTGCCGTCGATCTGCTCAATGAGATAAGTGACGCCTTCGATAGGCTCCCCGTTGGCAATGTTTTTCTTCAAAATTTCCAGACCGGGCTTCTGGTAATCCTGAAAGCGCACCTCAGAGGTTTTGCCGGGTCGGAGTGCTACGGTCTGCTCCGTATTGCTCACAATATAAGGCTCCGGCACGGATTCCTCCCGGACGACATACACATCAGCGGGGATGTCTGAAAGGGTTGCCGAACCGTCCGAGCCGGTGGTGACGGAGGTAGAATAGCTGCCGGTCACGGATTTAATGGACAGCACCGTACCGGGGATCGGTGTGCCGGTCTGCGCATCGGTCTTGATGATCTTCATGCTGGGCAGTTCATAGTTCGTAGCGGTAACGGTGTACTGCTTGTTCCCGTCCGTGGTGTCCACATAGATGCTGATGGGCGCGGAGTCGGCGCAGAAGCCCTCCGGAGCCTCGGTTTCCACGAAAGACCACAGGCCCTTGGTGACATTATTGACTTCGATAATGCCGCCGTTCTGCGATACGTCGCTGCCGACGATCTGTCCGTCGCGGTAAATCAGGAAGCGGGCGCCATCTAAGCCGCGAGTGGTGCCGGCTGCGACCTTTTTCAGTGTAATATCTGCATCGCCGGCAGGAGGCGTGGGCTTATCCGGCACGGGAGCATCATTCACCACCAGTTTGCGGGGCGCATAGTAATTGAAGAAGCTCTGGCGTCCCTTGACGCTGGACTTTGCCCACACCGCCCATTTTGCGGCTTCATCCTCAACGACAGACGCAATGATGCCTTTGGCGGCGTACTCCTCAATCTGCTTCTGGAACTCCGCATCCTCCTTGGCTTTTTCTTTCAACATCCAGTCGATGTAGCCCAAGTACATTTCATAGGTATCAGCGTTGGCGTAGCCGCCGCCATCGATGTCACCATCGCCTTCGCCCTTGAAAGACTGGTGATCCCATACATAGGTCTGCGCGGCCATGAACAGGCTGCCGGGGATGTCACCCTTATAGTCCACGATATAGGTCATCATCCACTTGAAGTTTTCAAGCTGCTGGGCGTCCAGCTCACCCATGCCGCTCTGCGCCAGCGCCGTTTTCAGGACAGCGTCTGCGTCCGCGCCGGTGGCAGAGGTATAGGTGTAAGAGTTGAGGAACGATGCCGTACCCCAGCGATAGCCATAGCCGCGATCCATGCAGTAGAGCATTTTGCCTGCCGCCATCGGCGGCTTATAGCTGTACGGCGTACCGTCATGGAGAAGCCGCGTTGTCCAGTAGTTTGTGTTGCTGGTGGGCTTGATGCCGGTTCCGGTGCTGGAAGCGGCAAGTGCAGAAGTCGGAAGTAGCGTCAATAATGTCATAATGACAAGAAACGCCGACATGATCCTTGTTCTAAGTGTTTTCAAGGTTGGTTCCTCCTTATTGTCATTTAGAGATAATGAAGAAGCAGACCGATTTTTCTCGGTCTGCTTCACGTTGATGTTGTTTGATTTTACTTGGCTGCCGGAGTATCTACCCAACTTATGGAGTAGCCATTCCATAGGAAGAGCTGGACGCAGTACCAGCACGCCTCGCCGCTGTCATTGACTCCTCTTGAAAGTCCCACGCCGGTTTCGGCGTAATTCTTTTCGAGGAGATTGTCCCGGTGTCCACCGGAGAGGTTCCATGACCACACGGCGGCCTCGGATACCGATTTACCCTGCAGCGCCCAATCTGCGATGCGGTGGATATTCTCTCCTACATACGGGCAATCGGTAACAGAGGTGTTTCGTCGTCCATCCGGTCTGGTATGAGAGTAGACACTGCTGGAGGCCATCTCGTCGGCCCGGACCTGCGCCGCCTGCATGAGCTTGTCGTTGACGCGCAGCGCGGCAACACCGTTTTCGCACCGCAGTGCATTGGTGCGGTCAATGATGTCCTGCTTTGTAGCGGCAACATCTGTCTGCGCAGGCTGCTCCACGGGCTTCGCCTCCACAGACGTTACCGGCGCTTCGCCGGTGTACGGCTTTTCCGATTCGACCTGTACACATTTGGCATCGCTGTTCCAGTAGATATTGAAGCCGACCGCTCTGCCGATGTCGCGCAGCATAACATAGTTATTGCCGTTGATGTTGTACGCCGTCAGGCGGACTTCTTGACCGTCTACAAGGATGCGGTTGGTGGAAAGTGTCGCTTTCAGCGATTCCACCGCCTGCGCCGCAGGAGCACTCAGCGAAAGCCCCAGCG
>OGJH01002852.1_pt1 | contig 10087 bp, 8 predicted proteins | sample 1572021 | NCBI WGS metagenome assembly OGJH01 (sample SAMEA2582098, study PRJEB24529) | metagenome | biome: Human gut stool | place: China | collected 2011
GAAGACATGATAACAAAACTTAATCTATAGGTCAATCTAGCTAATGAGGCCGGAGATCATGATGGAGACCTGGTACCCTGTGCCGAGAACAGGCAGGAAGGGCATGCAGATCATGAAGGCGGCTATAAGAACGAGGCTCGTGCGGCGGAAAGCGGTGTTATGGAAGATCCGGGAGAAGGATTCTGTCGTGTGTTTCGGGAGGCTGAAGATTTTTTCGCCGAGGGCCTTGCGGTCGTAGTACCAGTGCCAGAGCAGGGCAGCGAAGAAGACGCCGATGGAGAGGCCCACGAGGCGCTGCCAGCGGAAGGTGACGGAGTGGTCCGGGTTGATGTGGATGCCCATGATGGGAGCGCAGAGAACCACGAACCAGAGAGAGGTGAGCAGGGCTTTGAGTAAACGGTTCATCATACGCCCCCTAGACCTTCTGAACCTGCTTCTTGCCGAGGAGGCCGTCAGGACGGAAAATCAGGATGAGGATGAGCAGGCAGAAGGAAAGCACGTCCTCGTAGTTGCCGGCGATATAGCCTGTGGTGAAGGATTCGGCGAGACCGAGAACCAGACCGCCGAGCACGGCGCCAGGAACGGAACCGATGCCGCCGAGCACGGCCGCGGTGAAGGCCTTCATGCCGGCCAGGAAGCCGATGAAGAAGTTGATCTGTCCCATGTGCGAGGCGATGAGCACGCCACCGATAGCGGCCAGGGCGGAACCGACAATGAAGGTCACGGAAATGAGATGGTCGGTATTGATGCCGAGGAGCATGGCCATCTTGCGGTTCTGGGCCGTGGCGCGCATGGCCTTGCCCATGCGGGTGTAGCGGATCCAGAACATGAGGGCGAGCATGGTAATGAAGCTCACTACGAGGATGAGGAAGTCACTGGGCCCCATGACATCGCCGAAGTAAGAGAGAAAATCCATATCGGGAAGGAGGTCCGGGAAGGCAACAAAGTCGGAGGTCTGGGCCAGGAGGACGTAGTTCTGGAGGAACGTGGACATACCGATGGCCGAGATGAGCGGCGACAGGCGGGAAGCGTTGCGCAGGGGCTTGTAGGCCACCTTTTCCAGCGTGTAGCCGTAGGCCGACGTCCAGATGATGGAGCCGAGGGCGGCGACGAGTAGGATGCCGCCGGCTGGGAAGCCGATGTATCCGAGGACGCCGGAGAAGAGGAGGGCCGTGAAGGCGCCAATCATGTAGATTTCGCCGTGGGCGAAGTTCAGGAGGCCGATGATGCCGTACACGAGTGTGTAGCCGAGGGCTATGAGCGCGTAGATGCTGCCGCGGGTGAGCCCCCCGAAGAAGAGCTCGATAAAATATTGAAAGTCGAAGTCCATATCCTGCTGCAACCTTCGGGAAGAAAGGAAATTTGGGTGAAAAAGGGGCGGGAAGTTCTGCCTCTTCCCGCCCGCCGTTTTACTTAAGGGTTACGCTGTAGGGGGTTTCAACGAATTTTCCGCCCTTGATGACGTAGACGGAAAGGGCCATGCCTGCAGCATCGCCGTTTTCATTGAAGGTGATCTTGCCGAGCGGGGTATCCACGGGCACGGTGTGCAGGACCTTGATGATCTTGTCGGTGTCGGTGGAACCGGCCTTCTCGATGCCGTTGATGAGGGCCAGCATGGCCGCGTAGGCATTGTAGTAGAAGGAACCGGGTTCGGTGCCGAACATCTTCACGTGCGCGTCGTGGGCTTCCTTGTAGATGGGCAGGTTACTGGTATCCTTGGGATAGGAGCAGTAGGTGCCCTCAGCAGCCTCGCCGGCCATCTTGATAAACGCGTCGTCCTTGAGTCCGTCAGGGCCGACCACGGGCGTCTTCACGCGGTCGCGGCGCAGCTGCTGGAGCAGCTTGGAAGCGGTGGGCTGGTAGCCGCCGAACACGATGACATCGGCCTTGGAGCGCTTGATCTTGCGGACAATGGCGCTGAAGTCCACGGCATCGGGGGTGATGGCCTCGAAGAGGGCGGTCTTGACGCCGTTCTTCTCGAGCAGGGCGCGGTTGCCATCGGCGAATCCCTTGCCGTAGTCGCCGTTATCGTGGATGTAGGCGACGCTCTTGGCCTTGAGTTCCTTGAGGATGAACTCGCTGGTCAGACGGGCCTGGTCATCGTCCTTGGCGATGGTGCGGAAAAACATGGGGTTCACGCCGGGCGCGGTGAGTCCGGGCGGGGTCGAAGAAGGAGACATGGCGATGATGTGGGCGTCGTTATAAAGGGGCATGGCGGCCTTCGTAGGGCCGGAGCAGATATGTCCCATGACGACGGACACCTTGTCGCTGAGCAGCTTGGTAGCGGCGTTGGTGGCGAGCTCGGGTTTGCACTGATCGTCCTCTGCGATGAGTTCAATCTTCTTGCCGAGCACGCCGCCGTTGGCGTTTACCTTGGCGACAACGATTTTCGCTGCGTTCAGGCTGGGCACACCATACGTGGCGAGGTCACCCGTGTGGGCACCGGGAACGCCGATCTTGATGGTGTCTTCGGCCTGAGCGGGAGCGGCCACGGCCGCGGAAAGCACGGCGGCGGCCACGAACTGGAAAAGATGTTTCATTTCCACTCCTCGTGAAGAATTTCGGCGGTCACCTTTTCCCTCTGTCGGAACGGGGGCCGCGCTGGTCTTCTCCTTTCATACATGTATGAATATGAAGGGGAATATATTCTTATGCCTTGCCTTATCATGAGTGTCAACGCATTTTCAGCGCGCGATTCGGCCCATGACAGCCGATTTATCCAGCATGTGCAGGCGGTGAATCTGCCAGAGATAGCAGACAGAGCTGAACGTCAGTGCAAAAATGTATCCGATCCAGAATCCCGGGGCACCCATGGCCGGCACGACAAGATCCGTGCGTCCGAGGATGAAACCGCCCAGGAGGCCGATGCCGCCGTAGGCGATGACGCAGACTTTCATGATGATGGCCGTGCTGTTGTACCCGCGCAGAACGCCGGACGCGGCGGTCTGGGTGGCGTCAAGCAGCTGATAGGCGGCGCAGAAGAGCATGAGTGTGCAGGCGAGGCCGGCAATATGCGGATCTGACGTATAGAAGGACACGATCCACGATCTGAAGACAACGGTGAAGGCCATGGCCGCGAAGGCGTTGGCCGCGGCCAGGGTGATGCATGTGTGCGCCGCGCTGCGCGCCTTGAGGAGGCGTCCCGCTCCGAGATAACCGCCTGTCATGATGGTGGCCGTCATGCCGACGGACAGGGGGCAGGCGAAGATAAGGTTGCCGTAGCTCATGGCGATCTGGTGGCTCGCGACGGCGTCCGTGCCGAGGGGAGCGAGGAGAAGCGCAGTCACGGCAAAGAGCGTGCACTCGAGGCACATGGCCGCCGCATTGGGCGCGCCGACGCGCAGGACGGAGAGAATGAGCGGCAGATCGATGAAGGGGGTGCCGGAATCGTGGTCCGGCGTGAAGAGGCGCATGTCCCTGAACTGCACGTCGCGCACGACGTAGTAAAAGATGGAGACAGCCATGAACCAGAAGCAGATGGATGTCGCCACGCCGCAGCCTGCGGCGCCAAGCCGGGGCATGCCGAAGCGGCCGTAAATGAAGGCGTAGTTGCAGGGGATGTTGATGGGCTTGCCGGCCTTCACATCGCGCTTGTATTCCTTGTCCAGCGTGTACTTGTCATACTCGGGGTGGCCGATGACAAAAATCTGCCGGCCGGACTCGGTCGAGAGCAGCATCGGGCCTGCCGTATCGCTCTCAGCCAGAATGCGCAGATCACCGCAGGCATCAATGGCGGCACGATCCAGCCCGGCCCAGCGGCTGTGCGGGGCATAGAACACCTCATCAAAGCCGCGCACCAGCGGGTTGGACGGGCGGGTGACGCGGTGCTCAAACACGCCGAACATCTTTTTGTCCAGATGCACCTTGGGGATGCCAAAATGGTAGTACAGGCCCGCCAGCGCACCCCAGCAAAGGTGAATCGTCGAGTAGACATTCTCCTTGGTGTAGTCCATGATCCGGCAAAGCTCGTCCCAGTAGTCCACAGCCTCATAGTCCAGATCCTCAATGGGGGCGCCGGTGATGATCATGCCGTCAAAGCGCTCGTTCCGGATCTCATCAAAGGTCTTGTAAAAAGTCTTCATGTGCTCGGGTGCGGTGTGGGTCGTACTGTGGGTGGCAGTCTGCAAAAAGGTAACCTGCACCTGCAGCGGGCTGTTTGCCAGCAGGCGGGCCAGCTGGGTCTCTGTCACGATCTTGGTCGGCATCAGATTGAGGATCAGGATGCGCAGCGGGCGGATGTGCTGGCTCATAGCGCGCTCCTGATGCATGACAAAGACATTTTCCTGCTGCAGCTCGTCATAGGCGGGCAGGTTTTTCGGGATGATCAGCGGCATGGGAGAAGGCTCCTTACTAACTCAGAATCCGGGCGCGGCAGCGGTGCCGACCCGTTTGGATGGTACTATTATATAGACTTTTGCGGCAAAAAGCAAGAAAAATGCCCCCGGCGGGTGTCGGGGGCGCAGGGCGGTCAAGACCGCTTACTCATACTTGACATTGTCGATAAGGTTCTGCATCACATCGCTCTGCAGCACATTCATCTTGACATAGTTCTCGCCATAGGCGGTCACATACTGGGTGGGGTCGGTCGTGCCGTAGTAGCGGCCGAAATCGGCGTTCATCGTTGCGGTGTCGCAGCGGAAGCCCATCTTCTCGGCCACAGCCTGCATGAGCAGGGCCTGCTGGGTGATGGAGCGGATGCTGTCGTGCGCATCCTCGAGGTAGGCGTCCACATTGTCATAGCTGCTGCCCATCATGCCGGAGGCAAGCAGGGTGTCCATGGTGGTGCCGTAGTTCTGCGCGTAGGTGTAGATGCGGTACAGCAGCACATCGCGGTAGTAGTCCAGCGCGATCTGGGGCAGCTCATCGGTGTAGCTGACCTTATCGTGCAGGGCTGAGTAGACCTCGCTGGCCTGATTGTCATAGAGCATCGTGCTCTTGACAAACGCCTTCAGCTCGTCAATGTTGTTCAGATTCATCGTGGCGGAGAGATTCTCCTTCACCCAGTCGTCGGTCAGCTCGGGGGTGACGGACTCCTTGATGTAGTGCAGGGTCGTCTCAAAGACGGCCTCCTTGCCGCTCAGGTCCGCATTGCCGTAGTCTTCGGGGAAGGTGACGGTGACATCAAAGGTCTCGCCGGGGGTATGGCCGACAATCTGATCCTCAAAGCCATCGATAAAGGTACCGCTGCCGAGGGTCAGGTCGTAGCCGTTGCCCTGACTGTCGCCGCCGTCAAAGGCAACGCCGTCAATGCGGCCCACATAGTCGATGTTGACGGTGTCGCCGTCCGCAGCGGCGCGGTCGGTGACCTGCGTGTCGGTCGCAAAGCTGGCAAGGACATTCGTGTTGATGTAGTTGGTGATTTCGTCCTCACTGACCTGACCGAGATCGGCGCTGATCGTGATGTCGGCGTAGTCATCGGGCAGGTTCACATAGTCGGCAGCGGTCACGCCCTTGAGGTAGCCGTTCTCATCAAACACATCGGAAAAGCTGAAGTCAGCCAGATAAGCGTAGGCGGAATCATCGGCGGTCTCGCCGGTGGCGGCGGTGTCGGAGGTCGCAGCCGTCTCAGCGGTGGAGGCAGCTGCCTCGTCATTGCCCTTGCCGCAGGCGGTCAGGGCGGCGGTCATGCCGACAGCCAGACCAAGGGCTGTCAGACGATGGATATGATTCAGTTTCATGGGTATCTCCTGTTTCTTTATAAAATTGCATACCATAACATTATACACACTTTTTTGAAAAAGTAAAATGAAAATCTGATGAAAAGCCCTCCGCCGGAAAACGCTGCCGCGAAATCTTGTACAAAAAGGCTATAGCAATCCCTTGACGGCTATGCTATAATAGTAAACGGCAGCGGATCCCGGGGATTCCGGAAAAGGCTGAAATGCCTATTGTGTTTTTTTACGAAAGAGGTAAAAGGTATGCTTACTGCAATCACCGGTATCAACTGGGGCGATGAGGGCAAGGGCCGCATGGTTGACCTGCTCAGCCAGAATTACGACATCGTTGCGCGCTATCAGGGCGGCGACAATGCCGGCCACACCGTCAAGAACGAGCGCGGCAAATTCATCCTGAACCTGATCCCCTCCGGCATCCTGCGCCCGGATGTTGTCTGCGTTATGGGCGGCGGCATGGTCATCGACCCCGAGCACCTCGAGAAGGAAATCGCCTCCCTGACCGAGAAGGGCATCGAGATCAGCCCCAAGAACCTGAAGATTTCCGACCGCGCGACCATCACCATGCCCTTCCATGTCGCACAGGACGGTCTGGAGGAGGAGCGCCTGTCCAAGACCGGCGCCCAGTTCGGCTCCACCAAGCGCGGCATCGCCTACAGCTACGGCGATAAATACATGAAAAAGACCCTGCGCATGGGCGACCTCGTCCATATGGACGCCGGCGTCAAGAAGCGTCTGGAGACGATCGTTGAGTCCAAGAACCTGACGATGGTGAACATCTACGGCCAGAAGCCTGTCAGCGTTGACGAGATGTGGGCATGGTGCGAGAAATATTCCAAGCTGTTTGCCCCCTACATCTGCGATGTGGGCGACTATCTCGACAAGGCCGACCGCGAGGGCAAGAAGATCATGTTCGAGGCCCAGCTCGGCGCGCTGCGCGACATCGACTTCGGCATCTATCCCTACACCTCCTCCTCCAACACCGTGTCTGCCTACGCCCCCATCGGCGCCGGCATCCCGGGCCATAAGCTGAATCTCTCCATCGGCATCATGAAGGCTTACTCCTCCTGTGTCGGCGAGGGTCCCTTCACCACCGAGCTGGCTATGACCGAGGCCGAGAAGGACGTGCTGCGTGAGCACGGCCACGAGTACGGCGCTGCCACCGGCCGTCCCCGCCGCGTCGGCCCGTTTGACGCTGTGGCAAGCCGCTACGGCGTACAGTGTCAGGGCTGCGACGAGCTGGCCCTGACCCTGCTCGATGTCCTCGACTATATGGAGCAGGTGCCCATCGTCACCGCCTACAAGCTGACCGACGGCACCACCACGACCCGCTTCCCGATGGGCAAGACGCTGGACGATGCCCAGCCTGTTGTGGAGACCGTGCCCGGCTGGCACTGCGACATCACCGGTGTGCGCAAGTTTGAGGACCTGCCCAAGGCTGCTCAGGACTATGTAAAGCGTCTGGAGGAGCTGGTCGGCTGCAAGATCAAGTACATCTCTGTCGGACCCGAGCGCGACGCCTGCATCGTCCGCGACTAAATCGCGTCCGATCAATACTATCCATACAAACGGCAGACCCTGACACGGTCTGCCGTTTTCTAAAAAGGGGCGTTCCTGTTTGATACAATTTCTGATAAAAACCTTTATCAAAAACCATGAAAAGACCGAGGACCGCGCCGTCCGCACGGCCTACGGCAATCTGGCCTGCATCGTCAGCGTGGTATGCAACCTGCTTTTGGCGGGCGGCAAGATCGCTGTCGGCGTATTGACCGGCAGTGTGGCCGTGACCGCCGATGGTATGAACAACCTGTCTGATGCAAGCTCCAACATCGTCAGTCTGCTGGGCTTTAAGCTTGGCGCGCGCCCGGCCGACTCAGAGCATCCCTACGGCCACGCCCGGTATGAGTATCTGGCCGGGCTGGCTGTCTCGGTCATGATCCTCGTCATCGGCGTTGAGCTGCTGAAGGAAAGCTTTGCAAAGGTGCTGCACCCCACGGCTGTGGACTTCAACTGGGTCATGGTCGCGGTGCTGGCGGCTTCCATCTTTGTCAAGCTCTGGATGGCAAGACTCAACCACAAAATCGGCACGGACATTGAGTCCGAGACCCTGCTGGCCACCGCCGCCGATGCCCGCAACGATGTCATCACCACAGCCGCAGTCCTTGCTGCCACAGTGCTGACAAAGCTGTCCGGCTTTACCCGTCTGGACGGTTTGATGGGCCTTGGCGTGGCGGCGTTCATCCTGTACAGCGGCGCTGCACTTGTGCGCGATACCATCAATCCGCTGCTCGGTGCGGCACCCGACCCGGAGCTGGTCGAGCATATCGAAAAAAAGGCAATGAGCTACCCCGGTGTGCTGGGCGTACACGATCTGATGATCCACGATTACGGCCCCGGCAGCCGGTTGGTCAGCTTCCATCTGGAAATGGATTCCAAGAATGATGTCATGCACAGCCATGATGTCATCGACCGCATTGAGCGCGACCTGCTGGTACAGGACGGCCTGATCGCCACGATACACTTTGACCCGGTCGTGACCGGCGACCCCCATGCGGACGAGCTGAAGGCATTCTTGCAGCAGGAGATCTGCAAGCTTGAGCCGCTGGCGAACATTCACGACCTGCGCATCGTGCCCGGCCCGACCCATACCAATGTAATCTTTGACTGCGCCGTTCCTGCCGAGTACATGACCGACAAGCAGCACCGCGGTGTCAGGCTGGTCAGCGCCCTGCGCAATTCCGTGCAGGAAAAATGGCCTGATCATTTCTGCGTCATAAAGCTGGAGCCGGACTATGCGCCGGTACACCATGAATAAAAGAAGTAACTCTGTAGGGGCAGGGCATGCCCTGCCCTCAACATAAAATCCATAGCGATTTGGCGGCAAGGCTGCGGGCCGGACATGTCCGGCCCCTACCGAGCACCATTACGGAAAGTAAAATTATATAGTAAGGAGAGGTATCCCCATGGACTATAACAAAGCAGCGCTTGAACTCCACAGCAAATTTCCCGGCAAGATTGCCGTACAGAGCCTTTGCGAATGTAAGGACCGCGATGCACTGTCCACCGCCTACACCCCCGGCGTGGCTGAGCCCTGCCGCAAGATCAAGGCGAATCCCGACGATGTCTACACCTACACGATGAAAGGCCGCACCGTGGCCGTTGTCACCAACGGCACCGCCGTGCTGGGGCTGGGCAACATCGGCCCCGAGGCCGGTCTGCCGGTCATGGAGGGCAAGTGCGTGCTTTTCAAGGAGTTCGGCGGTGTCGATGCGTTCCCCATCTGCCTGAACGCCAAGACAAAGGAGGGGGTCATCGCAGCGGTCAAGGCCATTGCGCCGACCTTCGGCGGCATCAACCTTGAGGATATCCGCAGCCCGGAGTGCTTTGAGATCGAGGCAGAGCTTGAGCGCGACCTTGAGATCCCTGTGTTCCATGACGATCAGCACGGCACCGCCATCATCGTGCTGGCAGGTGTGCTCAACGCCCTGAAGGTCGTTGGCAAGCGCATCGAGGATGTCAAGATCGTCCAGAACGGCCCCGGCGCCGCCGGCACGGCCATCATCCACATGCTGCAGGTTGCGGGTGCCAGAAACATCATTGCGGTTGATGAGCACGGCATCCTGCTGCCCGGCCGCCCCGCCGGGCTGGAGGGTCACAAGGGCAAGCTGGCCGAGGAAACAAACCCCGAAAAGCTGTCCGGCGGTCTGGCGGAGGCCATACGGGACGCTGACATCTTCATCGGCACCTCCATCGCGGGGGCACTTACCCCCGAGCTGGCCGCCACCATGGCAAAGGACGCCATCGTCTTTGCCATGGCCAACCCCACGCCCGAGATCATGCCTGACCTTGCCAAACAGGCGGGCGTCCGGGTCATCGGCACTGGCCGCTCCGACTTCCCGAATCAGGTCAACAATGTGCTGGCGTTCCCCGGCATCTTCAAGGGTGCGCTCTCGGTCCGCGCCCGGGACATCAACCCCGCCATGAAGATGGCTGCAGCGCAGGCCATCGCCGCGCTGATCCCGGCGGACGAGCTGAACGAGGAAAACATTCTGCCTAAGGCGTTCGACCCCCGTGTGGCTGATGCCGTAGCCGCAGCCGTTGCACAGGCTGCACGGGAAAGCGGCGTGGCGCGCGTATGAGCATCCGTGAAATTTCCGCTGCTGCCATCACCGATGCGGTGGAGGCACTCTGCATCGAAGCAAACACAAAGCTGCCCGCCGATGTGAAGGCGGCGCTCGATCAGGCAGAGGCTGCCGAGCCGTGGCCGCTCGCCCGCGAAACGCTCGGCCTGCTGCAGCAAAATCTGGTCGTGGCAGCCGATAAGGAGCTGCCCATCTGTCAGGACACCGGCATGGCCTGTGTGTTCGTGGAGCTGGGCACCGATGTGCACATTGACGGCAGCTTTGAAGCCGCCA
>OGJH01002860.1_pt1 | contig 10055 bp, 5 predicted proteins | sample 1572021 | NCBI WGS metagenome assembly OGJH01 (sample SAMEA2582098, study PRJEB24529) | metagenome | biome: Human gut stool | place: China | collected 2011
TGGCCAAGTTCCAGATCGCCAGCGGCGGCGAGTTTGCAAACGACCGCATGATCCTTTCCAACTAAGTTCCGGCACACAGGCGCCTGCCCGTTTGGGTGGGCGCTTGTTTTTTGCCTGCATTGTGTTACAATAAAACCATTCCAAAGACAGGGGAGAAGGAAAAATGGTCGATCATATCGAGATCCGCAGCGCGCGGGTGCACAACCTGAAAAATGTGGACGTGGATGTGCCGCTGGGTAGGATCGTGGGCGTGGCGGGCGTGTCCGGCTCGGGCAAATCAAGCCTTGCGCTGGGTGTGCTGTATGCCGAGGGTTCCCGGCGGTATCTGGATGCCCTTTCCACCTACACCCGCCGCCGCATGACACAGGCGGCCAAGGCCACCGTGGACGAGGTGCTGTACGTCCCGGCGGCGCTGGCCCTGCACCAGCGGCCCGCCGTGCCCGGCATCCGCAGCACCTTTGGCACCGGCACCGAGCTGCTGAACAGCCTGCGGCTGATGTACTCCCGCCTGTCCAGCTACCCCTGCCCGCAGTGCGGCCACTGGCTGCAGCCCAGCCTTGCCGTGGCGGCCGAAAAGCCGCTGGTCTGCCCGGTGTGCGGGGCCAGCGTGCGGGCGCTTTCGGCAGAGGAATTCGCCTTCAACAGTCAGGGCGCCTGCCGCACCTGCAGCGGCACCGGCACCGTGATGACTGTGGACGAGAGCACCCTTGTGCCGGACGACTCCCTCACCATCGACGAGGGCGCGGTGGCCCCCTGGAAAAGCCTGATGTGGTCGCTGATGACCGACATCTGCCGCGAGATGGGCGTGCGCACCAACGTGCCCTTCCGTGACCTGACCGACAAGGAAAAGGACATCGTCTTCCACGGCCCGGCCGAGAAAAAGCACATTTTTTATCACAACAAAAACTCCAATCAGGCCGGGGAGCTGGATTTTACCTACTTCAACGCCACCTACACCGTGGAGAATGCCCTCTCCAAGGTCAAGGACGAGAAGGGCATGAAGCGGGTGGAAAAGTTTTTGCGGCAGGGCGTCTGCCCGGACTGCGGCGGCTCCCGCCTGACGGCAGCGGCCCGCACGCCGCGCCTGCGAGGCATCACGCTGGATAAGGCCTGTCAGATGACCCTTGCCCAGCTCACCGACTGGGTGGCGGGCGTGCCGGACAGCCTGCCGGAAGAAATGCGCCCCATGGCCCGGAATATCTGCGAATCCTTCCAGACGGTGGCGGCGCGGCTGCTGTCGCTGGGGCTTAGCTACCTGACGCTGGACCGTGCGGCATCCACCCTCTCCACGGGTGAGCGCCAGCGGATGCAGCTGGCCCGGGCCGTGCGCAACCGCACCACCGGTGTGCTGTATGTTCTGGATGAGCCGTCCATCGGCCTGCACCCCTCCAACATCGAGGGCCTGACCGACGTGATGCACGACCTCATCGCCGACGGCAACTCGGTGGTACTGGTGGACCACGATACCCAAATCTTAAAGGAAGCTGACTGGCTCATCGAGATGGGCCCGGAAGCCGGTGCCAAGGGCGGGCACGTCATTGCGCAGGGGACCATCCCGGAAATTGAAGCAAGCCTCGCCTCCCAGATCGGGCCGTTTCTCGCGGGCCGGGCGGGCGTCCATGCGCGGCCCCGTACACCGGAAAATGAGCTGTTCGCGCTGGGGCGCATCCATCTTTCCACGGACGCCATCCACACCGTGAAGCCGCTGGAACTGGACCTGCCCAAAGGGCGGTTGACGGTCGTCACGGGTGTGTCTGGCAGCGGCAAGACCACCCTCATTCTGGAAAGCCTCATCCCGGCCTTGCAGGCCAAGGTGAGCGGCACGGCCCTGCCGGGGCATGTGAAGGCTGTGGAAGCAGACGGCATCGCGCAGGTGAAGCTCATCGACGCGACACCCATCGGCATCAATGTGCGGTCCACGGTAGCCACCTATGCCAACGTGCACGACGAGCTGCGCAAGCTGTTTGCCAAAACGCCGGACGCGAAGGACCACGGCTATAAGGCGGGCGACTTCTCCTACAACACCGGCAAACTGCGGTGCCCTACCTGCGACGGCACTGGTGTCATCAGTCTGGACGTGCAGTTCCTGCCGGACGTGGATGTGCCCTGCCCGGACTGCGGCGGCTCCCGCTACAGCCGGGAAGCGGCGGCAGTCACGCTGCCCACGGCGGGCGGCGGGGCGGCCTCCATGGCCGATCTGATGGACATGGACGTGTCCACCGCGCTGGATGCCTGCGCCGACCGCAAGCTGGTGCGCCAGCGCCTGCAGGTGCTGAAGGAGCTGGGCCTTGGCTACCTGACCCTCGGCGAAGAAACGCCCAGCCTTTCCGGCGGCGAGGCCCAGCGGCTCAAGCTGGCCAGCGAGATGGGCCGCGGGCAGGCCGACAGCGTGTTCGTGTTCGATGAGCCCACCATCGGCCTGCACCCGCTGGACGTGCAGACCCTGCTGGGCGTGTTCCAGAAGCTGATCGAGAATGGGGCTACGGTGGTGGTCATCGAGCATGATCTGGACGTCATCCGCAACGCGGACTACCTCGTGGATATGGGCCCGGGCGGCGGCGACGCAGGCGGCCGCATCGTGGCGGCAGGCACCCCGGAACAGGTGAAGCAGGACCCGGAGAGCATCACGGGACGGTATATCTGAATCAGACAAGCAAAAACGGACAGCTGTGCAGGCAATGCAGGGCTGTCCGTTTTGTTTGCGGCCGCAGCAAAAATCCCCGCCGGGGAGAACACCCGACGGGGATCAGAGCGCGCGTAAGAGGGAAAGGGGGCGCTTACAGCAGCTCGTTGTGCACGGTGCCGCCCACGGTCAGGGTGGGCACATCGCCGGTGTGAAGGAGCTGTGCTTCGCCGTCCTCGCCGCCCAGAGCCAGCAGAGCGGAAAGGCTCAGGGTGGTGGTTTTAAGGTTGGTCACAAAAGTGATGCTCTCCGCGCCGGAAGCCTGCAGCTCGCGCAGCACGGGCAGCGGCGCAAGGAGGGTGGCAGTGTCCAGACCGTCGCGGCGGGCGTCCACGATGTAATTGCCGCTCTCGGTGCGGGTCTCAAAGGTCACATCTGCGCCGTTGGCATCCACCACGCGCAGGTGCAGGGCAGCGGGCACGGCAGCGGCGGTGGTGTCATTGCTGGGGGTGTCGGGCTGGTCCGGCTCCGGCTGGGGGATGGTGCGCTGCAGGTGGCAGATGGTGCACTCCTCATAGGTGCCGTCTTCGCTGGTGACCCACTCGTGCTTCATGGCGTCAAAGGTGGAACCGGCCGGGATGGGCAGCTCAAGGTCTTCCACGCCTTCGTCCTCGCAGTGCCAGATAATGGTGGTGTCAGTGCGGGAAGCAATGGTGTACACGTGGCCGCCGCGCACATAACGGAACGGCTCACCGGTCACAGTAACAGAGCCGTCTTCGTTCTGAACCACGGCAGAATGGTTGTAGTAGACGATCCCGCTGTCTTCTGAGACAACGAGTCGATCGGAGCGCGCTATGTTATACTCCGGGTCACCGGGCTCGTAAACAGAAAACGTTTCGCCATCGGAAATGTAGTAGTTCTTTATGAGCTCAGAAGAAATATCGAAGGAAGAACCGTTTTTACTGCTTCCGCTTCCGCCCACCGCGGTCAGACTGCCGGAAACCAGATGCACGTCGTTATTGCGTTCGTTATAGTAATTGGCGTTGTTATAGTAACCGCCGCCGCCGGTCGCAGTTCCGCTTTCGGACACTGCATTGCCGCCTGCCACGGTGACTGCACTGTCCGAGATCGTTATTTTGCCGGAGTTGCGATCGATTCCCCTGCCGCCCTCCGCGTTGCCGGAGCCGGAAGCCTGCGCATTCCCGCCCTGCGCAAGGAGAGTGACGTGATCGATCTGGTAGCTGTCAGCGGCAGTACCTATAATAATAGCACCCGTGCCGCCCCCAGCATTTTTTCCGTTACTGCTGCTGTTTCCGCCGATCGCAGAAATATGGCTGTCAGAAATGTTGGATTTCAGACCATCGTAATTGCCAATACTGAGGCCGGTACCGCCGCTGGAGGAGTCGCTAGTGGAGTTGCTCACACTTCCACCGGTCGCAGAAAGAGAAGACCCGGTCATGTTGAGGACATCTGCATGCAGGCCGGTTCCGCCGCAGGATGATGAGCCGCCGACATCGCCGCCGACGGCAGTGATGGAAGTGTCAATGATTGACAGATCTTTGGCGCAGATCCCGCCGGAGCTAGCAAATCTATAGTCTTTGGAATATCCTCCTTTGGCGGTCAGAGATCCGCCGTCCTTGTCAGCATCGGTGAGGGTAAGGGTTCCGTCGAGGTCCTCGCTGTACAGGCCGGCAGTGACGTCGCCGTAATTTTTAGCGCCGATGCCGCCAATTAGCTCATTTTTGCCGTCCAGCTCCAGCGTCACGTCGCCGGTGCCGGAGATGTTCATGGCGTCTTCTGTGGAGGAACTTGCGTCCACCTTCAGGTTCCGCAGGATGATGTTCAGCGTGTCGGTACAATTGTTGACGATCTTGACCACATGTGCTGCCACAGAGCTTACGACCGAAGTGTTCTCCTCAGCAGGGGCTTCATAGGTCATGATCTTATCGTCGGGTTCATTTTCTGCCGGATCACTGGCAGGTTCTTCGGCAGCTTTTGCCTTTACCACCGGCTTTTCCGCCTGCACGTCGGGGTCGGCCTCAGTAACGCCGTAATTGATCACGGTGCCATCCTTGGTTTCGGTCACGGTGGTTTCCGGTTTTGCGGGCGGCTCTGCCGCACGATCACCGGCAGGAGCTGTCGTCGGAGCGGGCTGTTCCGGTGCAGCAGGCTCGTCGGATCCCTTGTCATTTCCGGTTTCTTTTGCCGAGCCGGTCTGGTCTGTCCCATCCTCGGAAGGGGTGTTCTCGGAGCCTTCCGCTGCAGAAGCAGTTTCTTCGGTGTCGTTCTGGCTGGCAGCAGCCTGTGTGTTGTCGCCGGTGATAATGATGTCATCTGTGCCGTCGCCATCGTCTGTTACATCTTCGCCGTTGACCTGGATGCTTTTGTTGCCATCTTCGTTAACAACGATATTGACGCTGCCCTGACTGACATCACAGACATAGGCAGCTGAGACAGTGGGGGCTGCCGCAGACAGCGCCATGCTCAGAGCCAGCGTTGCGGCGGCCGTTCGTTTGAGTGTTTTTCGCAACCGCATAAGAAAAAACCTCCTGTGTGTTCAATGTCTGGATGCTTCTGCATTTTAGCGGAATGGACAAAAAACGGGGGCACCTCTTAAAACATTTTAGCATAGGGGGGGGGGGTAAAATCAAGAGAAACGTGAAAAAAGCAAAGAAAAACACGAAGAATCGCGCAAAAAACGCCTCCCGGGCTTTCCGGGAGGCGTCGGCGCGTATAAGGGTTTACCGCTTGATATCGTAGTTCATGTTCATCAGGTTGCGGATGGAGCTCACATCGTCGGTGATGTTGGCATCGCCGTGGATGGTATGCTTGATGGCGCTGCTTGCCACCGCAAAGTTGATCATGTCCATGGCGCGGTAGTTGTGCAGCATGGCGTAGATCAAGCCGCTGGCAAAGGCGTCGCCGCCGCCCACACGGTCAAGGATGTTAAAGGTGAACAGCTTGCTCTCGAAGGTGTGGCCGTCGTACCACATAAAGGCCTTCAGGCTGTTCTCGCTGCCGCTGTGGGCGTAGCGCACATGGCGGGCGATGCACTTGAGGTTCGGGTAGCGCTCGATGAAGTGCTGGAAGATCTCGTCCTGCTGCTCGTAGCTGGGCTGCAGGGGCACGCCGTCCTTCCAGTCGCCCTTGCTGTGGTCGTTCTCGTCCTTCCACAGGTGGTAGGGCTCGATGCCCAGCAGCACGTCCACATAGGGCAGGCACTCGGTGCAGAAGTCGCGGGCTTCCTCCCAGGTCCACAGGGTGGAGCGGAAGTTGCCGTCAAAGCTGACGGTCAGGCCCTTCTTCTTGGCCACCTTGAGCATATCCAGAATAAGGGTGCGGCAGTTGGGGGCCAGTGCCGGGGTGATGCCGCTGAGGTGCAGCCAGTCGAAGCCGTCCAGCAGGGCGTCCAGGTCCACCTGCGAGAAATCGTACTCGGTGATGGCGCTGTGCTTGCGGTCGTAGATGACCTTGGAAGCGCGGATGCCATAGCCGGTCTCAAGGTAATAAGTACCCAGACGGTTCGAGGGGGTCTCGTCCGGCTCGGTGAGGATCATGGGCGTGCAGTGCACATCGTTGGAGCGCAGCCAGCGCACCGCGCTCTTGCCCAGACTGTTGTTGGGCACCACGCTGAAGAAGGTGCTGTCCACGCCCAGGTTTGCCAGCGCCAGCGCAATGTTGGCCTCGCTGCCGCCATAGCTGGCCTCAAAGCTGGACGCCATGCGGATCTTTTCATAGTTCGGCGGGGTGAGACGCAGCATGATCTCGCCGCAGGTGATGAACTTCTGCCCGTTGGGTTCGCTGCCAAGGATGGGATTGTAGTGTTCCATAACGCTCCTCCTGAATATTGATAAGCTCACGAGCTCTGTTAACACATCGTTGTATCCATTATAATCCGCCGCAGCCGGGATTGCAAGCACTTGCGCGGAAATGCAAGAGAAAATAATCGCCCTTTTTTGGGAGATTTGACGAATTATACCCCCGTCAAATCAAAGCTTGGTGTATACTCCTCCTTCGCGCTGCTTTTCTGCTGCATGTACCCCTGCACAAGCCCCTTGTCCATGGCGTAGTTCACCACCCGGCGGTACTCGTAGGTGGTGATGCGCCGCCCGATGCCGTGCTCGGCGGCTTTGTAGAAGGGGGTATACTGGCTCATGACGCTGGGCAGAAAACACCCGGGGTCGGCGTCGTTCCAGGCGGCCATCTGGTCCAGCACCGCAAAGCTGTCGTCCACATGGCCCGGCAGGGCGAGGTGCCGCAGGATGACGCCCTTTTGCAGGATGCCGTCTGCGTTGAACACCGGGTGCCCGGCCTGCGCCATCATGGCTTCAATGGCAGGCTTTGCCTGCGCGAAGTAGTCCGGCGCGGAGGAAAGCTCGGCCGAGAGGGCAGAGGACACATACTTTAGATCGGCCAGCCAGATGTCGATGTACCCGCGCCATGCTTCCACGCTCTCCACCGTCTCGTAGCCGCCGGTGTTGCACACGATGGGCAGGCGCAGGCCCTTTTCCCGGGCAATGTCCAGCGCGGCGATGATCCAGGGCCGCCACTGGCCGGGCGTGACCAGATTGATGTTGTGGGCACCCTGCGCCTGTAAGCTGAGAAAAATCTCGGCCAGATGCTCCACGGTGATCTCTTTGCCCAGCCCTTCGGCGCTGATGGGGTAGTTCTGACAGAAGCAGCACTTGAGCGTGCAGCCGGAGAAGAACACCGTGCCGCTGCCCTTTGTGCCGCTGATGCAGGGCTCCTCCCAGTAGTGCAGGGCCGCGCGGGCGGCTTTCAGGGTGCCGCCAGCCCCGCAGAAACCGGTGCGCCCGGCGGCACGGTCGGCCCCGCACCGGCGCGGGCAGAGGGTGCAGTGGGTGGGAACGGAAACGAAATCGCTTTTCGGCATAATATCCAAAGTCCTTTGCAGAAAGTTTGTCAGCCCCAGTATACCACTTTTCGCCCCGGACGTGCTATACTATAAGATAAGGAAAAAATAATACATGAAACGCAACATCTTTGCAAGGTCCGTGTGGCGGACTGCGGCGGAGAGAACGTTGTGATGGAGGAGACCATGCGCACCGAAACCGATGAGATCCGCGATAATCTCAAGTACCTGACCCTGCTCTCGCGGGATTACCCCTCGCAGGCGGCAGCGGCCAGCGAGATCATCAGCACGCAGGCCCTGCTCAAGCTGCCAAAGGGCACGGAACACTTCATGAGCGACCTGCACGGCGAAAACGAAGCTTTTGTGCACATCCTGAACTCGGCCTCCGGCGTCATCCGCGAAAAGGTGGATCAGGTGCTGGGCGAGGCTGTGCCGGAACACACCCGCGCTGAGCTGGCCACCCTGATCTATTACCCGAACGAAAAACTGCCCCAACTCAAGGCCCGCTGTGCCGACGAAGAAGTGCTGGACCAGTGGTATACCGAAACGCTGCTGCGGCTCATCGATATCTGCCGTCTGGTGTCCTCCAAACACACCCGGGAGCATGTGCGCAAGTGCCTGCCCGCCAGCTGCGGCTACATTCTGGACGAGCTGCTCCACGCCCATTTCGAGGACCACGACAAGGACCTGTACTATGGCCAGATCGTGGGCAGCATCATTGAAAACGGCCGTGCCGACCGCTTCATCGTGCGGCTGTGTGAGCTCATCAAGCACCTGGCTGTGGACAAGCTGCACATCGTGGGCGACCTGTTTGACCGCGGCCCCCGGCCTGATATCATACTGGACCAGCTCATGCGCCACCACCATGTGGATATCCAGTGGGGCAACCATGACGTGGTCTGGATGGGTGCCGCCGCCGGAAGTCCCATCTGCGTCTGCACTGTGCTCAAAACGACACTGGCCTACCATAACCATGCCATGCTCGAGGACTGCTACGGCATCAACCTGCGGCACCTGCAGCGGATGGCCGAGCAGTTCTACGGAAATGACGACCTGACCCTCTGGATGCCCCACACCGACGCGGCGCGCGGCCCTTACACCGAGGGCATGCTCCACCGCTGTGCCGTGATGCACAAGGCCGTGACCATTCTGATGCTCAAGATGGAGTGCAAGGTCATCGACCGCAACCCGGATTTCAAGATGCAGGGTCGGGATTTCCTGCGGCACATCGATTGGAAAAAGGGAACAGTGACCCTGAACGGGCAGGCATACCCCCTGCGGGACACCAGCTTCCCCACCGTGGACCCGGCAGACCCCGCCGCCCTGAACGATGATGAGCGGCTGGTGCTCCGCAAGCTGGTGGAGTCCTTCCGGCAGAGTGAGCGCTTGCAGCATCATGTGGAATTTTTGTATGCCAAGGGCAGCGTTTACCACATCGAGAACGGCAACCTGCTCTACCACGGCGTGGTGCCCATGACCAAAAACGGCAGCTTTGCCGTGGAGCGGTTCGAGGGACACAACTACTCGGGCCGCGGCTTGATGGACTACTGTGACGAGCGGGCACGCTGCGGCTACTTTGCTCCTGAGGGAAGCGCTGCCCGGCGGAGCGGTCAGGACTTTTTGTGGTATCTGTGGTGCGGCAAGCTGTCGCCGTTGTTCGGCCGCAGCGCCATGACCACCTTTGAGCGGCTGTATATTGCCGACCCCGCCACCCACGAGGAAGTCAAGGACCCCTATTATACATGGTACAATGAAGAGGCCGCCTGCCGCCGTATCCTAGCGGAATTCGGCCTGCCCGGCACCAGCCACATCGTCAACGGCCATGTGCCGGTGCGGGAGAAGAGCGGCGGCCGTCTGGTCGTCATTGACGGCGGGTTCTGCCGCGCCTACCATGAAAAGACCGGCATTGCAGGGTACACGCTGGTGTACTCCAGCCGCACCATGTCCCTGCGGACCCATCAGCCCTTTGTCAGTGCTGAAAAGGCCGTGAACGAAAACATCGACATCGTGTCGCAGAAGAACATTCTGGAAACGGAGAACCACCGCATTCTGGTGGAAGAGACGGACGAGGGCGAGATCCTTCGGGAGCGGGTGCACGACCTGAAACAGCTGGTCAAGGCTTATCAGCTGGGCTGGATCAAGGAGACCTGCAGCGAGGATTGCGTCTGGTAAGGGGCGCTGATTGTAAAATTTTTGAAATAAGAAACAAAAATATCGAATATTTCCGCAGATTCTGGGCAAAACAGAAAATAATCGGGCAGGGGAAAAGGGGGCTTTGCTTTTTGCCCGAAGTTGTGTATAATAAGATAGTTGTATCGTGAGGGTGTGTACCCAGCGGTGCGCGGAGAAATCAAGTAAGAACCCTGAGTGGCCCTGCCGCTGGCGGGCCTGCGACAAGGAGATTATAAAATTGGAAAAGTTTGTTATTACGGGCGGCAAGCCCCTGCATGGCGAAGTCACCATTTCCGGTGCAAAAAATGCGGCTGTGGGCATTCTGCCTGCCACCATTCTGGCGGCAGATGTCTGTGTGATCGAAAATCTGCCGGACATCAGTGATGT
>OGJH01002861.1_pt1 | contig 10050 bp, 8 predicted proteins | sample 1572021 | NCBI WGS metagenome assembly OGJH01 (sample SAMEA2582098, study PRJEB24529) | metagenome | biome: Human gut stool | place: China | collected 2011
CGGCCTCTTGAACCCCATTCAAGCGCGCTACCAAAACTGCGCTACACCCGGATATCGTCCTCTGCCTCCCTACCGAAGCATCGGCGACAAGAAATATTATACTCAGATGCAGTGGTTTTGTCAACCGCTTTTTTGAATTTTTTCGTGTTTTTTGAAGAAAAGTCCGATTTATACGCACATACGCCGTTTTATTTGCCCTGTTCCACGCGCAGAAGCTTGTCCTTTTCCAGCAGCGGCTTCAGGTACTGGCCGGTAAAGCTGCCGGGCACCTCGGCCACCTGCTCAGGGGTACCCTCGGCCACGATCTCACCGCCGGCACTGCCGCCCTCGGGGCCGAGATCAATGATGTGGTCGGCACACTTGATGAGATCCAGGTTGTGCTCGATGACGATGACGGTGTTGCCTGCATCCACCAGCTTCTGCAGCACCTCGATCAGCCGGTGCACATCCGCGATGTGCAGGCCGGTGGTAGGCTCGTCGAGGATATACACCGTCTTGCCGGTGCTGCGGCGGGCCAGCTCATTGGCCAGCTTCACGCGTTGGGCCTCGCCGCCGGAGAGGGTGGTGGCGCTCTGGCCCAGGGTCACATAGCCAAGGCCCACGTCCAACAGGGTCTGCAGCTTGCGGGCGATCTTCGGCTGGTTGGCAAAGAAGACCACCGCTTCTTCCACCGTCATGTTCAGCACATCGGAAATGGTCTTTTCCTTATACTTTACCTCCAGCGTTTCCCGGTTGTAGCGCGCACCTTTGCACACTTCGCAGGGCACATACACATCCGGCAGAAAGTGCATCTCGATCTGCAGAATGCCGTTGCCCTCACAGGCTTCGCAGCGGCCGCCCTTGACGTTGAAGCTGAACCGGCCCGGGCCGTAGCCGCGCATTTTGGCGTCCTGTGTCTGGGAGAAAACGGTGCGGATATCGTTGAACACGCCGGTGTAGGTGGCGGGGTTGGAGCGCGGGGTGCGGCCGATGGGCTGCTGGTCAATGCCGATGACCTTATCCACAAATTCAAGGCCCTCTACCCCATCGCACTTGCCGGCGCGGGAGCGGGCACCGTTCAGCTCGCTGGCAAGCGTTTTGTACAGGATCTCGTTGATCAGGCTGGACTTGCCCGAACCGGAAATGCCGGTGACGCAGATGAACTCGCCCAGCGGGAATTTCACGTCGATGTTGCGCAGGTTGTTTTCTCGTGCGCCCTTCACGGTGAGGTAATTGCCGTTGCCGGTGCGGCGGGTCTGCGGCACTTCGATGCGCTTGCGGCCCGAGAGGTAATCGCCAGTGATGCTGCGCTTGGCCTTGCAGATATCCTTCACGCTGCCCGCTGCAACGATCTCGCCGCCGTGCACGCCGGCACCCGGGCCCACGTCCACGATATAATCCGCACTGCGCATGGTGTCCTCATCGTGCTCGACAACGATAACCGTGTTGCCCAGGTCGCGGAGATTTTTGAGCGTTGCAATGAGCTTGTCGTTATCGCGCTGATGCAGGCCGATGGAGGGCTCGTCCAGCACATACAGCACGCCGGAAAGCGCACTGCCGATCTGGGTGGTCAGGCGGATGCGCTGGCTCTCGCCGCCAGACAGCGTCCCCGCCGACCGGGCCAGCGTGAGGTAATCCAGACCCACGCTCTGCAAAAACTGCAGGCGATTCTTGATCTCCTTCATGATCTGGCCGCCGATCTGGCGCTGCTTTTCGGTCAGGTTCGGCTCATTTTCGGCGATGAACTTCAGCTCGTCGCGGATGGACATCTCGCAGAAATCGCTGATATTCTTATCCCCGATGGTCACGGCCAGCACCACCGGCTTCAGGCGCTTGCCGTGGCAGTCCGGGCACTCCACGCCGGACATGAAGCTGCCGATTTCCTCTTTCATCCACTCGCTGTTGGTCTCGCGGAAGCGGCGCTCCAGATTCTCCACAATGCCTTCAAACGTGTTGTAATAGACGCCGCTGCCGAACTCGTTGGTGCGGTGCATCTCGATCTTCTCGCCATTGGTGCCGTAGAGCAGGGCGTTGACGGCTTCGGTGCTCATATCTTTGATGGGCGTATCCAGCGTGAAACCGTACTTTTTCCCAAGGCCGAGGTAGTACATCTCGCTCACAGAGCCTTCTGCATAATACCAGCCGCTGGCCTTGATGGCACCCTCGCGGATGGACAGGTTCCGGTTGGGCAGGATGCGCTCCTCATCCACTCGCATGAAGGTGCCAAGGCCGGTGCACTTTTCGCAGGCACCCAGCGGATTATTAAAGGAGAACAGCCGAGGTGACAGGTCGCTGATGGAGATGCCGTGTTCCGGGCAGGCAAAGTTCTGGCTGAAGGTCATGCACTCGCCGCCGATGACATCCACCTCGGCGATGCCGCCGGTGAGGGCCAGCGCCGTCTCCAGCGAATCCGCCAGACGGCCCCGGATGCCCTTGCGCAGGGCAAGGCGGTCCACGACGATCTCCACCGTGTGCTTGATGTTCTTTTCCAGCTTGATCTCCTCGTCGAGATCGTACATGTTGCCGTCAATCTTCACGCGGGCGTAGCCGCCGCGGCGGGCGGCGTCCAGCTCCTTCTGCTGGGTGCCCTTGCGTTGGCGCACCACCGGGGCCAGCACCTGAAACTTCGTGCCTTCGTCCAGTTTCAGCACTGCATCCACCATCTCGTCCACGGTCTGCTGGCTGATGACCCGCCCACACACCGGGCAGTGCGGCACGCCGACACGGGCGTACAAAAGACGCAGGTAATCGTAAATCTCGGTCACAGTGCCCACGGTGGAACGCGGGTTGTGGCTGGTGGTTTTCTGGTCAATGGAGATGGCCGGCGAAAGGCCGGTGATCTCGTCCACATCCGGCTTATCCATCCGGCCCAGGAACATGCGGGCATAGCTGGACAGGCTTTCCACATAGCGGCGCTGACCGTCGGCGTAGATGGTGTCGAAAGCAAGGCTCGACTTGCCCGAACCGGAAAGGCCGGTCATGACGATCAGCTTTTCCCGCGGGAGGGTCAGGCTGACATTTTTCAGGTTGTGCTCGCGGGCACCTTTGATGACGATCTTATCGTTTGCCAAGGTATTTTCTCCCTTTTCGTTGTGTCTGTGAATGGTTCTGTTTGCGCTCCGTCTCGGCGGCAGAGTCCACGGTGGGGTTCTCGCCCCGGCGCAAGCGGTCGATCTGATCACGCAGGAAGGCCGCGTGCTCGAACTCCAACAGCTTTGCCGCTTCCTTCATCTCGCGGGTCAGGCGCTCAATGGCGGCTTCCCGCTCCATTTTGCCCATGCGGCGGGTGTTGAGCTTGGCGTTCTCAGCCTTATCGCTGATCTCGATGCTGTCCGCAATGGCTTTAACGATGGTCTTGGGCACGATGCCGTGCTCCTGATTGTAGGCCATCTGAATGGCGCGGCGGCGCTCGGTCTCGGTGATGGCGCGGTCCATGCTGTCGGTGACCACGTCCGCATACATGATAACAAGGCCATCGGCGTTGCGGGCAGCGCGGCCAATGGTCTGGATGAGGCTGGTCTCGCTGCGCAGGAAACCTTCTTTATCGGCGTCCAGAATGGCCACAAGGCTCACTTCGGGCAGGTCGAGGCCTTCACGCAGAAGGTTGATGCCCACCACCACGTCGATGGAGCCCAGACGCAGGTCCTTGATGATCTCCATGCGCTCGAAGGTATCCACCTCGTGGTGCATATACTTGACCTTGATGCCCTGCTCGGTGAGATAATCGGTCAGGTCCTCGGCCATCTTTTTGGTCAGAGTGGTCACCAGAACGCGCTCGTGCCGCTCGATGCGGGTGTTGATCTCGCCCAGCAGGTCCACCACCTGCCCTTCCACCGGGCGCACCGAAATGAGCGGGTCCAGAAGGCCGGTAGGCCGGATGACCTGCTGGGCCACCTGGGTACTGTTCTGGCGCTCATAGTCGCCGGGGGTAGCCGAGACGAAGATCATCTGGTTGAGCTTGGACTCCACTTCCTCGAACTTGAGCGGGCGGTTGTCGAAGGCCGACGGCAGGCGGAAGCCGTACTCCACCAGCGTCTTTTTGCGGGCATAGTCGCCGCCGTACATGGCACGCACCTGCGGCAGAGTGACGTGGCTCTCGTCCACGAACAACAGAAAATCGTCCGGGAAATAATCCAGCAGGGTGGTCGGCATACTGCCCGGCGCGCGGCCGGAGAGCACCGCCGAATAGTTCTCGATGCCCTTGCACATGCCCACCTCGTTGAGCATCTCGATGTCGTAATTGGTGCGCTGGGCGATGCGCTGGGCCTCGATGAGCTTGCCCTCGGCGGTGAACTGCTTCACCTGCGCATCACACTCGGCGCGGATCTTTTCCAGCGCTGCGGCCTTTTTCTCGGCGCTGACAATATAGTGGCTGGCCGGGAAGATGGCCACATGCTTCACCACGTTCTGCTTCGCGCCGGTAAGCGGATTGAACTCGGTGATGCGGTCGATCTCGTCCCCGAAGAACTCCACCCGGATGGCAAGCTCGCTCATATAGGCAAGGTAAATGTCCACGATATCGCCGTGCACCCGGAACTTATTGCGTACAAAATTCACGTCGTTGCGCTCATACTGTAGTGTCACCAGCTTCTGGCACAGCTCGTCGCGCTCCATCTGCATCCCCGGCCGCAGGCTGATGACCATGCTGCGGTAGTCGATGGGGTCACCCAGCGAGTAGATGCAGGATACCGACGCCACAATGATGACATCCCGCCGCTCGGAAAGGGCCGCCGTGGCCGAGTGGCGCAGGCGGTCGATCTCGTCGTTGATGGCACTGTCCTTTTCAATATAGGTGTCGGTGCTGGGAATATAGGCTTCCGGCTGGTAGTAGTCGTAGTAGCTGACGAAGTACTCCACCGCGTTGTTCGGGAAGAAGGACCGGAACTCGGTGCACAGCTGGGCCGCCAGTGTTTTGTTATGCGCCAGCACCAGTGTGGGCCGGTTGCACTGGGCAATGACGTTGGCCATGGTGAAGGTCTTGCCGCTGCCGGTGACGCCAAGCAGAGTCTGGCAGCGGTCCCCCCGCTCTACGCCCTTTACCAGTGTTTCAATGGCCTGCGGCTGGTCGCCGGTGGGCTGGTAAGAGGATACCAGTTCAAATTTTTCGTCTGCCATCTTCCCTCTCCTCTCCGGCCCTCGCGCAAAGAACCACAATCAGTTGTATTTCACGCTATGATTATAGCACAGCAGTTTTATAATGTAAACAGTTTTTTGTTGTCCGACCCGTCAGGGCCAGAACAGCGTGCCGGTCTTGAAATCGAAGATGGGCAGGCGGTTCGCATCCCGCATGGAGAAATACTCGGTATCTGTCAGGATGAAGTGGTCCAGCAGATGAATTTTCACCAGGCCCAGCGCCCGGGCGATGCTGCCGGTGGCGTCCATGTCTTCCATGGAAGGCAGCGCCACGCCGTTGGGGTGGTTGTGGCAGAGCACCACAGCGTCGGTTCCGCCTTTGATGGCTGCCGCCACCACATCCTTGATGTCCAGGCTCACCCGGTCGGAGGTGCCTTCCCGCAGCCAGACGGCGGCACGCACCCGCCTGCGGCTGTCCAGGCTCACCAGCATGGCGCGCTCGTAGTCCGACCAGGCGAACTTTGCCATCAGGTAGCTGCCCATCTGCTCGGTGGTCTTGATGCAGCGGGTGGTGCTGGTGCGGCTGCGGCCATAGTAGCGGCAGATCTGCGGCAGCAGATGCAGCATCCGGGCACTGGCCGGGCCCACGCCCTCCACGGTGCACAGTTCTTCCTCGCTGGCCTCCAGCACGGCGGCAAAATCGCCGAAGCGGTCAATGAGGTCGTGGGCGATGCCGTTGGTGTCCTTCTGTGCATTGGTCAGATAGAGGATGTACTCCAGCGCTTCGTGCTCAGCCAGGCTGTCCAGCCCGTAGTTCTGCACCCGCTCCCGCATCCGCTGGCGGTGGCCCTTGTGCCGTTTTTGTTCTGCCATGACGGTTCTCCTTTTCTGGTTCGTTCCTTATAATAGTACCCATTTTGCCGCCAGAACTCAAGGCTTGCAGGAAAATATATTTTTGCGCGTTGACTTGCAGCAGATGCTGTATTACTATAAAAGTACACTTTATAGATTGAGGAACACTTATGAAACAATATACCGCAACCGCCAACGACGACGGTGTCCGCCTCTCACGCTTTGTGCAGAGCGTGACCCGCGACTTCCCCACCAGCCTGCTGTACAAAAGCTTCCGCAATAAGCGGGTGAAGGTAAACGGCAAAAAAGCTGCGCCGGAGTACCGCCTGCAGGCAGGCGACCTCATTGAGCTGTACATCAACGACGAGTTCTTCCCGCCCGAGGGCGCAAAGCCCGCCGTGCAGAAAGCCGCCCCGAAGAAAAAGCAGAATCAGCCCAGGGTCGCCGTCATTTATGAGGATGAAAACATCGCTGTACTGTATAAACCGACCCACCTTTTGTGCCACAGCGACCGCACCGGTGACGCGAACCTTGTGGATGCCTTCACCCAGTATCTGGCCGAAAAGGGCGAGTATGACCCCCACGGCGAGAACCGCTTCAAGCCTGGCGTCTGCAACCGGCTGGACCGCGGCACCGAGGGCCTTGTCATTGCGGCCAAGAGCTACGCCGCCCTGCGGGACATGAACGAGATCATCCGCACCGACCTGCTCAAGAAGGAATACTACACCATCACGGTGGGCATTCCGCAGAGCGGGCGATTCACCGCGTGGTGGGAACACGACGAGAAAAACAACAAGGTGAGCATCCACGCCCATCAGTCACAGGACGAGCGCCGCAAGCAGATCATCACGGACGTGGACGTGCTGCGCACCGCCGGGCCCTTTGCGCTGTGCAAGATCGGGCTCATCACCGGCCGCACCCATCAAATTCGTGCCCATCTGGCCTACCTGGGCCGTCCGGTGCTGGGCGACATCAAGTACGGCAACCGCAAGATGAACGAGCGCACCGGCACCAAAACGCAGGCCCTGTGCGCCGTGCGCATCAGCTTCCTCGATATCCCGGAGGAAAACACCCTGCATTACCTCTCCGGCAAAGTCATCAAGCTGAAGGACCCGCAGATCGTGAAGCAGTTTGATGCACTGGACAAAAACAAGACTGAACCTGCCAAAGGAGAATAATACCATGGAACTGAACGCCTACTTCAAAAGCATCATCGAGCAGGACCGCGAACATGTGGTCATCTGCGACCTGAACCACACCATCCTTTATATGAACCCCTCGGCCATCCGGGACTACGCCAAATACGGCGGCGCTTCCCTGCTGGGCCGCAGCCTGATGAACTGCCACAACCCGCAGTCTGTGGCCGCCATCCAGAAGGTGGTGGACTGGTTTGCCGCCGACAAGAGCCACAACCTCATCTTTACCCACTACGATGAAAAGCATGACCGGGACGTCTACATGGTGGCTCTGCGGGATGATGACGGTACCCTCATCGGCTACTACGAGAAGCACGAGTCCCGCACGCGGGAGACCATGAAGCGGTACGATTTTGCCGAGTAAGTCTTCGGGAGAGATTCTATGCCCACTGAACGAAACGACCTGGACGCGTTGTACTGTCAAAAAGTCCACGAAGCCATTTTAGACGATGCACCTGTCATTTTAACGCTTTTCAATGACGATGCCTTTCAGCAGGACGCCTATCTGGAACTACGCTATCAGCCGGAGCGCGGTCATGCAGACCTCTATTTCTACGGCATTGGCCTGCAGCAGATTTTGAATCAAGCCGTCCGGCGTCGTGCTGTTTCCGGAGATTCTCCCCAAAATTTCGATACCTTTCTTCAAAATTTGAATTTACTGTACGCAGTTCATCATGTGCGCATTGCCGGTGCTGAACTGACGCACATCCTGCATGTGCTGGAGGCCAGTCAGGGTGTCCACTTTGAGCATTCTGTGTGTGGCCGCGACGGCAACATGGTCACGCTGAAAAGTTTCTGGAAAGCCGGTGCCTCTTTCCATTACTGGTGTGCACCGGTCGGCTCCGGAACGCAGATCGCAGAGGTCGTCTGGTTGCTGGCCGATTACCTGCCGCGTCCGGCACGCGCTTCTTTGCAGGATGCACTGCCTGCCGAAGCCGCTTTGCAGCTGCAGGATCAGCTGCGCCAGCATACCGCCACACAGGAAGCTGAATGTTTCAGCAGCTTTCGAGAAAATTTCCGGCAGACGCAGCTGGCACAGTTGTACGCTTCCATCCAGCAAAAAGGCACCACCGCGCTCCGCGCCGGGAATGCCGTCTTTGACGACTATCTGAACCGCCCGGAAACGGACACCCGCATGGCGGTGGCGCTTGTGATCCGTCTGCCAGAAAGCGTACAGCAGAATATCCGGCAGGCGTTGGATGCCCTTGCCGTAGACTTTCCAGAATTGTATTATTATCCCGCCGATGATTTACACATTACTGTGCTGGACATCCTGCGCGGGCGGCCCGGCCTGGAAAAGCCCTCTCCTGCCCTGCTGGCGCAGTATAAAGCCTGCCTGACCCAAACGCTGGAACAGCTTTCGCCTTTTTCCATCCGATTCAAGGGCCTGACTGTAAGCGACGGTGCCATTCTGGTAAAAGGCTACGATGACGGCGGGCTGGAGTCACTGCGGACGGCCCTGCGCCCAGCTTTGAAAGCTGCCGGGCTCCCACTGGAAGAACGGTATGAAACCACTTCCTGCCATGTTACAGCGGCACGCTTTCCACAGAAGATTCACGATCCGGCTGGGCTTCTGTCCAAACTGGAATCACTTTCTGAACTTTATCTACGTGTGTTCAAGATCACAGAGGTAGAACTGACCTATCACAACTGGTACGACAGCAAGAAAGAATGTCTTGCTGCCTTTTCGCTGGAAGAATCGTGAGGTATACCATGCACAAAATCGACCTTTCCACCTGGCCTCGGGCAGAGCTGTTCCGGTTCTTTTCCGGGGTGTCGCAGCCATTTTACAGCGTCACCTTCCGAGTGGACGTGACGAACCTCCACGCCTACGCGAAGGCCCACGGCATCTCCTTCTATTATGCCCTCGGATATCTGGTGACCGATGCTGTGAATGCCGTGGAGAACTTCCGCTATACCATCCGGGCAGGTGAAGTGTGGCTGCTGGATGAACGCATCCCCAGCCTGACCGACCGGAAACTCAGCAGCGAGCAGTTCCACATCGTCACCCTGCCGAAGACCGGCACGCTGGACGAGTTCTGCCGCACGGCAAAAGCCAAAAGTGACGCGCAGAAAACCTTTCTGGACCAGAGCGGTGAGCTGGATGACCTCATCTACATTTCCTGTACCCCGTGGTTCGACCTGACCGGCTGCACCAACGAGCGGGATTTTGATAAGGACGACAACATCCCGCGCATCACATGGGGCAAATATGTCCCAGAAAGTGGCCGCGAAACACTGGGCATGAGCCTTGAGGTGAACCACCGGTTTATTGACGGGTACCACCTGGGGCTGTTTTACAAACATCTGCAAGCGAATATTGATGCATTATAAACAAAAAATCTGCCGCACATTGTACGGCAGATTTTTTGTTATGTGTTACTTTTTATCCTGTTCCTGCGCTTCCTGGGATCCCTGATTTTTGCGCAGCTCTTTGATGCGCTTTTTCTCGCTCTGGACGTGGGGCCAGGGCCAGGTGAAGCCCTCGTTGGCTTTGCACCAGCGGGTGAGCGGGTAGAACGCAAAGGCCAGGCCGAAGATGTAGAGCAGCGCGTACAACAGGGCATCCAGCGTGACAAGGGCATCCAGCGCGCCGATCACCGCTACCACGCAGCCCGCCTTCAGAAAGAACAGGCCATTCTGGCGGCAGTATTCCTCAAAGTGTTCGGCCTTGACGGCACGGCGGCCCTGATCGCCCCAGACACGGGGATTTTTCATGACCGAGTAGCCGTAAAAGACCATCATCAGGCCAAGGGTGAGCTGAAAGCCAAAAAACATCGGTGGTACCTCGTGTGTTGTCGGTTAATCCTCAAAGAACGGCTTCATGAAAGGCAGGAAGTCCAGCGTTGCAAAATAGTCACGCGGGGTCTCGGCACGGCGGATCAGGCGATGGCTGCCGTCCTCGCACAGCAGCACTTCGGCGCTGCGCAGCTTGCCGTTGTAGTTGTAG
>OGJH01002865.1_pt1 | contig 10016 bp, 8 predicted proteins | sample 1572021 | NCBI WGS metagenome assembly OGJH01 (sample SAMEA2582098, study PRJEB24529) | metagenome | biome: Human gut stool | place: China | collected 2011
ATGAGTACGGCATCTTCAAGCAGAAGATCGTGGACGGCTGGCAGCAGGAGACTGCCGACAACTGGCTGCCCGGCGGTCAGGTCTGGATCAAGAGCCACCCCGATCAGGCACAGGAGATCCGCTTTGACGGTCAGGCCATCGAGACGTGGGAAGGCGGCTTCCACCATGTAAAGTACGAGAACTACAACTCGGTCATCGCCGTACCCAACGACATGTATGTGGCCGGTTACGGCTCCAACGGTGTTTCCAAGCTGCGTCTGTGGCAGGCCAAGGCCCCCAGCTTTGATATGAGCAGCTTCAACGCCGGCAACTACAACACCGCCATCAGCCATTCTGCCTCCGCAGAGCTGATCTCCAAGATCCTCTACCCCAACGACAACCACACCGAGGGCAAGATCCTGCGTCTGCGCCAGCAGTATTTCTTCTCTGCTGCGTCCATCGCCGACATCCTGCAGAACCACCTGAACCAGTACGGCACGCTGGACAATCTGGCTGACAAGGTTGCCATCCAGCTGAACGACACCCACCCGACCGTTGCCATCCCCGAGATGATGCGCATCCTGCTGGACGAGTGCAGCTATGAGTGGGACGCCGCCTTCGACATCTGCCGCAAGGTGTTCGCCTACACCAACCACACCGTCATGAGCGAGGCGCTGGAGAAGTGGAATGCGGACATCTTCCGCAACACCCTGCCCCGCATCTGGCAGATCGTCTGCGAGATGGATCGCCGCTGCCGCGCCGATCTGGCCAAGGCCTTCCCCGGCGATCAGGGCAAGATCGACTACATGGCACTGATCGGCGACAATCAGGTGCGCATGGCCAACATCTGCGCCTACACCGCCAACAGCATCAACGGCGTTTCCAAGCTGCACAGCGAGATCATCAAGGAGAGCGTTTTCCACGATTACTACCTGTTCAAGCCCAACGCCTTCAAGAACGTGACCAACGGCATTGCATACCGCCGCTGGCTGCTGGCCTCTAACCCCGGCCTGTGCAAGCTGCTGGACGAGACCATCGGCGACGGCTACAAGCACGATGCTTCCGATCTGACCAAGCTGAACAAGTACGCAGACGACAAGACCGTGCTGAAGAAGCTGAATGAGATCAAGCTGGCCAACAAGAAGGAGTTCGCAAGCTATCTGGCAAAGAGCACCGGTCAGGTCATCGACCCCAATTCCATCTTCGACTGCCAGGTCAAGCGTATGCACGAGTACAAGCGCCAGCACCTGAATGCGCTGAACATCGCTGCTCAGTACCTGTACCTGAAGGAGAACCCCAACGCCGACTTCATCCCCAAGACCTATATCTTCGGCGCAAAGGCTGCCCCCGGCTACTACATGGCCAAGCAGATGATCCGCATGATCTGCAAGCTGGGCAAGATGATCGACGAAGATCCCGCCGTGCGCGGCAAGCTGCGCATCGTCTACCTTGAGGACTACTGCGTCAGCCTGTCTGAGCGCCTGATGCCTGCCTCCGAGGTTTCTGAGCAGATCTCTCTGGCCGGCACCGAGGCTTCCGGCACCGGCAACATGAAGTTCATGCTGAACGGCGCGATCACGCTGGGCACGCTGGACGGCGCGAATGTTGAGATCGCCGATGCCGCCGGCCACGAGAACGAGATCATCTTCGGCATGCTGACCCCCGAGGTCAACGCGCTGAAGGGCATGGGCTACCACCCGAACGCCTTTATCAGCGGCGACAACACCGCTATGGCCGTGCTGGACTTCCTGGAGAAGGGCTGGAACGGCGAAAACTTCAGCGAAGTCACCAGCAACCTGCGCAACTCTGACCCGTACATGGTCATGGCGGACTTCAAGGATTACCGCCGTGCCCAGCACGATCTGCAGGAGCTGTACCGCGACAAGCAGAAGTGGAACCACATGAGCCTGATGAACATCTCCAACGCAGGTATCTTCAGCGCAGACCGCTCCATCATGGACTATGCGCGTGACATCTGGGGCGCCACTCCCGTCAAATAATTCTGTTACTTGATCTTGGCCGTGCCCTTCACAGGGCACGGCCTTTTGCATAGGCTTCCCCTTTTGGGGGAAGCTGTCACCGAAGGTGACTGATGAGGGCTAAGTCTGCCCTGCCGCCCTTTTGCCGGGCCATAGCGGCAGGCTCTCCCCTCATCCGGCCCTCCGGGCCACCTTCTCCCCCAAGGGAGAAGGCTTTACGCTAACACAAAGGGGAGACTTGTATGTCCCACACATTCTACAACAGCCTCGACTCCGCCTGCAAATCCCCGTTCGGGGCAATTCCCGCCGGGCAGGCTGTGACTTTCAACCTGACGGTGCCCGAAAACCTCGGCTATGTTGACCCGCATCTGGTGCTGACCAAGGACCGGGAATCCCCTGTCCACTACCGCATGGAGTTCACCGGGCAGACGCCCAACATCAACCACTTCACGCTGACCGTAACGCCCACCACCTCGGGGCTGTACTTTTACCACTTTGACCTGTACACCGATTTCCGCCGCATCTACCGCACCCCCGGCGGCGAGGGTGTGCTAAGCTGGACCGAGGGGCAGGAATGGCAGCTGACCGTGTATGAGCCGGACTTCAAGACCCCGGACTGGCTGAAAAACGGTACAATGTACCAGATCTTCCCCGACCGCTTCTGCGAGGGGAACCCCGGCAAGGAGATGCCCTTTGCCGACCGCATCTACCGCGCCGACAAGACCGGTGAGCCCTACTTCTGGCCGACTGAGCAGAGCGAGGGCTACCTGAACATGGACTACTACGGCGGCGATTTTGCCGGTATTCAGCAAAAGCTGCCGTACCTGCGCGATCTCGGCATCACCTGCCTGTATCTGAACCCGATTTTTGAGGCCCACGCCAACCACCGCTACAACACGGCCAACTATCTCCGGGCTGACCCGCTGCTGGGCACGAATGAGGAGTTCAGCGCCCTTTGCGCCGCCGCCGCCAGAGAGGGCATCCGCATCATTCTTGACGGCGTGTTCAGCCACACCGGCTCGGACTCGGTCTACTTCAACCGCGAGGGCCGCTACGGCCCGGGCGGTGCCTACCGCGACCGCAGCTCGCCCTACCGCAGCTGGTACGACTTTGACTCCGGCTACCGCAGCGGCTACCGCTGCTGGTGGGGCTTTGAGACACTGCCTGAGGTGCAGGAGGATTCGCCCTCCTATGTGGATTTCATCTGCGGCAAGGGCGGTGTTATTGACACATGGCTGGGGCTGGGTGCCTCGGGCTTCCGGCTCGATGTGGCCGATGAGCTGCCCGATGATTTCATTGAAAAAATTCGTGCCGCCGTCAAATCCCACGGTGAGGACAAGCTGCTGCTGGGTGAGGTCTGGGAGGACGCCACCACGAAGGAGGCCTTCGGCCAGCGCCGCACCTACCTGCGCGGGCACGGCCTCGACGCCGTGATGAATTATCCCTTCCGCAATGCCACGCTGGATTACCTGCACGGCGGCGATGTGGCCGCTGTGGCCGATGCCCTGATGCAAATTTGTGAGAACTACCCTGCCCCGGCGCTGGACTGCGCGATGAACTTCCTCTCGACCCACGACACCGAGCGCGCCATTACCGCCATTGCGGGCGAGCCCTGCAACGGCCGCGACCGCTATTGGCAGAGCAAGCGCTGCATCCCGTCCGGCCAGATGGACAGTGCCATCCGCCGCCTGCTGCTGGGGTATGCGATGATCTTTACCCTGCCGGGCGTGCCCTGCATCTACTATGGTGATGAGATCGCCATGCAGGGCTACCGCGACCCCTTCAACCGGGCGTTCTTTGACTGGAACTCCACCGAGCAGCGGCTGCGCGGCCCGATGAAAACACTGGCCGCCCTGCGCCGCAGCTGCGATGCCTTTGACGGCGGGCGGCTTGAGCTGATCCGCGCCGAGGGCGATGTGCTGCACTACCGCCGCGTGGGCAAAACCCAGACAGCGGAGATCATCCTGAACCGCGGCCCGCACCTGATTGCGGAGGAAGCCTTCGGCAAGAGCACCGAGGTCAACCCCTGCGGCTTCACGGTGCTGGTTGAGGACAACGAGCCGGAGCATATCGGCTACTTCTCGGTGTACTGAGGGCTTTCTTTTGCTTTCTTTTGCCGCCAAATTTCCACTTGCAAATTCTTCCGTCCTGCGTTATACTATCAGGTAGGTAAAAGGGAGTAAGGGACGCGGGTCACCGCGCCGTATCGCTTCGTCACCACGAGCCGTCCGATGCGGCTCCGGGGCATACTGCAATTCTGAGACTTTTGCCGCAGTTTTTTCTGCGGCAGGGGTCTTTTTATTTTGCCCTGCCGCCCATAACCCATGGGAGGGAGCTTATGCAAATCCTGCAAACCTTTGCCGGGCTGTTCGCAAACCTCGGCAACCTCACCTGGCAGATGGTGGTCATGTGGGTCATCGGCGGCCTGCTGATCTACCTTGCCATCGCCAAAAAAATGGAGCCGAGCCTGCTGCTGCCGATGGGCTTCGGCGCGATCCTCGTCAACCTGCCGATGTCCGGCGCCATCACACAGGGCGAGACCGTTGGCCCGATCAGCGCGCTTTTTGACGCGGGTATGTCCAACGAGCTGTTCCCGCTGCTGCTCTTCATCGGCATCGGTGCCATGATCGACTTCGGCCCGCTGCTGGAAAAGCCGTGGCTGATGCTGTTCGGCGCAGCGGCGCAGCTGGGCATCTTTGTCACACTGGTGCTGGCGGGGCTGTTCTTCGACCTGCCTGACGCAGCCTCCATCGCCGTCATCGGCGCGGCAGACGGTCCCACAGCCATCTTTGTCGCCAACACGCTGGGCAGCAAGTATCTGGGCGCTATCATGGTGGCGGCCTACAGCTATATGGCGCTGGTTCCCATCGTGCAGCCGCCGGTCATCCGCCTTTGCACCACCAAAAAGGAGCGTCTGATTCGTATGCCCTACCAGAAGGGCAGCGTCAGCAAAACCACCAAAATTTTGTTCCCGATTGTGGTCACTGTGCTGGCCGGTCTTGTGGCCCCCGCCAGTGTGGCGCTGGTCGGCTTTTTGATTTTCGGCAACCTGCTGCGCGAGTGCGGCGTGCTGAACGCCCTGTCCGAGACAGCCCAGAATGTGCTGGCAAACCTCATCACCATCGTGCTGGGCCTGACCGTGGCCGGGCAGATGACCGCCGACAAGTTTGTCCGCCCCGACACCCTGCTGATCCTTGCGCTGGGTCTGGTGGCCTTTGTCTTTGACACGGCGGGCGGCGTTTTCTTTGCCAAGCTGCTCAACCTCTTCCTGCCCGAGGGCAAGAAGCTGAACCCGATGATCGGCGCGGCGGGCATCTCCGCCTTCCCGATGAGCGGCCGTGTTGTCAACCAGATGGGTCTGGCCGAGGACAACCAGAATTTCCTGCTGATGTACTCGATCAGCGTCAATGTCTCTGGCCAGATCGCATCGGTCATCGCCGGCGGCCTGATCCTGACCCTGATGAACGGTTATGTATAAGGAGGCTTGCGCCATGTCAACTGCTCTGCTGCCCGTCACCCTCTCGATGCTCTGCGCCGGTATGGCGGGGATCTTCCTCGTCCTCGGCGCGCTGGTGCTGGGGGTCTATCTGCTGAATAAGCTTTTTAGCGGAAAATAAAAAAAGCTTCTCCGAACGGAGAAGCCCGATTCGTAGGGGCGAGCATGGCTCGCCCCTACATTTTATTTTATTACTCCTTCGCCACAAACACCACGCCGACCACGCCGGGGCCGACATGGGTGCCGATGGTGGGGCCAAGCTGGGCCACACGGCCGCCGGTCAGTTGGAGATTCTGGTGCATGTAGTGGTGTACCGGTGCAACAAGCTGCTTGTTATCGCTGTAGAGCAGCGTATAGCCGTAGCGCGGGTCAACACCGCCGAGCGCGTCCAGCTGCTTGAACATGGCGACCAGCGCACCGGGACGGCCGCGGCCCTTGTCCACCAGCTTGATAGCGCCGTCCTGCAGGGCCAGCACCGGCTTGATGCCGAGTGCGCCGCCCACCAGCGCCACCGCTGCCGGCAGCCGGCCGCCCTTCTGCAGATGCTTGAGGCTGTCCACCACGGCGACGATGCGCACCCGCTTCTTGAACTGTTCCAGCACAGCGGCGATCTCCTCCGCCGTCAGGCCCTCCTCGTCGCGCAGGCGCACCGCCTCACGGACAAGCAGCGCCTCACCCTGCGAAGCCGCCTCAGAGTCCACGATATGCGCCTGCAGGCCGACATCGGCGGCGGCCAGATGCGCGCACTGGTAGGTGCCGGACAGCTTCTGGGCGATGGTGATCACAAGAACCTCATCCCCCGCTGCGGCGGCGTCCTCATACAGCTGCATAAAGCTGGCCGGGCTGGGCTGGCTGGTGCGGGGCAGCTTGCTGTCCTCTGCCAGACGGACGAAGAATTCATCCTTCGTCATCGTGCCGTCATCAAGCTGGGTTGTGCCGTCTGCAAAGGTGACAGACAGCGGCACCACAAAGACGCCGGGGGCGGACAGCTCCGCTGCGGTCAGATCAGCGGCGGAATCGGTAACAATACGGATCATGGCAGTAACTCCTTTATGAGCGTGCGGCAGCGCCGCATGTTGTTGACTGTTCAATAACTTATTCAGTATACCACAGCGCACCCGCCGTGTAAAGTGGGCAGCGGCATAGAAAAAGCCCCCTTGCGGGGGCGGATTCTGGCAAAAATGCCATGCTTTGCAGTTATTTTTCCAGTCCAAGCAGTTCTGCGGCGGCATCCGGGTCAAGCTGCTGCACTGACTCCAGCTTACGGGTGATGGCGCGGCTGCGCGGGCCGATCAGCTCCTCCAGATCGGAGCCGGTCTGATTCAGGTGGCGCTGCATCTGCTGCAGGCCGGTGCCGAACTTTTCAAACTCAGTCTTGACCGCACCCAAAATCGTCCAGACCTCGCCGGAGCGCTTCTGGATCGCCAGCGTGCGGAAGCCCATCTGCAGGGCGTTGAGCAGTGCCGCCATCGTGGAGGGGCCTGCGACCGTGATCTGATACTCGCGCTGCAGCAGTTCGGTCACGCCGCTGGAGACGACCTCGGCGTACAGTCCCTCAAACGGCAGAAACAGGATGCCGAAGCTGGTGGTGTAGGGTACCTCGATGTACTTGTCATGGATATCCTTTGCCTCAGCGCGCAGCACATTGTTCAGCGCCTTGCGCATCGCGTTCACAGCGGCGGCATCGCCGCGCTGCTGCGCCGCCTGCAGGTGGGCGTAGGTATCGCCGGGGAACTTGGCGTCAATGGGCAGCCAGACCGGGCCGCCCTGCCCTGGCAGCTTGACCGCAAATTCCACGCGGTTGGTGCTGCCGGGCACCGTAGCCACATTTTCCTCATACTGGCCGGGGGCCAGGATCTGCTCAAGGATCGCGCCAAGCTGCACCTCGCCCAGTATGCCGCGGGTCTTTACCCCGGAAAGCACCTGCTTGAGGCTGCCGACATCGGCGGCGAGATTCTGCATCTCTCCCAAACCCTTATAGACCTGCTCCAGCTGGGCGCTGACCGTCTTAAAGGAGTCATTGATCCGCTGCTGCAGCGTGTCCTGCAGCTTTTCCTCGACCGTGCCGCGTATCTCATCCAGCTTTTTGTTGTTGTCGGCACGGATCGTATTCAGCCCCTGCACCAGCGCACCGCGCACACTGTCCATCCGGGTAGCGTTGGAATCCTCCAGATTTTTCAGGCGGTTTTCCATCATCGTCAGCTGGGCAAGCAGGGCATCGTTGGCCGCGCGCTGGCGGGCTGCCCCGGCGCGGTCGATGGCCTCCAGCCGGGCGGTGCTGTTGGCTGCGCTCTGGCGCTGATTTTCGGCCAGCACGGCGGAAAAGTCGCGCAGCGCTGCGCTTGTGGTGCGGGCGCTCTCCCCCTGCATGGCGCGCAGCTGCTCGGCCAGCAGGTCGGTTTCGCTCTGCAGCACCGGCGTCACGGCGCGGACAAAATCGTCCGCTGTGTCAATCTTCTGCTCCGGCCCCGCGTTTTTACGCATGACCTTTGCCAGCACCACGGCCAGCAAAATATCCCCCGCTGCGGCCAGCGCCAGCAGCAGATACAATATCCAATCCATAGTCACCTCAGCGGATCAGCAGCAGCGCCGCACCGATACCGGCCAGCAATGCCGAGAAAATTTCGGTCTCCCAGCTTTTGCGCTCAACACAGCGGGCGCCGGGGTTGTACCAGACCTGAATGATCTTGCCCTTGTCCTTGTCATGCCTGAACCAGAAGGAGTCGTTTGTCTCCATTTCCAGCCGTCGGCCGTCGGCGTGCAGCTCCACCAGATAGCGGTAGCCGCCGGCCGCCGCGCCGGGGCTGGTGGAGCCGGCCTTGCGGCATTCCAGTACGCGGGCGGGCAGCAGCACAGCCCCGCGCACGGTGCGGTATTTTTCCACAATCGCGGCTGCGGCCAGTGCAAAAAGCACCGTGCCCAGCACGCGGTAGACGATCAGCAGTGTAGTCGGCATACGATTCTCCCCATAAAATCATTACTTCTATAATACAACAATTTGGTGTTAAATGCAAGCGGTTTTGGCACTACTTTCGCACTTTAGTGTATTGACTTGCCTAGTCAAATTTGCTAAAATGTAGGGAGATACCAACCGCAAGCAAAAGCAAATTTTACAAAGAAAGAGGTCGGCGCACGACCTGCGCCTGAACGCTATGCAGCACAATGAACGTAACACCGCCCTGTATGAGGCGATTCTGCGACTGAACACGCTTGAGGAATGCATCCGCTTTTTTGACGACCTTTGCGCCGTGACAGAGCTGCGCACGATGGAGCAGCGCTATGCCGTGGCCGGGTGCCTTTTGCAGGGCAAGGTCTACAGCGAGATCCGCCGGGAGACGGGTGCCTCCAGCGCTACCGTCAGCCGCGTAAACCGTATGCTGAACTACGGCACCGGCAGCGTGGCCGAGAGCGTGCGCGAGGATCTTGCCGCGCAGGGCATCCCCGCCGATGCTGAAAAATAAAGGAGGCTTCTGTCATGTCCGTTTCTATCCGGGATTTCGGCAAGTCCACCACCGGCCAGACCGTCAAGCTGGCGGTGTTGAAGAATGAATTTATCGAGGTGCAGCTGCTCAGCTACGCCGCTGTCATCCACCGCATCCTTGTGCCGGACCGCAAGGGCAACCCTGTGGACGTTGTGCTGGGCTACCCCACCGCTGCCGACTATGAGCTGAACACCGACAGTATGGGTGCGGCCGTGGGCCGGTTTGCCAACCGCATTGCGGGCGCGCAGTTCCCGCTGTATGAGGAGATCGTCCATGTGACGCCCAACCAGAACGGAAACTGCCTGCACAGCGGCCTGCACGGCTTCAACCACACGCTGTTTGATGTTGCGCTGACCCCCGGCGAGACCGACAGCGTGACGATGACGGCGTTCAGCCCTGCCGGAACGGACGGTTTCCCCGGCAATCTGGAGTTGAAGATCCGCTACAGCCTTGCCAAGAGCGGGCTGGTCATCCGCTACTCCGCCACGACCGATGCGCCGACTGTCTGCAACATGACGAACCACAGCTATTTCAACCTGAACGGCCACGCCAGCGGCAGTGCGCTGGGCCACCGCGTAACGGTGGACGCCGATGCCTACCTTGACGCTGATGCGCAGAGCATCCCGACCGGCCGCAAGCTGCCGGTCAAGGGCACGCCGATGGACTTTACCGAAGAAAAGACCCTTGGGCTGGACATCGGTGCCGACTTCAAGCCGCTGACCGACTGCAGCGGCTACGACCAGTGCTATGTCATCCGTGACAACGGCCTGCGCCACGCCGCCTGGGCAGTCGGCCCCGAGACCGGCATACGCATGGAGGTTCTGACCACCCTGCCCGGTATGCACCTGTACACAGCCAACTTCCTGAAGCCCGTGACCGAGGGCAAGGACGGCGCCCATTACGCCGCACGGGATGCGGTCTGCTTTGAGACTGAGGATTTCCCCGATGCACCGAACCACCCGAACTTCCCCGATACCACGCTGCTGCCCGACCAGCCCTACAGCTCCACCACGATCTACCGCTTCGATGTAGCGCCGATGTAACCGCACAACAAAGCCGCCCGCACGATTTTTCATCGTG
>OGJH01002866.1_pt1 | contig 10012 bp, 7 predicted proteins | sample 1572021 | NCBI WGS metagenome assembly OGJH01 (sample SAMEA2582098, study PRJEB24529) | metagenome | biome: Human gut stool | place: China | collected 2011
TCAACGCCTCACAATACGCATATCAATTTTCTTCGCAAGGCACTCTCAGCAGGAAAACACGTTCTCTGTGAAAAATCTATCACCTTAAACAGTGAGGAATTGGCAGAAGCTATTCAACTCGCCGAAGAAAATCATGTCAAACTGGCAGAAGCCATGACCATTTTCCATATGCCTATCTATCGAAAACTCTCTGAAATCGTGGAAAGTGGTAAGCTAGGACCTCTTAAGGTTATCCAGATGAACTTCGGTTCTTATAAAGAATATGACATGACCAACCGCTTTTTCAATCGTAACTTGGCTGGTGGAGCTTTACTTGATATCGGTGTCTATGCCCTCTCCTTTGTACGTTGGTTCATGACGTCGCAACCGACAGAGATGGTTTCACAGGTTAAATTAGCTCCAACTGGTGTTGATGAACAAGCGGGTATTCTCCTTACCAATGCAGAAGGGGAAATGGCAACGGTGACGCTAAGTCTTCACGCCAAACAGCCTAAACGTGGTACTATCGCCTATGACAAGGGCTATATTGAACTCTATGAATACCCACGTGGACAAAAGGCGGTCATCACCTATACGGAAGATGGCTCACAAGAAGTTATTGAGGCCGGAGAAACTGCTAAAGCCCTCCAGTATGAAGTCCTTGATATGGAAGCAGCTGTTGCAGGAGAGAATGATCATACCTACCTCAATTACAGCCGAGACGTCATGGAACTTATGACACAACTCCGCAAAGACTGGGGTTTGACCTACCCAGAAGAAGAGTAGGAGTTTTGCAAACAGAGTAAAAAATTAGACTTATGTACTGACTCTAAATAGATATACTGTCAATTAAAGTGAGGGTTTAGCTCTGTATCCCATAGAACTAAGGTCATTTAATTGATTCTATATAAATACATTTATATCAAAGGAGAAAGACTATGAGAAATTTTGCAAGTCCGTCACGTTACATTCAAGGTGAAAATGCCTTATTTGAAAATGCAAAAACCATTTTGGAACTAGGAAGTCATCCTGTACTATTGTGTGATTCAGTAGTTTATGACATTGTGGGTCAACGTTTCGAAGAATACCTCGTTCAAAATGGACTTACAGTTGTTCCAGTCTTCTTTAATGGTGAAGCTTCAGATAATGAAATTAATCGTGTGGTAAGTTTGGCCAAAGAAAAGGGCTGTAATTTAGTCATTGGATTAGGTGGCGGTAAGACTATTGATAGTGCTAAAGCCATCGCAGATCTTCTAAAATCACCAGTAGTGATTGCTCCTACCATTGCATCTACAGATGCTCCAGTTTCAGCCTTGTCTGTTATCTATACGGACGAGGGTGCCTTTGAACGCTACATCTTTTATTCTAAGAACCCAGAATTGGTTTTGGTTGATAGTAAGGTTATCTCTCAAGCGCCAAAACGCTTGCTCGCTTCTGGTATCGCAGATGGCTTAGCAACTTGGGTAGAAGCTCGAGCAGTTATGCAAGCAAATGGAAAAACCATGCTAGGCAAACACCAAACACTTGCTGGTGTTGCCATTGCTGAACGCTGTGAAGAAATCCTTTTTGCAGATGGTTTACAAGCCATGGCCGCCTGTGAAGCAAAAGTTGTAACGCCTGCCCTTGAAAACATCATTGAAGCCAATACCCTTCTCAGTGGTATCGGATTTGAAAGTGGTGGCTTGGCTGCGGCTCACGCCATCCATAATGGTTTCACAGCCCTCACTGGCGATATTCACCATTTGACTCATGGTGAAAAAGTAGCTTACGGAACTCTTGTACAATTGTTCCTAGAAAATCGTCCAAAAGAAGTTTTGGATAAATACATTCGTTTCTATCAACAAATTGGCATGCCAACCACTCTTAAAGAAATGCATCTTGAAAATGCAAGTTACGAAGATCTTCTCAAGGTTGGTCAACAAGCAACAATCGAAGGAGAAACTATTCATCAAATGCCATTTGAGGTGAAAGCTTCTGATATTGCGCAAGCCATCGTTGCTGTAGATGCTTATGTTCATGGATTAGCCTAAGTAAATTTGCTCTTTTGTAGGGAAAGTGCCACCATTCCCGTATAGGAATATTATCCCCCTCAGGCACTTATCCCAACAGGATAGACAAATTGTTATAGGAAAGGGTTCAGTTCTGTATTAGATAGGACTGTGCCCTTTTTACTATTTAAAATCCAATATTTCCAAAGTCCCTCAAAGCGTTTTAAGAACTTTTGAAAACATAAAACATTTTCAAGAAATCTTGATTTAACAGTCATTTCCCTTGTGTAAGCGTTTTAAAAGGTGTATACTATAAATGAAAAGATAGGAAAAGGAGATGACTAGTGGCTAGTATTACAATAGAAGCGAGCAAGGTAGCTAGAAAGAGTCCTATTCGAGTAGACACTAGTCTTGTGGGGACAGTTTCTGGAGTGGAAGACGTGAGCGTTTCCCTACCATCGTCAAAAGCTCGTTTGAGTGTCGGAAAATTGGGTTACAAGTCTAACACTATTACGGTGGAGGACGGGCAAATTGTCCGTGTTACTAGCAATTTTCTAAATCGCTTTATAGCGATAGCGCCATTGTTACTTTATCTTGTTGGAGGTCGTTACCTCCCACTTGTTGCTGTCCTATCTACTATAATTTTGCTTTTTAGCTTACCTTTTCTCAAGTTAGAAATCGTAGGCTGATTAGAATCGGGAGTGGCTTAGCCCTCTGTTTGATACCTTTAACTCACTTTTTCATAATAATGCTAGGCCACTCCCTTTTCATTGGGAACGGGTCGAGAGGAAAGAGTGGGTTATCAAAAAGGGAACTCGATAGAGTCTCCCTTTTTTCTTTCTCCAGCTAAATGCAATTCTAAAAGACCTCAGTTAGTAAAACTGAGGTCTTTGATGTTTCTAGTGATCTATTATTTACGATACAATTTGTCGTATTGATAGTAAGGGTCGAAGGTCACATTGATACCAAGCTTACGGAGAACATTTTTATCTTCATCAGTAAGGATGATGGTTGAGTGGGCTTCAGAACCCTTGAGGTTACCAAGTTCCTCCATGGCACGCGCCGCATCCGCATTGTTGGCAGCTGTAATGGCCAAGGCGATAAGGATTTCGTTGGAGTGGAGACGAGGATTACGGCTACCCAGATGGTCAATTTTCAGACCTTGGATAGGTTTAACCACTTCAGGCTCGATAAGTTTAGTATCCTTATCAATACCTGCAGAAGTCTTGATAGCATTAATCAAAGCAGCTGCAGTTGGACCAAAGAGTTCTGAATTTTTACCAGTGACGATTTGACCATTTGGCAATTCGAGGGCAAGAGCAGAACCACCTGTTTCTTCAGCCTTAGCGCGTGCTGCAACAACCACTTGGCGATCTTCAGGAGTAATACCAAGATCATTCATGAGCAACTCAATCTTCTTGACAGCAGTCTCAGGAACACGTTCATTTTTGAAATCAAGGACGGTTTGATAGTAGCGACGGATGATTTCTTGTTTGGAAGCTTCTTTGGCAGCCTCATCATCCGTAATGGCAAAACCAACCATGTTAACACCCATATCTGTAGGTGAAGCGTAAGGTGATTCACCAAGGATGCGCTCAAGCATACGTTTGAGGACTGGGAAAATCTCGATGTCACGGTTGTAGTTTACCGTAGTTTTGCCATAAGTTTCCAAGTGGAATGGGTCAATCATATTGACATCATCAAGGTCGGCAGTAGCAGCTTCATAGGCCAAGTTGACTGGGTGATGAAGTGGCAAATTCCAAACTGGGAAAGTTTCAAATTTGGCATAACCTGATTTGATGTCATTGATTTGGTCGTGGTACATGTTAGACATGCATGTTGCCAATTTACCAGAACCAGGACCAGGAGCAGTAACAACGATAAGGTTACGGCTGGTCTTGATATAATCGTTTTTCCCCATACCCTCAGGTGAAATGATATGGTTCATATCCGTTGGGTAGCCCTTGATAGGGTAGTGGATGTAAGACGTGATGCCATTTTTTTCCAATTGGTTACGGAAAGCATCGGCTGCAGGTTGACCAGAATACTGCGTAATAACAACAGAACCCACATAGATATTGAGCTCGTTGAACTTATCAATCAGACGAAGGACCTCTTGGTCGTAGGAAATCCCAAGGTCACCACGAGCCTTCGAGTGTTCGATATTGCTGGCATTAATAGCAATAACCACTTCGACTTGGTCTTTGAGCTCTTGAAGGAGCTTGATTTTATTGTCAGGTTCATAACCAGGGAGGACACGGGCAGCATGGAAATCTTCCAACATCTTACCACCAAACTCCAAGTAGAGCTTGCCGTCAAACTGGTTAATGCGCTCCAAAATATGGTCGCGTTGCAGATTCAAATACTGTTCAGAACTAAAAGCTTGTTTCTTCATAAATAAAAATACCTCTGAGAAAAATTATATCAAATGCCGAGGGTAAATGCTATTGGCGATAGACGATTTATGGGAGAAAAAGAGGTGAAGTCAATCATGAAACGAATTTTTTATGATAGTCCTTTAGAGTTATTATTTAATTGGAGTTCTCATCTCAGCAGTTAGATTTTTAGATAACAATCACTTTAGAATATTGAATTTCATAAAGGTTTCACATTTGTCGTCTATAATTAGGATAAGAAAAATGAAGAGTCCTCATTTATCTTTGGTGTAGCTGAGGGCCAATGTCTTAAATGGAGGTGGAAGATGGTTCTCTTACAACAGGCAGTTGCTTATATTTTCCGCAAAAAAACGCGGAATATTATCCTTTTTCTCATTTTGTTTTTGATATTATCTTGCTTGTATTTTTGTTTTTCTCTTATGCAAGTTGGTGGAGGAATGGAGGCACAAATCAGGAAGTCAAGTGGGGCAAGTTTTGCTTTGGTAAGTAAAGAAAGAGGCAGTGCATTTTCCTGGAAAGAGGGGGAAAAGATTAGTCATCTATCTGATGTGATGACAACGATACCTGAATATATAAGCCCAGTACGACTAATCGATAAGAAGGTCGTTACAGGAAAACAAACGGTGGAACGCGATGATCTTGATAATGAGGCTAATCAAGCCTTGGGAGCCACTTTCACTAAGGAAACAGGTCAAAGTGTTGATTTTAGGAGTGGTGCTTTTCAACTCCGTAAGGGGAAGCACTTATCTGCTAAAGGGCAAATTATGATTCATGAATCGCTTGCTAGGAAAAATAAGCTAAGCGTCGGAGATAAGTTGACCTTGTCCAATTTCCAGATGACTGAAAGTGGAGCTAAGGAAATGACCTTTGATATCGTTGGTATTTTTTCTGGCAAGAAGGAGGAGACATTTACTGGAATGTCCTCAGATTTAAGTGAAAATCAAATCTTCCTCCATTATGACGATAATAGCCAACTGCTTAATTTGACTGATAAGTTAGTGACAAAATTATCCTTTGGTATTAAGAATCCAGATAGACTCAATCAAGTCATTAAACAAGTGGAACAATTGAATATCGATTGGAATCGTCTACGTTTAGACGAGGACCGTAAGGCTTTTGACTCCTTGAAGGAATCGTCTCAAGCGCTACAAGGAATCGTCAGAACGATGATGATTAGTTTAATTGTTACAGGAGCAGGTATCCTCTCGTTTTTAATGGCACTATGGACGCGTGAGCGAAATCATGAGATAGGTATTCTTTTAGCAATTGGGAAAAGCAAGGTACGTATTTTTGCTCAATTTCTTGTTGAGATATTATTGGTGTCCCTTATGTCTTTGCTACCAGCCCTTGCTATTGGACGACTACTAAGTCGACTGTTTTTGCAAGAATTTATAGGACAGCAAGGACAGCAGCAGGCTCTTCAGTTATTAGATCAAATTCCTCAGGGACTACCTTTAGGGCTATCTTATCTATGTCTTCTATTCTTGGTAATATTATCGCTCAGTGTGACAACAGGTCTCATTTGGCGCAAAACTCCAAAAGAAATCTTATCTAATATGAGTTAAGGAGAAAGGAACACTATGTTAGAACTCAAAGATGTTACGTATAGTTATCAAAATAAAAGTGAAGCTATCCTCTCGAAGGTGAATTATCGTTTCGAGACAGGTAAGTTTTATAGTATTATTGGGCAATCTGGAGCGGGAAAATCGACCTTACTTTCACTTTTGGCAGGTCTTGATTATCCCAAGAAGGGGCAGGTCTTGTTTAATGGAGAAAATATCAAGAAAAAAGGCTCTAGTTATCATCGTAGACACCACGTTGCGCTTGTTTTTCAAAATTACAATCTCATTGATTATCTTACACCTTTAGAAAATGTACGACTTGTAAATAAAAATGCCGATAAGAAGATACTTTCTGAATTGGGATTAGATGAAAAGCAAATTAATCGAAATGTCCTGCAACTTTCAGGTGGGCAACAACAACGTGTAGCTATTGCGCGGGCTTTGGTTTCAGAGGCTCCGATTATCTTAGCAGATGAACCGACAGGAAATCTAGACGAGGAAACTGCCAAGGATATTATTGCTATCCTTAAAAGAATGGCCTTAGATCGCCAAAAATGTGTTATTGTTGTCACGCACAGTAAGGAAGTTGCTCAGGCATCTGATGTGGTTTTAGAGTTGAAGAAGAAACAACTCATAGAAAAGAAAAAATAAAGAAAGGACTCTTATGTTTCGAAACGCTTTTGCATATATTACACGAAAATGGTCAAAGTCACTATTACTGTTAACTATTATTCTTTTGATGAGTACTCTTAGTTTGTTAGGACTTGCTATGCGAAGTGCAACCCAAGAAGCTGCATCCAAGAGTCTAGGGTCAATTACCAATAGTTTTTCAATGCAGATTAATCGTAACACGAATCCTGGAACTCCTCGAGGGGCTGGAAATCTTAAGGGAGAAGATATTAAAAAGATTAGTGAGACTAAAGGAATTGTTTCGACGATTAAACGGATCAATGGTATTGGTGATTTACTAGATTATGAGATTATTGAAACAGAGCAAACGCTGCAAAATCAGTCGCCAGAACGTGCTAAAAATTTTAAGTCTACCTTGATGTTGACAGGAGTCAATGACTCATCAAAAGAAGACAAATTTGTTTCAGGTGCTTATAAACTAGTTGAAGGAGAACATCTAACCGATAAGGATCATAATCAAATCTTGATGCACGAAGATTTAGCTAAAAAGAATGGTCTTAATGTAGGAGATAAAGTAAAGCTTAAATCTAATCTCTATGATGCTGATAACGAAAAAAGGGCTGATGAAACAGTAGAAGTGACTATCAAAGGTTTATTTTCTGGTCAAAATAAAGCAGCCGTTACCTATGCTCAGGAGTTGTATGAAAACACCCTCATCACTGATCTAGATACAGTAGCAAAACTCTATGGTAATACTGTAGAAACTGCCACTTATGAGGATGCCACTTTCTTTGCTAAAGGCGATCAAAATCTTGATTCCTTGATAGCAAAGATTAAAAAGTTGAATATTAACTGGTCCCTCTACGATCTTGTTAAGAGCTCGTCAAATTACCCTGCTTTACAGAAATCTATTCTTGGGATGTATCGTGTGGCAAACCGTATGTTTATTGGAAGTCTCATTTTTACAAGTTTATTGCTAACCCTTCTGTTAATTTTATGGTTAAATGCTCGTCGTAGAGAAGTTGGTATCTTTTTGGCCTTGGGACTTAAAAAGACACAGGTTGCGGGTCAATTTTTAATAGAATTGCTGATGATTGCCTTACCAGCCTTTCTTTTGTCATATGGTTTAGCTAGTTTCTTTGCCGAAAAAGTTGGTAATACAGTCCTTTCCAATGTAACAGAAGGTATCAATAAGCAAATGACTAAAGAATCTCTAGCTGCAAATCTTGGTGGAGGGGCTGAGGCAGAAAGCTTCAGTAAGACTCTAACTCAGATTCACATGACAGTCCAACCTAAGCAACTTTTGGTAGTCATTCTAGTCGGTGGATTTATTTTAAGCTTGGTATCCTTGATTTCTTCTCGCTGGCTTCTTCACAAGAAACCCAAGGACCTCTTAGTTGATGTTGAATGATAAGTTTGCTGCACCTATAAAAAACGGTATAATGGAAGAAAGAGACCATATATAGATTAAAAGGATAATGTATGAAGATACTAATCGTAGAAGATGAAGTCCTGATTCGCGAAGGGATGAGCGACTATCTCATGGAATGTGGCTATGAGGTCTTTGAAGCAGGCGATGGGCAGGAGGCCCTGGACCTCTTTCACAGAGAGGCGCCGGATCTGGTCTTGCTGGACATCCAGCTCCCTATCCTCAATGGCTTGGAAGTGCTCAAGACCATCCGGAAGACCAGCTCAGTCCCTGTCCTCATGCTGACGGCCTTCTATGACGAGGACTATAAGTTGACAGCCTTTGGAGAGTTGGCAGATGGCTATCTGGAAAAGCCCTTCTCCTTGTCCCTCTTGAAGGTCCGCATCGAAGCTATTTTTAAAAAGCTCCAGCCTTCACGGGTCTTCACCTATGGAGAGGCACGGGTGGATTTTGAGAGCTACACAGCCAGCCTAGCTGGTCAAGCTATCTCCATGAATGCCAAGGAGTTGGAAATCTTGGAATACTTGCTCCAGCATGAAGGCAAGGCCCGGACTCGCTCTCAGATCCTCGATGCCGTCTGGAAGGAGACAGAGGAAATTCCTTTTGACCGGGTGATTGATGTCTATATCAAGGAACTACGAAAAAAACTAGAGCTGGACTGTATCGTTACGGTACGCAATGTCGGCTATAAATTGGAGAGACCATGACCAAACGGAGTATCTTTGCAAAGATCTTTCTGATCACCTTTGCCCTTTTTAGTAGCTTAGTCATCCTGTTACACGCATCCATCTACTTTATTTTTCCATCGACTTATATTGAGTCGCAACGTCAGACGATTTTGAAGAAATCGCAAGTCTTGGCTGAAAGTTTCCAAGGTCAGGAAGAAGGGACCATTGAGTCGGTCATTGATCTTTATTCCAAGACCAATGATATCAAGGTCTCTATCAAGGGCAAGGAAAAACAAAATGCCATAGAGGTCAAGGATGACCTGCTCCTCAATCCATCTAGCCAGAATAATTCACTGGTTATTGAAGAGCGAACGATTGAAACCAAAGAAGGGCAGGACTTGACCTTGCAATTCTTAGCGACTATCGATTCCCAAAAGGAAGCGCGAGACATTAGTCTGGGCTTTCTTCCCTATACACTCCTTGCTTCCTTTGTTCTGTCGCTGATTGCCTCCTATCTCTATGCCCGCATGATTTCTGCTCCGATCCTTGAAATCAAGCAGATGACCAAGCGGATGAAGCGGCTAGATCGGACAGCCAGTCTTCCCATTCACTCGCAGGATGAGATCGGCGTCCTCAAGCAACAGATCAATGACCTCTATCACCATCTTTTAGAAGTGATTGACAATCTAGAGCAGCAGAAACAGGAAAATCTAAAGTTGGAGCAGATGAAGGTCGAATTCCTAAGAGGGGCCTCCCATGAGCTCAAGACCCCTCTGGCCAGCTTGAAGATTATCCTAGAAAATATGCGAGATAAGATCGGCCGCTACAAGGATCGGGACCGCTATCTGTCGGTCTCACTTGATATCGTCGATGAGATGAACCAGATTGTCCTAGAGATCCTGTCTTTATCTTCTGTTCAAGAATTAGGTGGTGATAAGGAGTGGATTCAGTTAGATGATGTGGTAAATCGCATACTCACTCAAAATCAAGTGTTGGTTGAGACTCGCTCCCTATCAATTGAAAATTATCTTCCAGCAACTAGTATTTTCATGAATTTAGCTATTTTGAAATTGGTTCTCTCAAATATCATCAGTAATGCCGTCAAGCATTCTGATAAGGGCGGAGTAATTCGAATAGGTTTAGAAAATGAAGGAACCGACTTTGTCATTGAAAATACGATTGTATCTAAAGAAAATACTTCAACTAAAGCTCAGTCTAAGAAAGAAGGAGGATTAGGCCTTTTTGTGGTCAAATACCTTCTAGAGCATGAGGAACTTAGCTATAGATTTGAAGAAAGTCTCACGGGAAGGCGCTTTGTGATGGTCTTGCCCAAAAAATAAAAAGTGACGGTTAAGGCATT
>OGJH01002876.1_pt1 | contig 9977 bp, 7 predicted proteins | sample 1572021 | NCBI WGS metagenome assembly OGJH01 (sample SAMEA2582098, study PRJEB24529) | metagenome | biome: Human gut stool | place: China | collected 2011
TGCGGCGCTTGCGCAGGGCGATGATGTTGCGGCGGCTGACCATGCCGCAGTATTTTCCCTCTTCATCGAGGATGGGGAAATAGCGGTGGCGCACCTTGGCCATGACGCGCATGACATCCGCCACCGGCGTGACGAGGGTGAACTTCAGGATGTCTTCGCGGGTCATATAATAGGAGATGGGGGCGCACTGGCTGATGAGCTTGCCGGCCGCGTAGGTATCGTAGGGGGTCGTCATGATGGCGACGCCCATTTCGTCGGCGATGCGCTGGATGGTGTGGCCCACCTTGGAGCCGTTGCAGATGATGAGGAGGGAGGCCTCCTTCTCAATGGCGCACAGCTGGCTCTCGTACCGGTTGGTCAGGATGACGATGTCGCCCTTTTCCACATTGCTTTCCAGCATTTCGGGGGTGGCGGTGCCGATCTTGATGTGGCCGGTGGTGCAGACAGCGTTCTCGTCGCCCACCACCATGGTGCCGCCCAGCGTTTCGAGGATGTTCCGGAAGCTGGTCCGGCTCTTGGCCAGAACGCCGGTGTCGAAGACGTCCATGTTGGCGGTCGCGATGTCCTTGACCGTGATGATGCCCTCCAGATCGTTTTCTGCGCTGGTGATGGGCAGGGTGTCGATCTTCTGGTCGCGCATGATCTCCCACGCACGGCGCAGGCTGGTGGCACCGGGGATGCCGGGCATCTCGCGGTAATCCACATCCCGAATCTTCGGGTTGACGTCAGTACACATGCGGGGCGGGGTCACGCCGAACTTTTTCAGGACGAACTCGGTCTCCTGGTTCATCCGGCCCGCGCGGCGCGCCTCGCAGACAAGGTCGCTGGTCTTGTTTTTCAGTTCCGCATACGCAATGGCGGAGCAGATGGAGTCGGTGTCCGGGTTGCGATGCCCGATGACCACGACTTTATGGGCTGCCTTTGGCATAATCTTTCCTCTCTCTATGGAATCGTTCATTCATTTACCTTCTTCTGTGCTGCACACAGAAGTCCGGTTTCATTCTATCACATCCCACCGCAGGGGTAAAGGGAACCGACGGCACTTTGTTTCTTAAAATTTTGCGAGAATCTTGGATACAACATCTTGATTTTCCTGCGATTCCGCGTTATGCTTAGTTCCATGACATTCCGGAGCAAGAGGAGGAACTATGACAACCACAACAACCAAGCCGCTGTTTACCCGCAAACAGCTCATTGCCCTGCTGCTGCCGCTGATCGCCGAGCAGGCGCTCAGCGTGACCATCGGTCTGGCCGATACCCTGATGGTCTCTTCGGTCGGCGAAGCGGCTGTTTCGGGCGTCAGCCTGGTGGACTCATTCAATGTGCTGATGATCCAGCTGCTCAGCGCGCTTGCCACAGGCGGTGCCGTCGTCGCCAGCCAGTACATCGGCCACCGGGAACCGAAGAACGCCAAGGCCGCCGCCGCCCAGATCCTGTTCATCATGATCTCGCTCAGCGCCGTGGTCGCCGCCGTGGTAGCGGTGGGGCGGCACGGCATCCTGCGGGGCATCTTCGGCTCCATTGACGCCGACGTCATGCGCTACGCCGAGACGTATTTCCTGCTCTCGGCGCTGAGCTATCCCTTCATCGGTGTGTACAACGCCGGTGCTGCGCTCTTCCGCGCACAGGGCAACAGCAAGATCAGCATGCTGTCCAGTCTGGTGATGAACGTGGTGAACATCGGCGGCAACGCTGTGCTCATCTTCTACTTTAAGATGGGCGTCATGGGTGCCGCGCTGGCCAGCCTTGTCTCCCGGATGATCGCCTGCTTTGCAGTCATCTACCTGCTGGAAAAGCCCGGCTGCCTGCTCCGCATCGAGCACCTGACCGATCTGAAGCCCGACCTGCCCCTCATCCGCCGCATCCTGCGGGTGGGCATCCCGGCCGGCATCGAGAACGGCATGTTCCAGATCGGCAAGTTGTCGGTCTCCAGCCTGACGTCCACCCTCGGCACCTCGGCCATTGCGGCCAACGCCGTGGCGGGCAACATCACCACCTTCCTGAATGTTCCGGCCAACGCGGTCGGCATGGCGGTGCTCACCGTCATCGGCCAGTGCCTGGGTGCAGGCGAAAAAGAGCAGGCCAAACACTACGCCCGCCGCTTCCTGCTGGTGGCCTATGCAGGTGCCTGGATCATGAACCTGTCGGCCTTCTTCTTCCTGAACCGCATCACTCTGTCCTGGTTCAACCTCTCCCCGGAGTCCAACGCCATGGCGCTGCAGGTGATGGTCTGGTTCAATATCATCTCGCTGTTCATCTGGCCGTCCAGCTTCACCCTGCCCAACATCCTCCGCGCCGCCGGCGACGCCACCTTCACAATGACGGTCAGCGTCTTCTCCATGTGGGTGTTCCGGGTGGGTTTCTGCTACCTGATGGTCCTGGGCCTGCATCAGGGCAATCTGCTCAGCATCTGGGGCGGCATGTTCCTGGACTGGCTGTTCCGCTCCCTCTTCTTTGCCATCCGCTTCTTCAAGGGGAGCTGGCTGGAAAAGAAAGTCATCTGAGCCTGCGCTTCCGGATTGCTTTCCTGCCCGAAAACGTGTAGAATAGAAAGCAGGAAACGATCGGATGAAAAGGAGGCGCTCTGATGAAACATTCTCTGACCGCACTTTTGCTCACGCTGGCACTGTTCTGCTGCCTACTGACCGGCTGTGGCCCAACGCCCGATGTTCCGGGCGGCAGCGAAGGCAGCAACGGCTCTTCTTCGGGCAGCACCAACTCCGGCACCGAACCCGATGACGCAAACGGCACCAACTCCGCCCGGCTGCAGCCCTCGGTCTCGATGACCTCGGTGGTCCAGCCGGGTACGCAGGAAAGCACCTACACTGCAAACTACCGATTCACCATCACCAACCCTAATACAGCCTACAGCGTCAAGGTGCGTCTGGGCCTGACTCTGACCAGTGCTGCCGGGGAGAAACGAACGGACTTCACATTTTCTCCGGTCATCGCACCCGGCGATACCGTCTGCTTCATGTACACAAAAAGCTACACTGGTTTCCACCCCACGGGCTGCTCACTGACCTCTTCCACGGATTATCTGACCCCGGAACAGGTTGTGCGGACCAGCGATCTGCTCATCCTGAAGCCGACTGAGACCAAGAACTCCAAAGTCGATTATAATACCTTCTCCGGTGCGGTGAACAATACCAGCCGTTACGCCACAAAAGTGAAGGTCTCTCTCTTCCTGAAAAAGAACGGCCAGCTCGTCTCGGTCGATGCGCCGACTCTTTTGCTGAGCATCCCTGCCGGTGGAACTGCCACATACAGTATCCTGCACTACAAGGATGCCGCCTATGACGACTACGAAGTGACCGCGACCCCTTGGAACTGACGGATTCCCCGAACGCCAGCCGCGCAAGCGGCTGGTTTTTTTGTACCCTTTTGCAGGAAGATCCGGTTCTGGATCGTATTCCTTTCAGAGAGGGCGGTTCCGGAGCCGTTCTCCCCCTCGAATTTCCCATGTCGCACAAATTTTTCACAGATATTTTAGAGAAGTTGTCCTGTTTAGGGCTTGTTTTTGCGCGATGACCGGCGTATAATGATACGCTGCTAAGAACTTTAAGAAGGCTCTGCCTTCCAACTCCAAACAAAGGAAGTGTGTTCCATGCGAAACTGGTTTTCCCGCCATCCCATCTGGTTCATGGCGTTCTATCTTGTGTTTTATCTCTCGGTGTTCCACTGGCTCGAAGTCAACATCACCGTACCGGAAGTCTGGGTCCACTGCCATCTGGATGACCTCATCCCCTTCTGCAAGTATGCCGTCATCCCCTATCTGGCGTGGTTCATCTGGATCCCGTTTACCCTGTTCTATCTGCTGTGGAAGGCCCCGCGCGCGGACTTCTGGCGGCTCTGCCTGCCGCTCTTTGCGGGCATGACCATCGCGCTGGCGGTCTATGTCATCCTCCCCAACGGGCTGGACCTCCGCCCCTACCGCGTCTACGGTTCGGACATCTTCGCCCGGATCGTCCGTCAGATCTACTCCACCGACACTGCCACCAATGTCTGCCCGTCCATCCATGTCTTCAACTCGGTCACTCTGATGATGGCCTACTACCGCAGCCGCATCTTTGAAGAACCCCGCCGCCGCTGGATGCGTCCGGCGTCTGCGGTGCTGTGCCTGTCCATCATCGTCTCCACCGTGCTGCTCAAACAGCACAGCTGCATCGATGTGGTCATGGGCATCCTGCTGGCCATGGCAGTGGACAGCGCCGCCTCCTCGCTGGAGCGGAGCGAGTCCCGCATTTTGCAGAATCCCTGAGCTTCATACAGCAAAAAAAGCACCTGCGCCGCAGGTGCTTTTTTTGCTGCTTAAAACAATCCTTCCGGCAGGCAGATGTCGTGCCGGGGGACTTTTTCCCATGAAAAGTCTGCCACGAGGCTCTCCGGTGTGCGGGGTGCAGGTTCTTCCTGCAAGCCGTAGGCGTAGGCCAGTTTTCCCACGATCTCTTCGGCGGTGTATTTTGCCCGGAGGTTCTCCAGGCTCTGGTCGCCATCCCGCTTGGACAGCCGCCGCCCATCCGGAGCCAGCAGCAGCGGGCAGTGGGCAAACCGCGGAGCCGTCAGGCCCAGCAGACGGTACAGATAGAGCTGCCGCGCCGTGGAGGAGAGCAGGTCTGCCCCGCGCACGACTTCGGTGACGCCCATCCGGGCATCGTCCACGACGACGGCCAGCTGGTAGGCGAAGACGCCGTCTGCCCGGCGAAGGTAGAAGTCGCCGCAGTCCCGCAGCAGGTTCTCGCTGTGGAGGCCCATGCAGCCATCCCGGAAGGTGATGACCTCATCGGGCACTCTGAGCCGGTAGGCCGGTGCCTTGACCCGGCGCTTTTCCGCGATCTGGGCAGGCGTCAGATCCCGGCAGGTGCCGGGATAGACGACATTGCCGTCCGAGGTGTGGGGCGCACTGGCCGCATGGAGCTGTGCGCGGGAGCAGAAGCAGGGGTAGACCAGCCCCTGCGCTTCGAGCATCTGATACGCGCGGGTGTAGATCTCTGCGCATTCGCTCTGGTAATAGGGGCCGTGGGGGCCGCCCCGGCTCCCGCCCTCGTCCCAGACGAGGCCCAGCCAGGCCAGGTCTTCTTCCAGCAGGTCTGCGTATTTCCGGGGGCAGCGCTCTGCGTCCAGATCCTCGATGCGGAGGACGATGCGCCCGCCCGCATGTCTGGCGCTCAGCCAGGCCAGCAGGCTGCACGCAAGGTTGCCCAGATGCAGCCGCCCGCTGGGGCTGGGGGCAAACCGCCCGACGACCGGGCTCACAGGCCCAGCTTCCACTCGCCATCCTTCGGCTGAGAGATGGGGGTGTTATAGAATTCGGCCACGGCCTTGGCCATGTACTCGGCGTCGATGCAGCTGGCGGTCTCCATGGAAGAGTGCATCGCCAGCTGGGCCAGACCGATGTCCACCATCGGGATCAAAATCTGGTGGCCCAGCAGGTTGCCCAGCGTGGAGCCGCCGGGAACATCGGCGCGGTTGGACGCGAACTGCACCGGCACACCGGCCTTCTGGCAGATGGCGCTGAAGGCTGCACCGGTCAGGCCGCTGGTGGTGTAGGTCTGGCGGGCGTTGGATTTCAGCAGGACGCCGCCGCCCAGCGTGGCCGGATGGGCCGGGTCGCTCTTTTCGGGGTGGTTGGGATGGGTGGCGTGGCCGTTGTCGGCGCTCAGCAGCAGGCTGTTGGTGCAGGCGCGGATGCTCTGCTCACGGGTGACACCCAGCTTTTCTTCGATGCGGGCCAGCACATCGGCCATGAGGGTGCCCTGTGCGCCCTGACGGCTGGAAGAACCGACCTCTTCGTTGTCGAACATGACCCAGATGTCGCCGCGGCCTTCCTCTTCGCCGCGGCCCTGCAAAAAGCCCCACAGAGTGGTGTAGGCACACTCCAGGTCGTCGATGCGGCCGGACATGAAATACTCGCCCTTCAGGCCCACGCGCACGGCCTGCTCACAGGTGCAGAGCATGAGGTCGCTGTCGAGGATGTCTTCGGCCCGGACGCCGGCCTCCTCAGCCAGCACCTGCCGCAGGGTGGTGCCCGCAGCACCGAAGATGGGCTGCAGATCGACCTGCGGGTTATAGTTCTTCCCCTTGTTGACCTCGTGGTCAAAGTGGATGCAGAGGTTCGGGATGCAGGCCAGCGCACGGTCCGGATGGACGAGAATGCTCTTCACGCCGTTCTCCGTCCGGACAAGGATGCGGCCCGCCACGCTCAGGGGACGGTCCAGCCAGGTGGGCATGATCATGCCGCCGTAGCCCTCGGTCTCCGCCTTGGCAAAGACCGTGTCCTTGCCGCCATCCAGCTGCTTGATGCGCCAGGTGGGAGAATCGCTGTGGCTGGCGGTGACATGCCAGCCGGTCAGCTCACCCTTGGGCATCCGCCATGCCAGCACGGCAGAGCCGTTGCGGGTGGTGTAATATCTGCCACCGGGCACCAGCTCCCAGGCTGCGCTCTCGGGGCAGTTCTGGTAGCCGTTCTCTTCCAGGAGCTTCACAGCCGCAGCCGTGGAGTGGAAGGCGCTGACACCGGCGTTCAGGAAATCGAAGAGACCTTCGACGGAAAAGGTGTTATTCTGCATTTTATGTTCTCCTTTATTTTCAGGTTATCCGCTGCAAACCTCTCCGTCATTGCTTCGCAATGCCACTTGTCCGGGTTGCGGCTCCCAACATTCACTTCGTGCAAAGTATTGCACTTGTGCCTTGTTGGCCGCTGCCCCAACAACAACTCCCTTCATCCGCCACTGGCGGCGGTTGTTGTTGCCTAATAGGAGAGGCAGGGGCCTTTCTTGGCTCCCCTGTCAGGGGAGCTGTCGCCGCAGACGACTGAGAGGTTTCGCCACAATTATACCGTTTCTCTTATCAAAATGCAATCACACCGGGGCCATCTCGGCAAGCTGCTGTTCAAGCGCATGGCGGAGCTGGGCGGCGTGCAGGCCGCAGACCAGCTGGACCCGGGTGCCCTGCACCACAAGACCTTTATGGGGCAGGGAGAGCAGAGCCCCCATATCCAGCAGCGAGGCATCCCGCACCGTGAGCCGGAGGCGGGTGAAGCAGTTTCCCAGCTGGGCGATGTTCTCCGGCCCGCCCAGCGCGGCGATGAACCGGCACACCTCCTGCGGGTCGGCGTACGGGGACTGGTCTGTGGAAGGGGCTGCTTCCCGGCCCGGGGTGGGCAGATCCTTTGCTTTGATGAGGATGCTGAACACGGCAAAGTAGGTCAGGATCTCCGCAAGGCCCAGCAGATAGAGCAGCGGCAGATTCTGCAGCTGCTCCCCGGCGCTCAGGTTGAACACCAGCGACCCCAGCAGGTTGGAGGTAAAGGCCCGGACATGCAGGACATGGAGCAGCACCATAAAGCCGCCCGTAATGACCGCATGGGCCACCCAGAGCAGGGGCGAAACGAAGCAGAACAGAAAATCAATGGGTTCGGTGATGGAGGCCACCGAGGCCGTGACCGCCAGCGGGATCATAGCGGCGGCGGTACGGGCACGATTCTCCCTGCGGGCCGTGAAGATGAAGGCCGCTGCAATGCCCAGATAGCCAAAGGTCTTGGTGAAGCCGGTGTACATCCAGACGATGCCGTCTGAGAGGGGCAGGCCCATGGTGTACTCGGTCATGCAGACGGCGTAAGCGCCCGTGTAGGTCACAGAGCCTACGGTCAGGCTGCCGCCCAGCGAAGAGAACTGGAAGGGCATATAGATGAGGTGATGCAGGCCGGTGGGGATGAGCAGCCGTTCCAGAAAGCCGTAGAGGAACACACCCGCGTTCCCTGAAGCCGCGATCCAGCCCGTGAGGGCGCTGACCGTCCGTTGCAGCGGCGGGCAGACGAAGCAGAACCCCAGCCCCAGTGCCACAGCCAGCGCCGACAGCCACAAAAACGACCACCGCAGACCTGAATAGAGCTGGGTGATCATGCCATAAAACTGCTTTTCGCAGGTGCGGTTGAAAAGCCACGCCGCCGCAAAGCCCAGCACGATGCCGCTTGCCACGCCGGTGTCCACCACCTGAATGCCCAGAATGGTGGTCTGGCCCGTGCCCGCAAGGCCGGTCATCCCGTTGGGCTGGGCAAGCAGTCCCAGCGCTTCCAGCGCGGTGTGGTTGGCTGTGAGGAACACAAGGTAAGCCATCAGCGCCAGCAGGGCGGCATCCTGCTTTTCGGTTTTGGCGCGCACGGCAGCCACCCCCACGCAGAGAATGACGCTGAGGTTGTTGATGAGCACCATCATCCCGATATAAAGCAGCTGACCCACCAGCTGCAGCGGAGCCCACTGCAGCACCGGCAGTGCCTGACACAAGGGCTTGCTGGTGAGCAGCGCCCCCAGCACCAGCAGCAGGCCCGCCGCCGAAAGATAAGACAGCGGCGACAGCAGCGACTGTGAAAAGCGTTCCAGCCGCCGCAGAAATTTCTGCATCCGTTTCTCCCCCTTTTTCCGGTTCTTCACTCATTTCTCCCAGTTTGACCATGGCCGGATTATACGCGCCAGCGCAAAAAATGTCAATCCCGCCCGACTGAGAAAAAAAGGACAAAAGTTTGTATAGTTTGCACAGCCGGGGTGAAAAATCGTCCTGCGCACGCCGATTGACAACAGCCCGGCAGAACAGTATACTAGAAATGTACCAGAGCAGTTTCTCCGGCAGATGGGCCGGAACACGATAAAAGGAGGCTTTCCTATGATTCGCAAGCGTATTCTTTCCCTGCTGGTCTGCGCCGCCCTGCTGTGCGGCGTGCTGGCAGGCTGCAGCACCTCTTCCGGCAGCACTGCCGCTTCCAGCTCTTCCGCTTCTGCAAGCGAGAGCATCCCCTCTTCCACTGTGACCGCCGACACCGGCAAGGTGGGCTCGCTGGACGCAGGCGAGAACTCCCTGTTCTCCCTCTCTGACCCGGACGATGCCTTTGCCCCCTGCCTCGGTTGGGGCCCCGGCGTGTCCGGCTGCTCGCTGAAATCCGTCATCGCGGCGGCTTCCCTGCTGAAATGGGCCGATGGCTGCAACATGAGCATCCAGCCGGTCAGCGACATCAAAGATGCCTATACCCAGTGGTTCGACAGCCTGAGCGCCGATGACCAGCAGAGCTTTGCCGATGCCTGGCCGCTCATCAAGGCCGATGCCGAGACCCTGCTGACCGACAAGGACAGCATGACCGGCCGCATCGAGGATGCCGGTCTGGATGCCAAAGAGCTGCCCGGCTGTTCCGAGGAAAACTGGAAGGCCCTGGCCGATGTCATTGACGTACTGGTCCCGGCTTCCAGCGAGTATTGATCGTTCCGTCTGCACCTGAATGCAAGAGACATAAAAATAAGCCCGACGTTGTCGGGCTTATTTTTATGTTCAGATCTTCTTCAGGGTGTACTGGCGGGTGCCCATGCCGATCTTTTCGGCCTGCTCCAGCGTTGCCTTCCACTCGACATTGGGGTTGGAATCCTTGAAGTTGTCGTGGTGGCAGTTCCAGCCGGGCTTTGCAAGGTTCTGGCCCAGCTGACTGTTGGGCAGGGGCTGTGCGTTCAGGCAGGCATCGGCACAGGCCTGATCCAGCGCCACGGGGTCAAAGGAAGCGAACATGCCGATATCCGGCAGGATGGGGGCATCGTTCTCGCCGTGGCAGTCACAGTTGGGGCTGATATCCTGCACCAGGCTGATGTGGAAGCAGGGGCGGTCTGCACAGACGGCGGCGGCGTACTCTGCCATCTTGCGATCCAGCTCCTCGTTGGCGCTGCTGTCGATGGAATAGATGGCATCGAAGTTGCAGGCACCGATGCAGCGGCCGCAGCCCTTGCACTTTTCGTAATCAATGACCGCCTTGTTGTTCTCATTGTAGCGGATGGCATCGGAGCCGCACTCCTTGGCGCAGCGGTGGCAGCCGCGGCAGAGCTCCTCCTGCACGGCGGGCTTACCGGAGGAGTGCTGCTCCATCTTGCCCGCACGGGAACCGCAGCCCATGCCGATGTTCTTGATGGCACCGCCGAAGCCGGTGGACTCGTGGCCCTTGA
>OGJH01002877.1_pt1 | contig 9977 bp, 10 predicted proteins | sample 1572021 | NCBI WGS metagenome assembly OGJH01 (sample SAMEA2582098, study PRJEB24529) | metagenome | biome: Human gut stool | place: China | collected 2011
AGCTGAATTACTTAAGAGATCGTGTTGGTAAGAAGGCAAAGGTTAAGGAATTAGTTAAATAATTACATTGACCGGAAAGGGGCAGCTGTTTCTGACAGCTGCCTTTTATATTTATTTGAAAAAGGAATACGGATATGGTACACTGAGACTTGTAAACACTATGCGAGATAGGACAGAACATTGAGAAATAAGGGACTAAGTTTTTATAAAAAAAAGAAAAAGATCAGTCAGGAACTGCTCAGGGAAATTTTCAGCTGGATCTTCGGCATTGCACTGTCAGTCTTTCTGGCTGCAGTGGTGGTTATCTTTCTGGGAAAGTCCACCAGAGTTGTGGGCATGTCCATGGAACCGACACTGGAGAATGGACAGCAGATATTTATTGACCGTTTTCTGTATGTTTTATCTTCTCCGAAGGCGGGAGACGTAGTAGCATTTCTGCCGAATGGCAATGAAAATTCCCATTATTATGTCAAGCGTGTTGTGGCAGGGCCGGGAGACAAGGTAAGGATCGCGGACGGAACTCTGTATGTCAACGGGCAGGAAAGCAAATGGGTGACGGAACGGATCCTGGATGCGGGTATAGCGGAAAACGAGATTATCCTTGGGAACAAGGAGTATTTCTGCATCGGGGACAACCCGAATAACAGCGAAGACAGCAGATCCGCCAATATCGGACCGGTGGAGGAGGGCGATATGATCGGCAAAGCCTGGTTCCACTTAAAATCCGGGACGGATGGCATCGGCTTTATCAAATAGAAAGTATGGTAGGAGAATAGAAAAATGAATTATCAGTGGTATCCCGGTCATATGACCAAAGCAAGGCGTATGATGCAGGAAAATATCAAGCTGATCGATCTGGTGATTGAACTTGTAGATGCCAGAATCCCCATCAGCAGCAGGAATCCGGATATCGATGAACTGGGAAAAGGTAAATCCCGTATCATTTTGTTGAATAAATCAGATCTGGCAGATCCGGTGTGGAATAAGAAATGGGTCGAGTATTTTTCAAATCAGGGAATGGGTGTACTGGAAATCAATTCCCGTACCGGTATGGGAATCAAGTCGATCCAGGGGCTGGTACAGGAAGTCTGCAAGGAGAAGATTGAACGTGACAGAAAGCGAGGCATCGTAAATCGACCGGTACGTGCTATGGTAGTGGGAATCCCAAATGTGGGGAAATCCACTTTTATCAATTCCTTCGCGGGAAAAGCCTGCGCCAAGACGGGAAATAAACCCGGTGTGACCAAGGGAAAACAGTGGATCCGTCTGAATAAAGGACTGGAACTTCTGGATACCCCCGGTATCCTGTGGCCCAAATTCGAGGACCAGCAGGTAGGAATGCGTCTGGCATTTATCGGATCCATGAACGATGAGATCCTAATTCCAGATGAACTGGCCTGTGATCTGATCGGAGCCATCAAAGAGCTTTATCCGAAGGCTTTGCAGGAACGCTACGAGGCAGATCCTGCGGGCAAGCCCATAGAGATACTGGAAGCAGTGGCAGAGAGCCGCAAATGCTATGCAAAGGGAGAACAACTGGATCTGGGGAAAGCCGCCGGCATCCTGATCGATGATTTCCGGAGCGGCAAGCTGGGACGAATAACACTGGAGAGGATATAGACAGATGAACAGAATCATGAGAGAATTATTAAACACAGCGATCTACCTGCTCTGTGTACTGGGAGCGGTATGGCTGGTGATCACCTTTGTAGGACAGCGTACGGAAGTGGAGGGAGCCTCCATGGAGAATACCCTGCACAACGGGGATAATCTGATCGTGGATAAGTTAAGCTATCGTTTTCATGATCCGGAACGCTTTGACATCATTGTCTTCCCGTTTCAATTCCAAGACAACACCTATTATATCAAGCGTATCATCGGACTGCCGGGAGAGACGGTACAGATCATGGATGATGGCAGTATCTACATCAACGGGGAAAAGCTGGAAGAGAACTACGGCATGGAAGTCATAAAACCGGAGACCATCGGCCGGGCTGCGGAACCCATTGAACTGGGGGATGATGAATATTTTGTCATGGGAGACAACCGCAACAATTCCAGCGACAGTCGTACGGATATGGTGGGTAACATAAAAAGAGAAAATATCATCGGAAAAGCCTGGCTCCGGATCTGGCCGGTTTCTGATTTCGGTATATTACAACATCAATAACCATAAATGGGGATAAACAAATGGAAAGTGCAGCAAAGATCAAGGAAATATTACAGGCAGCTTCAATGGAAAAGCTGCCTGAATTTATAGCAGAATATGAGAATGATCCCAGAAGCGGTGTGCAGAAGCTGGTGTCTGGCGCACAGAAAAAGATAGATGCTCTGGAAAAGGAACGTCAGCGGATCGAGAATCTGAAAAAATACGAGAAAGAATACGCACAATATACCTATATCTGCGGAATTGACGAAGTGGGAAGAGGTCCTCTGGCGGGACCGGTAGTGGCAGGTGCTGTCATTCTGCCGAAGGATTGTGATATTTTATACATTAATGATTCCAAGCAGTTATCCGAAAAAAAGAGAGAAGAGCTGTACGATGTGATCACGAAGGAAGCGGTGGCCTGGGCAGTGGGCTATGCTTCTCCGGAGCGGATCGATGAGATCAATATTTTACAGGCAACCTATGAGGCCATGCGGGAGGCTGTCGGCAAACTGGATCCGGCACCGGATCTGTTGTTGAACGATGCTGTGACGATTCCCGGAGTGGAGATCCGACAGGTGCCGATCATCAAGGGCGATGCCAAGAGCATTTCTATCGGTGCGGCCAGTATTGTGGCCAAGGTGACCAGGGACCGTCTGATGGAGCAGTATGCCGATGTGTTTCCGGAGTATGATTTTGCATCCAACAAAGGGTACGGCAGTGCGGCACATATTGCGGCACTGAAGGAGTATGGACCGACTCCGATCCACAGACACAGCTTTATCAAAAATTTCGGATTTTAAGGCATTTTAGCGTGCCGGGAGAGAAAATATGAAGCTGACAGGATGGTTCTCACAGGATAAAATAGCGGATAACAGCAGAGTACAGACTCCAAATAATGCGAATACCGAACAGGTAAACCGGCAGATCCGTGCACTGGTTCCCGGGCAGACCCTCAGAGGAGAGGTGGTCTCCAGGGAGGGCAATAATGCGCAGATCCGTCTGCTGCAGGATGTCCTGGTGGATGCAAAAGTGGATGCGGATATCCGTCTGGAACTGGGGCAGAACATTACCTTTCAGGTAAAAAATAACGGGCAGACACTGAATCTGAGTCCTCTTTTTACCAATATGGCAACAGAAGGAACCGTACTGAAAGCGTTGGATATGGCATCGCTGCCGGTGAACGAGAATACGGTAGCCATGACAAAACAACTGATGGATGCGGGGCTTCCTATTGATAAGAATACGTTGCAGCAGATCTGGCATGAAAGTAATGCGTTCCCGGATGCGGAGATTCTGGATCTCGTGAATCTTCACAGAGTGGAACTTCCGGTGACGGAGGAAAATATCACACAGATGGCATCCTATCGCAATCTGACACATCAGCTGACAGCAGGAATCGCAGAGACCGGAGAAAGTCTGACAAATATGCTGCAGGGGCTGGTAGAGAGCGGAGACATAGAGCAGGCCGCCACAATCTACAGTGAGGTTCTGGAACTGTTGGCTTTCGAAGATGCGGCCGGAGAGACGGTAACAGGACAACAACAGACCGAGGGACCTCTGCCGGAGCCTGGCGTGGATGTGACAGTGACCCCGGAAGAGGCAGAACAGATGCCAGTACAGCCTTCGGCAACAGCACCGGAAGCTGTGCCGGGGCAGAAGACCATCATAGAGGAACCGACGGAGACGGCACCGGGCAACGGTCAGACGATAAAAGAAAATCCCGGTGCAGAAAAAACACAGGAGGCACCACAGCTGCAGAATCTGCAGAAACTGTTAAAGCAGGGGCTGGAGACGAAAGATATTCCCTTGCTGCGCAGTATTCTCCATAATTCCAAAGTGGCAGAGCTTCCAGCAAAACTCCTGGCGGATCGGTGGAGCATAAAACCAGAGGATGTGGAATCTCCGGAGAAGGTGGAGGAACTTTACCAGAAGCTGGGAAAACAGTTGAAGGGGTTGAGTAATCTTTTGGAAGAAAACGGACAGCGTGGTTCAAGTGCTTATCAGAACGTGACGAATTTAAGCCAGAACGTGGATTTCCTGCAACAGATCAACCAGACCTATGCCTATATCCAGCTGCCGCTGCATCTACGGCAGGGAGAGCACAAGACGGGAGAACTGTTCGTATATACCAACAAGAAAAATCTTGCCAGAAAAGACGGACAGGTCAGCGCACTGCTGCATCTGGATATGGAACATCTGGGACCGCTTGATGTGTATGTGACTCTGAAAGATACCAAAGTCAGCACCAAATTTTATGTACAGAATGATGCAATCCTGGATTACCTGGAGGCTAATATGGATGTGCTGACAGAGCGGCTGCAAAAAAGAGGCTATGATTGTAAATGTGAGACAACACTGCGTACCGAATTACAGCAGACGGCGCAGGCCATGGCACCGCTTCTTAAGACAGAAGGAAGTGTTCCGGTAGCACAATATGCCTTTGATGTGAGAACATAGCTCATCCATAGGAAACAGACGTGACTGCTAGCAGGCAGCGGATGTTTCCTATGAGAGGAGCGGACAAACATGAGTATGCAGGACGATAGTCCGGAATACGAATGATTGTTACGATTTCGAGAGTGCGCAGCACGGAGAAAACGTATATGTTTTGTGCGGCTGAAACCATGTATGTTAAGAAGGCCATAGAGGAAACAGAATGAATGACGAGAAAAAGAAAGTAAAACAGGCCGTAGCACTGGAATACGATCCCTCGGATGAGGCACCCAGAGTCATAGCCAGCGGCAAGGGAATTCTGGCGGAGAAGATCATAGAGAAGGCCCAGGAGAGCAGTGTGCCGATCCATCGGGATGACAAGCTGGCGGATACACTGTCCCGGCTGGACATCGGCGAGATGATCCCGCCGGAGTTGTATGAAGTGGTGGCGGAGATTCTGGTATTTGTGGATGCTGTGGATCACCGCATGGTAAAGGAAAGTGTGGCAAACGGGGGAAAACATAAGGGTTGAATACCAGACAGACAGGGAATGTATATGAGCAGATGGCTGCGGACTATCTGGAGAAACAGGGAATGCGTATCCTGGAACGGAATTTCCGCAGAGGCAGGAACGGTGAGATCGACATTATCGGCAGAGACGGGAAATATCTTGTGTTTGTGGAAGTGAAATACCGTTCCGGTGATGAAAAGGGAAATGCGGCGGAGGCCGTGACAACGGCGAAACAGAGAACCATCTGCAGAGTGGCGGACTATTACCGTTATCTGCATCATTATGGGGAGGATACCTGGGTGCGCTATGATGTGGTGGCAATCCAGGGGGAGGCACTTCACTGGATTCCAAATGCTTTTCCACACCATTATAGTGCAAGGAGATAGAATAATGTATCCATTGATCAGAACAGACTGCAGAGACACAGACAGTATACAGCAGAGACAAAAAGGGGAACTGGAGTATCTGGTATTCCCGAAGCTGGAAGAGACCGGTGTGGTGGAACATCTGTTTACCACAAGGACTGGTGGTGTCAGCAACGGAATCTATTCCACTATGAACCTGAGTTTTTCCAGAGGAGATGACCCGGAATGTGTCAGAGAGAATTACAGACGGATTGGTGAAGTACTGGGAACAGACCCGGAACATATGGTGGCATCGAAACAGACCCATACCACGAATATTCATCTGGTGACGAAAGCAGATGCCGGAAATGGGATCACCAGACCATCGGTCTATGATGATATAGACGGTCTGGCTACGGATATCCCCGGAATCGCACTGGTGACTTTTTATGCAGACTGTGTTCCTCTGTATTTCGTTGATCCGGTACACAGGGCCATCGGACTGGCGCATTCTGGCTGGAGAGGAACGGTAGCGGGAATGGGAGCTTGTATGGTACGATATATGCAGGAACATTTTAACAGCCGCCCGGAGGAACTGGTGGCGGCCATCGGACCGTCCATCTGTGTGGATTGTTATGAAGTAAGTGAAGAAGTGGCGGAACAGTTCCGGGAAGGCTTTCCGGAGGATGTGTTGCAGCCGGGCAAAGCACCTGGTAAATATCAGCTTGACCTGTGGAAAGCCAATCAGAGCATTCTGTTAAGGGCGGGGATCCCGCCGGAACATATGGCGGTAACGAACGTCTGTACCTGCCACAATCCGGAGTATCTGTTTTCCCACCGGGCAAGTCACGGACAGAGGGGAAATCTGGCGGCATTTTTAATGCTGAAGGAGTCCTGAGTTCCTGAGTGCCTGACGGGAATTAAGAAAATTTAAGAAAAAACACGAAAATATTTAAAAATATTATGTTTAAATAGAAATAACGAAAATGATGGGGAACCGGGCAGTAACGGAGAAATGAGGGAAGTATGGCAAATATTCTTGTATGTGATGATGACAGAGAGATCGTGGATGCCATCGAGATCTATCTGAGTCAGGATGGCTATAAAATATATAAAGCGTATGATGGGGAACAGGCAATTCAGATCCTGGACAAGGAGGATATCCATCTGTTGATCATGGATATCATGATGCCCCGGCTGGATGGCATACGGGCTACATTGAAGATCCGGGAATACAGCAGCATTCCCATTATTATCCTGTCGGCCAAATCGGAAGACACGGACAAGATCCTGGGGCTGAATATCGGTGCGGATGATTATATCTGCAAGCCTTTTAATCCGCTGGAACTAGTGGCGAGAGTCAAATCCAACTTACGCAGATATACCTCCCTGGGGAGCCTGACCGGTGAGAACAAAGCAATCTATCAGGTGGGCGGACTGATCCTCAATGATGATACCAAACAGGTGACAGTGGACGATGAACCGGTAAAAATGACACCTATCGAATATAATATTTTATTACTTTTGATGAAGAACCAGGGCAGGGTATTTTCCATCAATCAGATCTATGAAAGCATCTGGAATGAGGATGCCATCGGAGCGGACAATACCGTGGCGGTACACATCCGGCATATCCGTGAAAAAATCGAGATCAATCCCAAGGAACCCCGTTATCTGAAGGTGGTATGGGGAGTAGGCTATAAGATCGACAAGGAGCAGGCATGAGACGACCTACATTGAAACGGCTGATGCTGGGACTGGTGCAGCAGACGGCGGCTTTGCTTTTGCTGGTGGCAATAGCGGCGGTTTTGTTCAATTCCTATCTGGCGGTAGACACAGCGGATGGCACAAAAGTATATGAATTATCCCCTCTGGATGCGGAAACGGAATTTGAAGATTCCGTGATTTTCCATGATCTGTTCCAGAGCTCGGTATCGGATATTATCCAGCTTATGGTGATCAAAGGACAGATGGAGACCAATGGAAGCTTTGATCCGCATAAGCATGTTGATATCACGGAATTTGCTTCAGGGAAAACCGGCGGTGCAGATTGCCCTGTAACAGCAGTTTATGAGCTGGAAGATCTGATCAAATGGGGAAAATACGGTGCGGAATATACAGATCGTATTATGAGTATGTCGGACTTCGTGAATTATTTCGGACCGATAGACCTGGAGTCGAACTTCCGCGTGGATGCGGACGGACAGCTGATGTTCGTGGCAGGCGGAGAGCAGACGGAGGAGCAGAAGGAAGCAGTCGCACAGGCAATCGAGGCAATTCCGGAGAGCCAGAGAACCGATCGGCTGGAAGACCTGGCTTTCACATACATTGTGAAAGAGAGTGTACAGGATATCCGGGTATCCAGAGAAGACGATGGTACGCTGACGGTATATTTCCCGATGCTGGTGAACCGTTATGCCACCGTAGACGGAGAGAAGCAGCTGACAGCCTGTGCGGACAACTGGATCGAATATATTGCGCTGCAGAACAATCTGGAGATGACGATCCAGACGTTGTCAGCCAACTATGAGCAGTATCAGAACTGTAATGATCTGTATAAAGAAGATGCGGGCAATCTGAAATATGTGGTCCGTATGATGACAACAGATGGAGTTAGCGGAACCTATACGAATGTATCGGAGCTTGAGAACAGTTCCGATAATGATATTACGGATTATTTTTCGGAGTACAGACGGTATCTGATCTATTATCCGGACAGTCTGGAATTTACCGGCAACACAGGAATGACTGAGGGCCAGATCTATCAGTATCTGAAAGAGTATGGTTATGTGCATCCGGATATGACTCATATCTGGATCGCAGTGGATACCAATTATCCGGTGGAGGGAGATTCCTTTTACAATGCCAATGTGGTGTTCCAGAGAATCGTTCCGAATATCTGGTATCTGATCGGCGGAGGGATCCTGCTGGCAGTATTGTGGCTGCTGGTGGGTATTTATCTTACCGTAACGGCCGGCGTGGCTTACGATGAGGAGGATGAGCCGGTTCTGTACCTGAACGGTATCGATCATGTCTGGATCGAGTTCATGGCGCTTTTGCTGGTGGGATTTATCTATGGCGGAAGAATCGGATACGATTATCTGATGAATGTGGCCAATAAGGTATATCTCAGCCATTCCGAGATCCAGGGGCGGGAGATTACACGGCTGACAGCCTACGGTGTCTTTGCGCTGTATGGCTTCTGCGTAAGCTTGGGAATCAATGTTTTCTGGTACAGCCTGATCCGCAGGATCAAATCCCACAATATGTGGAGTGACAGTTTCCTGCACTGGATCGTCACAAGCTTCGGTAAGGCGGTACATTTTGTGGTTTCCCACAGAAATTCCGCCATCAGCTCACTGATCCCGTATAATCTGTTTCTACTGGTGAATCTGGCAGGAATTTTCGGAGCTTATCTGCTGCGGGGAAAAAGCGCTCTGTGGGTGCTTCCGACACTGGGGGCTATTGTGTTGGACGGCATTGTGGGGGTGCTAAGGTTCAAGCAAAAAGCGGAGCAGATCGATATCGTGGAAGGAATCCGCAGGATCCGTGATGGAGAAGTGGATTATAAGCTGGATGTGGAATCTCTTCATGGGGACAACCGTGAGATGGCGGATGCAGTCAATAACATCGGAGAGGGTATCCGCAAGGCGGTAAGCACCAGCATGAAGGATGAGCAGATGAAATCGGATCTGATCACCAATGTCTCCCATGATATTAAGACACCGCTGACTTCCATTATCAATTATGTGGATCTGCTGAAACGCCTAAAGATCACGGAAGAACCGGCCAGAAGCTATATTGAGGTGCTGGACAGCAAATCCCAGAGACTGAAACAGTTGACGGATGATCTGGTGGAGGCTTCGAAAATCTCATCCGGTAACATTGTGCTGAATCTGGAACAGTTGAACCTGACGGAACTGCTGAATCAGGCAGTGGGAGAATTCTCCGACAGAATGGAAGAGAAAAAGCTGCAGGTGATCTTTGACGGAAATGATGTGGCCGGCATGATCTATGCCGACAGCCGCAGGATGTGGAGAATCATTGAAAATCTGTTTCAGAATATCTGCAAGTATGCCCTGGAGGGAACCAGAGTCTATCTGGAGATGCAGGTAAAGGACGGAAGAGTCATCGCTTCTCTGAAAAATATTTCCGACCGGCCCATGAATCTCAAGGGTGAGGAACTGTCAGAGAGATTTATCCGGGGAGATGCTTCCCGTACTACCGAGGGAAGTGGTCTGGGTCTGTATATTGCGAAAAATCTGACCAAGGCACAGCACGGAGAATTCCAGATTCAGCTGGATGGAGATCTGTTTAAGATTATATTGGATTTCCCGGAATACCATAAGCCGGAAGAACCCGCCACTGAGCAGCTGAAGGAGACCGTGTCGAAAGAGGTTTAGAAATGGCGAAATAAGAAATACTGAAATAAGCAATATAACTGAAAAACGCAGAAACCATAACGGCTTCTGCGTTTTTTTATGCGTGTGCGCCTAGCGGCGCACGTTTCTAACGGGTTAAAGTCCCGAATCCGCCCGGT
>OGJH01002878.1_pt1 | contig 9976 bp, 6 predicted proteins | sample 1572021 | NCBI WGS metagenome assembly OGJH01 (sample SAMEA2582098, study PRJEB24529) | metagenome | biome: Human gut stool | place: China | collected 2011
AATCAAATAGATAGGAAAAAACAACATAACTCAATCAGTTTAGTTCAACACAATTCTTTAAATTGATAAAAGGATGGTACACAAAAAGATAAACTACCCATATTGTGTGGACAGCATATAAAAAACATTCTTGTTAAGATAATAATATTTGAGTTAAAAACAGGAGTGGCAATGCCACTCCTGTTTTTAACTGGACATACTTATGGTTATAAAAAATGACTAACAGATATAAAATATCCTGTTATATATACATATAAGAAATATCTATTACCCATTTTCTGTGTCAGCAACTTTCTATCCATATTTCTTCATAAATTGCATGATTGTTTTCGAAAATCATAATATCCACAGCAAGATACCTAAAAGAAATGATACATCATTGATAATGTATCGCATACTCTGTGTCTGTATATAACCTCATATTGCACCTGTACTCTCACATCCGTTCTTCTAATCGCAGAAAATTCCGTAAAAGTTCATTTTTCATCTTCAGGCACTCAATTTCTTACTGATATTCTCTGATACTAGCTGGTTCTGTCTGTTTTTTAGGACGTCCTCTGTATTTTAGCAGAAGCCCAGCAATAAGACGAGTCTATTCCCGATTATAGTAATTGATTCAGTTTTCAATTTGTCGAATCTCTAATTAAAAGTATTTTACAAGCTTACGGATTGGTTTTTCCTACTTTACACATAGCAATCAGCTTTGGTTCAATTATTTGATATGCGTGTATTTACTTTTTGCTATAACAAAACCTGCTCATATAATCAAGTGTTTTTTGTTGAAACCACAGGCTCCTTATGTGATTCTATTATTTTAAATAAGGGGGCTTTTTGTCATTGTCCGTTTTTATTGGTTCAGTTCACTTTTTATGCTCAGATACAATAGGAAAAATTATTTTAAATTTTGCTTGACTTTTAAATATTACTATTGTAATATTTAAAGCGTGCTTCACACAATAGACTTATTGCTATATTTTCTCAACTAAAATTTTATATTGACAAATACATATAGAATTCATTTTATTTATAAAGAGAGGTGACAAAACATTTTCAAAATCTTAATACAAATATGTTGAGAAAAGATAAACTATGTTGGATTATAGTTCGTAAGCACAACTAAAATGAATGGTTTACTAAATTTAACCTAAATAAAGAATTATATATTGTGACAAATACAACTCTCATATCCTTTAAAATGTAAATACTACTATTTTATTATGGATTTGCAATGAAAAACTTGAAAGGTGGAGATAATATATTACAAATGCATAAGTTAGCTATATGAAATGATATAAATGCTTCAAAAATTCAAAATTCTATGTATAATCTATATTTTAGGAGGATAAAGTTATGAAACACAACAAAATTACCATAAGTATTTTAATGATCTTTGTCATATTATTATCTGTTGGATGTAGTAATAATCAAGAAAACATTTCTGATGGCAATGAAAATGTTAATGCAGATTATGATTTTCTATTTCAAGAACTGGAAGAAAAATATGATGGTCTGCACTTCACAAAGTTAATGGATCAGGGTGATTATATCAAAATGATCGTTGACTCCGTTATTTCTAACTTGTTGTGGGGAGCATTATTAGCAATCGTAGTATTATTCCTGTTTTTACAGGATATCCGTCCTACGGTAGTCGTTGCTTTCAGCATTCCGCTTAGCGTACTGTTTGCCATTGTGCTTATGTACTTTACGAACATAACGCTGAATATGATCTCTTTGTCCGGTTTGGCATTGGGTGTTGGTATGCTGGTTGATAACTCGATCGTCGTCATTGAAAATATCTATCGATTACGAGGAAAAGGAGTTTCAGCGGCACGTGCAGCAGTGATGGGAGCCAATCAAGTGGCAGGGGCTATTTTTGCATCAACGCTTACGACAATCTGCGTATTCCTGCCGATCATCTTTACGGATGGTATTACTCGTCAGATCATGCAGGATATGTGTTTGACGATCGCTTACAGTTTGAGTGCAAGTTTGATCGTTGCGTTGACTGTTGTACCAACAATGGGTGCGACACTTTTGCGTAAGGAGCCAAATCGAAAGCATCGATTCTTCCATGCTGTTCAGGTGGCTTATGAAAAGATTTTGCGGTTCTGTTTGAAATGGAAAGCGGTTCCAATCTTGATCGCCGTATTTTTACTTGGTTTTTCTGTTTGGAAAGTGACACAGATGGGAATTGTATTTATGCCGGAAATGGGCAGTGAGCAGATGTCCTATTCCTATACGATGCCGGAAAAAACATCGACCGAGCAGGATTACGCATTGTCAGATGAGATTGCCGGAGAAGTGCGTAAGATCAAAGGTGTTAAGACGGTTGGAGCGTTGATGGGAGATAATTCTTCTATGATGGGACTTTCGACGGGCGGCGGAACCAGCAAGTCTTTTAATGCAATGATCATTTTGGATGAAGAGTATGCTAATCAAAATAAAGAGATAGCAGCTAAGATCGAAAAGATCCTGAGCAAGAAGAAGTTGGATGATTATTCTGTATCCGAATCAAATATGGATATGTCGAGTATGATGGCATCTGGTGTGCAGGTCGATATTTACGGCAAGGACACAACGAAGTTAGAAAAGATCAGCGAAGATGTGATGAAAATGCTCGAGAAAACTGACAAGTACGAGGATATTACCAATGGGCAGGAAGAGGGCAAAAAAGAACTTGTTGTCAGTGTGAATAAAGATAAGGCGATGCGCTATGGACTTACGGTAGCGCAGGTCTTCCAAGAGCTGTCCGGTAAATTATCCACGGATAAAGAAGCGACAACGATCACGGTAGATGATCAGGATTACAAGGTCAAACTTGTCGATGATCGTGATGAATTAAAGACGAACAACCTACTGTCTTATAAGTTTGAAACGACAGTAACGGACGATCAGGGCAAGCAGAAGAAAGAGACTCATAAGCTGAAAGAATTTGCGGATGTGAAAGAGGCGAAGAGCCTGACAACGTTAAAACGTGAAAACCTTTCAAACATGATCTCGGTAACGGCATCGGTTAAGGATGGCGAAAATGCAACATTGCTTAGCCGTGATCTGCAGAAGCAGCTTGACAAATACGAAACACCGGATGGCTACGATGTGAAGATCTCCGGTGAGAGCGAGACAAATAATGAGATGATGAAAAACATGCTCCTTATGATCTCGCTTGCTATCTTATTCATTTATCTGATCATGGTAGCGCAGTTCCAAGGACTTTTGTCGCCGTTTATCGTGTTGCTTACAATACCGCTTGCATTCACCGGTGGATTGCTTGGTCTTTTGATCGCAGGCGAGGAATTGTCTGTTATGTCAATGATGGGATTCTTAGTATTGGCCGGTGTCGTTGTAAACAATGGTATTGTGTTTGTAGATTATGTCAACCAGCTTCGTCTGGATGGCGTATCCAAAAAAGACGCATTGGTGGAGACCGGGGTTACCCGTATGCGCCCGATTTTAATGACGGCGCTTACGACAGTTCTTGCTATGTCAACGATGGTATTTAGCACAGACACCAGTGCACAGATGTCTCGTGGTATGGCGATCGTAACGATCGGAGGATTGCTGTATGCAACGCTTATGACATTGTTTATTGTTCCGGTATTTTACGATATCTTCTATCGCAGAAAGATGAAAAAGATTGACCTTGGAGACGAGAGCAATTTGATGGATGAGGATAAATAAAGGGACAAAAAAACGCGTGTTGTTAGCAAAACTCGAATAAAAAAAACTATATCGGAAATACTTTCTTGTAAAGAGCTGGGTATCTGCAATTGTAAGGCAATACTGCATTGAGCGAAAACAGAGAAAGGTGTGATGTAGGTTTGAAGAAACAGCAGGGAATACAAAGTGTGAAATTTGAAGAGCCACCGATCATTTGCGCTGCTGCATCTGTAGTAGGGCAAAAGGAAGGGGATGGCCCATTTGGTGATGTATTTGACCAGATCGAGTCAGACCCTAAGGTTGGTGGAGATACATGGGAAGACGCAGAAGGCAGACTTCAGGAGCGTGCCGCAGAACTTGCTATTCAAAAGGCAGGCTGTGGTAAAGAGGCGATCCGTTACATTGTGGCGGGCGATCTCCTGGGACAGCTTATGGCGTCTTCTTTTGGTTTAGCAGGATTTGATAAACCGTTGTTTGGTGTGTATGGAGCCTGCTCGACGATGGGAGAATCCATCGGGATCGGTTCTATGCTTGTAGAAGGTGGATTCGCAGATTATGTACTTGCAATGACTTCCAGCCATTTTGCCAGTGCTGAAAAACAATTTCGTTTTCCGCTAGGCTATGCAAATCAGCGTCCTAAAGCCTCGACTTGGACGGTGACAGGAAGTGGAGCCGTTGTGATATGTAAAGGGGATCAGAAACAGGGAATGGCCAAAATTACCGGGATTACGACCGGAAAGATCGTTGATTATGGTGTGAAAGATACGATGAACATGGGTGCCTGTATGGCCCCTGCAGCCGCATCGGTGGTCGCAGCACATTTCAAAGATTTCGGAACAGATCCGTCAGAGTATGACCAGATCATTACAGGAGATCTGGAGATGGTTAGCAAAGATATTTTAATCGACATTTTGCGGTCAGAAGGGTATGATATTGCAGATCGTTATATTGATTGTGGTATTGAGATATATGGCAGGGATGCACAAGCACAGGCAGGCGGCAGCGGCTGTGGATGCAGTGCGGTCATGCTTGCCGGGTATGTGTTGAAACAGTTGGAGATCGGAGAATGGAAACGAGTGTTGTTTGTTCCAACGGGAGCATTGCTGTCAGTCGTCAGTTTTAACGAAGGTAATAGCATTCCGGGAATTGCACACGCCGTAAGATTGGAAACCCTTATTTCTAATTAACATGACTCAAACTTCCCATAACGAAAATGCGGCAAGGCAATTGCTATAGATCTCTTACGGCAGAAGTCAATCTTTAGTAACTGCAAAATGTTTAGTGGTCATTGACATAATCAGTAATAGGTGGTTGTGGACAAGTTAAGGCATGGGAAGTTTGAGTAACATTACAATAAATTAATGATAATTATTTGATAAAAAGGGTCAAAAATAACAAATAATTAAAGGAGAAGATCCCGGTTGTAAAGTGGAAAAATAGGAAATAAAAAATAGACAAAAAAATCATTATTTTTGATGATCTTGAATGCAAAATTAGTGGAAAGAGGTGTATCACATTGGATTATATATTGGCGTTTATTGTTGGCGGTCTGATATGTGTTATTGTGCAAATATTAATGGATAATACAAAGCTATTACCTGGACGGATTATGGTACTGTTGGTATGCAGTGGTGCTGTACTTGGGGCAATCGGTGTGTACGAGCCATTTGCTAAATGGGCAGGAGCAGGGGCGACAGTCCCTTTGCTTGGCTTTGGAAATATCCTATATCAAGGAGTAAAAAAAGCGGTAGATGCAGAAGGATTTATTGGTTTATTTAAGGGAGGATTTAGTGCATGTGCAGTAGGAGTATCTGCAGCGTTAATTTTTGGATATTTGGGTTCTCTCATATTCAAACCGAAGATGAAAGATTAGTGAAATGTTAAGGTTTTAACGGGTGCTTTGGAAAAATGTTTCTTAATTCGTTATTTTTGTGTTGCAAATTGAATAAAAAAAAACAAAAATAAGTAAAAAAATATACAGAACTAACAAAATTTTAAAAATCCCTTGCAACTGCGCTCTATTGGGTATAAACTTGCCATTGTAAGCGTTAGTAAATGTATAAATTCTTTGATTGATTTATTTATGAAAGGGAGAAGAAAAATGGCTAAGACAATTAAGAAAGCAACACAGACCAAAGCACCAGCAAAAAACACATCTGTAGAGACTGCAATGAAGGCAGTAGCAGCTAAGAAACCTGAGGTGAAAGCTGCAGCACCGGCACCTGTTAAGAAGACAGAGGAAAAACCTGCTGCTAAGGCAGAAGTTAAGCCGGCTGTGAAAGAGACAGTAAAGAAGGCAGAAGAGAAAGTGGCAGAGAAGAAGACAAGAAAGCCTAGAAAGAAAACTGTTAAGAAACCGGTAGAGAAAATACAGGAAGTATTTGTTGAGTTTGATGGTGAGCAGTTTAAGACAGCTTCCATTATTGAGAAGATCCATGAGGTATATAAGGCTGAGGGACATCGTGTTGGAGCTATCAAATCCCTGCGTGTTTACATTGATCCGGTAGAGCGTAAAGCATACTATGTTATCAATGATAAAGCAGAAGGAAAATATGTTGAGTTTTAATTTGGTCATTCATTTATAGAAATTGAATAGTGTACGAAATGTTGTACATAGTAAACGACAGAGATAAGCGGTAAACAACTTGTTTCTGTCGTTTTTGGGTTGATAGGATTAAAGATAATTCGTTTGAGATCCGAAAAGGGATGAGGAAGCAGTAAAACAGATCATCAGGGAAATAAGCGCATAATTATTGAAAAAAGAGCAAAACGAAAGAGCAAAACGGAACGATGTATTCTTGACAGATGGTATAAAAAGTGTTATATTTGCATAACGTAATGTTAGCAGAAACATTTTGGTGAGCGTTTTATATAACGCATCTACCGGTTACAACAAGGGGTTGTACTGGTTTCGACGGGCTCACTGCAGATGGAGAAGCTGTCCGTGGTCGGACACCACGTAAAAAGTTCGATTTAAAATTAAACGCTGAAGATAATTTAGCATTAGCTGCCTAAGCGCAGCTCATCGGTCTTAGCGCCCCGCCGCTAAGGTAGCCGGTGTCATACCTGCGGGACACTCCGTTGTCAAAGCTTTGCGATGACGGAAAATCTATGAAGCTACCAAAGAGCATAGCCTGTTAGTGGGCGCTGCTTGGAGGGAATGTTAAAACACTGACTATGACAGTAGAAGTACATTGAATCTGGGTTCGGACCGGGGTTCGACTCCCCGCAGCTCCACTAAAGCTAAACAAGTCGAACTCTCCGTTCGATATTATCGTATATAGGAATATATTTTGTTTAAGTATATCGCTGGAAGTAAAAATAACGGCACTGTATATTGCGAAAGCAATATACAGTGCCGTTATTTTTATGGAATAGGAAATCTGCATATTTGATAGGATCGGTTAGGATAGTGCTTCTTAAAAATAGGTCTTGCAACTGACTATATGAATTGATAAAATAATGAGTGCTGTGTGTGGTATCAAAAGATGCCAGCAATGAAAATAAGGAATCGGTAGTAAAGTACACAAGACGTGTTTAGAAAGGAAGGCATTTTATGGGCGGATTTTTTGGTGTGGTGTCCAAAGAAGATTGTTTGTTTGACCTGTTTTTTGGAACAGATTATCATTCACATTTAGGTACGAGACGAGGAGGCTTAGCAGTATACGGAGAGAATGGATTCGATCGTTCGATCCATAATATCGAGAACTCCCCATTTCGTACAAAGTTTGACAAAGATGTGCAGGAAATGAAAGGAAATATGGGAATTGGCTGTATTTCTGATTATGAGCCACAGCCGCTGATCGTGCGTTCTCATCATGGAACGTATGCAATTACAACGGTAAGTAAGATCAATAATATGGATGAGATCGTTCAGGATATTTTTGATACGGGACATGCACATTTCTTGGAGATGAGTGGCGGTGACATTAATGCAACAGAGTTGGTAGCTGCGCTGATCAATCAAAAAGAGAACCTGATCGATGGTATTCGTTATGCGCTTGAGACGATCGATGGATCCTTGACTTTGATGCTGCTGACGCCGAAAGGAATTTATGCGGCCAGAGATAAGTATGGACGTACACCAATCGTAATTGGACAAAAGGAAAATGCGTATTGTGTGACGTTTGAAGACTTTGCATATCGCAATTTGGGCTATCATGATTATAAAGAACTCGGCCCTGGAGAGATTGATGTCATTACCACAGAGGGCGTCAAAACGTTAGTTGCTCCGGGCAAAGATATGAAGATCTGCACCTTCTTATGGGTATACTATGGTTATCCGTCCAGTTCCTATGAGGGAGTCAGTGTTGAGGAAATGCGCTATCGTTGTGGTGCCTGTCTGGCAAAACGTGATAATGTCAAACCGGATATTGTGGCAGGTGTACCGGATTCCGGAATCGCACATGCGGTCGGTTACTCCAATGAGTCCGGCATTCCATTTTCCAGACCATTTATTAAATACACTCCTACATGGCCACGCTCATTTATGCCGACGATCCAGAGCCAGCGTAATTTGATCGCCAAGATGAAACTGATCGCTGTTCATGAATTGATCAAGGATAAAAAGCTGCTGCTGATCGATGATTCTATTGTGCGTGGAACACAGCTTCGTGAGACAACGGAATTTTTATATGAAAGTGGTGCGAAAGAAGTACACATCCGTCCGGCGTGTCCACCGTTAGTATATGGCTGCAAGTATTTGAACTTTTCGCGTTCCTCTTCCGAAATGGATCTGATCACACGACGTGTGATCGCAAAATTGGAGGGAACGGACGAGGTGCCAAATGAGGTATTGCAGCAATATACCGATCCAAACTCTGAGAAGTATGATCAGATGATCGAGGAAATTCGTAAAGAATTGAAATTTACTTCACTGCAGTATAATCGTTTGGATGATATGCTGGAATCTGTTGGTATTCCGGTAGAAAATCTCTGCACATACTGCTGGGACGGCAAAGAATAATCGACTGTCCAGACAACAAAAAATCGAAACATAATGAAAAGGCATTACAGTTTCCACGTAGGATCCTGTAATGCCCTTTTGAATGTCAGAAAAATGCCTAACTAAAGCTTCCCATACCGGAAGTTCTTGCCCAAACCACATATTGCTTATTATGTTGATGGTCTAATTATATTTTGCAGCCGCTATATAGTGAGTCCTGCCATCAAGAAACTATAGCAATTACTTAGCCGCAATTAGTTTTCACAGAACAAAGATTAAAACACATTGCCGTCAACAGATGGCAGAATGGAGGAACTTTATGAATGCACGTACCATAAACATCAGCAGTCTCGTTATTTTACTGGCACTGCTCTCGCTGATCGGTGAGGGATTTTTATATTATTTTTTGCCATCACCAATATGGTCGATCGTATTTGCAGTATTAGTATCTCTCGCATTATCACACTTTTTTTTGGAATCATCCTTTAGCTATTCCTATAATGTGCTCCACGCTGCATTTATGACGATCGGAACCTTTATTTATGCGGTAATCGTATACTGTATCCAGCCGAATCCGTGGCTGCACTACAGCTTTTATCTAGTACTGCTCGTCTTAGTAAACTGGTTAACACCATTTCTATACTGTTCCATCCGCGATCTGTATGATACAACGCCGCACTTCGAGGGGTACCGACGTTTCTTTATCCAAATGAGTATAGTGCTGCTCGTATGCTATATATTGGCACTGATCAAGCAATACTACATTACACCGATCGTTCCGCCTTACAAAGAGCCTGCCTTTGGCGCACAGAACTTTGTACCGTTTATGGCAACCGGTAATTATCTGGAATCCGCACTGCGAAATGGTTCTGATCTGTTTCCGCTTATTTGTTATTTAGCAGAGGCAGTGTGTCTCTATATTCCGTTCGGCTATTATATCTGTGCTTACTTCTTGAAATGTAATTATATATTCCGCCTGTTTTTGTATCTTGCATTTCCTGCTGCTATGGAAATTTCTCAGGCAGTCAGTGGACTGGGACGCGGACAGATTGACGATTACACTTTGGCATTGTTAGGAATCCTGATCGGAACGCTGTTGTTCCATGCAATGAATGGCATTTTCCGTTCGTTTGCAGGACGCAGCATTCTATCCCCAAGAAATCAGATTAACTTAAACAACTTTATTGACTCCAATTTTCCACAGCAATAACAATATTATTCAAACTTCCCATACCGGAAGTTATTGCAAAACCACATATTGCTTATTATGTCAAAGAATACTAAGAATTTTGCAGCCACAACATCGTGGTTTCTGCCGACAGAGAACTATAGTAATTGCCTTGCCGCATTTACGTTTTTGGTGATTTCTAGATT
>OGJH01002881.1_pt1 | contig 9967 bp, 8 predicted proteins | sample 1572021 | NCBI WGS metagenome assembly OGJH01 (sample SAMEA2582098, study PRJEB24529) | metagenome | biome: Human gut stool | place: China | collected 2011
GCGGTGGGGTAGATAGTACTACATGTTTAGCCCTTGCCATTGAAAGATTTGGTAAGGACAATGTTGTGCCTTTATCCATTCAATATGGTCAAAAACATAGTAAAGAATTAGAGGCTGCTATAGCTATTTTAGAGTACTATGGCATGGAAGGTAAAACGATGGATGTTACCAAGCTATTTGCCTTTAGTAACTGCTCCTTGTTAGCACAATCTAGTGAAGACATTCCGCAAGGTTCCTACAAAGAACAACAAGATGCAGAAGGGGAAGGTACGGTGAGTACTTATGTACCGTTTAGAAATGGTCTATTCCTATCTGCGGCAGCATCCCTGGCGTTATCTCTAGACTGTGGCTATATCTATTACGGTGCTCATAGCGATGATGCGGCGGGCAATGCATACCCTGACTGTACAGAACACTTCTACAAATCTATGGGTGACGCCATCTTCGAAGGATCTGGTAAAGAATGCTCCCTAGAAGCACCATTTATCAACTCCAATAAAGCAGACATCGTAAAAGAAGGCCTACGCCTCGGCGTACCATACCACCTCACTTGGTCCTGCTACGAAGGCGGAGACAAACCATGCGGACACTGTGGTACCTGCATCGACAGAGCCGAAGCATTCCGCGCCAACGGCATCGAAGACCCCGCATTATAATACCCGTAAACTGGCTTACATTAGTAGCCGCCATTTAGGCGGCTACTTTGCATATAAACTGGCTTAGACTAGTTGATGCGCTCTGATGAGTAATATACTTCATATTATTTATCGTTTGGAGGATGCTGAGTTAAAGCGGCCTTTAGAATTACTAATATCCGTAACGTTGATTTGCTAAATTCGCAGTGGCAGGAGATACCTTTTCAAAGAGCGACTTTGGCAGGTCGAGGCCCTAGGCCGATGACCGTATAGCCAGTGGAGCGATGAGGAAAGGTATCTTTCACCACCCCCACCTTACAATCTTGATACTAATCGTAGATGATCATACAAGTCCGCCTTAACCCCAATTAATTGCGAAAATATTAGATATATGATATATTAGTACTGCCTAAAGGCGACAACTAAATAAGACAGTTTGAAACCATCCTGTCTCTAAACAAAACTACGGAAAACATAAGCACATTCGAGCATGGTAGTTTTGCCATGCTCTTTTTTATTGAAAAGGAGGTGAGTGCATGATTTCTACACGAAAATTAACGATTTCTGCTATGGTAGTAGCATTGTATATTGTTCTTATTTATCTAACCCAAGGAATTTCCTTCGGTGCGTACCAAATTCGTATAGCTACATCTTTATATGCACTTGCTTATGCCTTTCCGTTCTTAATCGTTCCTATGGGCATAGGTAACCTCATTTCTAATTTCTTGTTCGGGGGCCTTGGCATCCTTGATATGGTAGGGGGCTTTGGTGTTGGTATTTTGACGACTGGTATCATCGTATTGATGCGCCGTGCTGGACTTAGCGCGTGGTGGGCGATGCTGCCAATCATCTTAGTACCTGCATTATGCGTACCATTGTGGCTTAGCCCACTCGTAGGTGTTCCGTATTGGGCATTGGTGATCAATTTATTGATTGGTCAAACAATCCCAGGCATCGTAGGTGCTACATTGGTGAAAGCTCTCGCATCTCGCCGTACAGTAGCCGCTTTGATGAACGCCATTAAATAATTACATAACATATAACATAAAAGGACTGACTTTCACAATGGAAAGCCAGTCCTTTTACTATATGAAATTGTTGGAGAATAACCTTAGCAATTGTAGCCACGAAGTGTTGTTTCGATGACAAGTCGTTCGAGGGCTACCATGTATGCAGCTAGGCGAGGGGCTACATTGTATTTTTGTTGCATTTGCCATACTGCTTCAAAGCTGTTTTGCATATTTCTAGTGAGGCGTTCATTTACCTCTTCGAGGGACCAGTAGAAGCCAGCTTTGTTTTGTACCCATTCATAGTAGGATACAACTACACCGCCACCATTAGCAAGTACGTCAGGAATAATATCGATGCCTTTTTCAAAGAAGTATGTATCTGCATCATTTGTAGTTGGACCATTAGCACCTTCTAAGATAATCTTAGCACGTACATTTTCCATGTTGTCCTTGTTAAGTTGATTTTCAAGGGCTGCTAGATAGAGGATATCCACATCTTGGGCTAACAATTCTTCACCGGTAATGGTAGTCATGCCTGGCTCGGAGTAACCAACCAAGGAACGACCATGAGAATTAGCATATTCATAAGCTTTTTCAACATCGAGACCATTTGGATTGTATAGATTAACAGCTACGTCGCCGATAGCTACGACCTTAGCACCTGCTTCTGCAATGAGGCGAGCCCCTACGGAACCGACATTGCCAAAGCCTTGAACGGCGACAGTCATGTTTTTAATATCTAAGCCTTTTTTAGCTAAATAGCATTGCAATGCGATAAGGCAACCGCGGCCGGTAGCTTCATTACGGCCTAGGGAGCCACCTACTTCGATAGGTTTACCTGTAACGATACCTGGGCTCCATTCGCCTTTTAATGTGCTATATTCGTCAACAATCCAGCTCATAATTTGGGCATTCGTATTTACATCTGGAGCAGGAACGTCGGTATTAACGCCGATGATAGGTGCAATGCGACGTACAAAGTTACGCGTTAACCGTTCTAATTCGCGAGGGTTCAATGTTTTAGGATCAACCTTGATGCCTCCTTTACCACCACCATAAGGGATATTGGCGATAGCATTTTTTATAGTCATCCAAGCCGCTAATGCACGAACTTCGTTTTCATCAGAATCTGGGTGAAAACGAAGACCGCCCTTGGCACTGCCACGCAATGTGGAGTGTTGGCAACGATAGCCTTCATATACGCGGACTTCGCCATTATCTAGTTGGAGTGGAACGGATACCTTTAGTTCGCGCTCTGGATGGCGTAGTACTTCATAATCATTTCTTGTGTAGCCAAGCTTTTCGGCCGCTACATCAAGTGTGTTTAGCATGTTTTCATAGGGATTATAGTTTTGCATATAAAAGTCCTCCTGATAATTCAGAATCAATGGATCGTTTAAATATCTTGCTATTTATTGTATTCGACATGGACGAATGAATACCCTACATACAATGTTAACTATATTCTATAGTTGGATATGATTGTAAATAGTTAGAGCTTTCACAAAAAATAGGGTCCTTATTCCAAAGAATAAAGACCCTAAGAATCGGTATATATTATTTTTCGATTGTATCTTCTACAGGTGTAGCAGGTACAGAGGAGTCTGTAGTTTGACCTTCACCCCACCATACAACACCGAATGTATGATTAAGAACGGAACGGTTAAATACAGGTGTATCGATACCGGCTTTACGTTGTTTGATGTAATCATCAAGCGCAAGACCTGCGGTACGTCCCATACGAACGATGGAGCTAATATTGGTTAATACTAAGAACGCCATGAATAAGTCGGCTAAGTTCCATACAAGATCAAGGGATGCGATAGAGCCGATGAATGTCATTAGGACTACGCCGATACGGAATAAATGGAGACAATATTTTTTGTCTGTTAAGTGGCTGATGTTGATTTCACCATAATAGTAGTTACCGATAAGGGAACTAAAGGAGAACATTACGATGAATACAGCAACAGCAGTAGGTGCCCAGGAACCAAGCTCTTGAGCTAGGTTATGTTGAACAAGTGCTACACCAGTAAGACCTGTTGTGCTATAGTCGCCAACCATGAGAACGATGAAAGCAGATGCTGTACAAATAATGAATGTATCAAGGAATACACCAAATGCTTGTACAAGACCTTGTTCTACTGGATGGTTAACAGCGGCTGTAGCAGCTGCATTTGGTACAGAACCTTCACCGGCTTCGTTGGAGAATAGGCCACGTTTAATACCGTTCATTACAGTAGCGCCTAATAGGCCGCCACCGGCTGCAGATGGTTCAAATGCAGATGTAACGATTGTATAGATTACATGAGGGAATTGGCTGATATTGGAGATGACTACGAATAAGGCCGTAGCAATGTAAAGAACAGCCATGATTGGAACGATAATTTCAGATGCTTTTGCAACGCGGTTAATGCCACCAAAGATGATAAGACCTACAAGTACAGCTACAACAACACCGGTATAGGCTACATCAAAGTTGAAAATTTGAAGGGATGCAGCCAATGTGTTGGCTTGTACAGAGTTGTAAATCCAACCATAGGTAATGCTGATTAAAATAGCGAATAAAACCGCTAGGAATTTGTTGTTAAGACCATAGCGGATATAGTAGGCAGGACCACCGTAGAAACCGCCTTTGGCAACAGGTTCCTTGTAAATTTGAGCGAGTGTACTTTCAATAAAGCCAGTAGCAGCACCGATAAGGGCGATAACCCACATCCAGAACACGGCACCAGGACCACCGAGTACAACGGCGATAGCGATACCAGCGATGTTACCAACACCTACGCGAGATGCGGTACTAACGCAGAATGCTTGGAATGAGGATACATGGTTCTTTTCTGTTTTAGAACCAGCGCCAGAGGCGACAAGGCGAACCATTTCCTTAAACATGCGGATTTGGACGGCACCAGTGGTCATCGTAAAGAAGAGACCAGCACCGATGAGAATAAAGATGATCAAGTAGTTCCACAGGTAGGTATTGACCGTGGAGACTGCATCATTGAGTAGAGCTTCCATAAAACTCACCTTTCTTTAATAACACTATAAAATTTGTATCTATTGTACCAAAAAATGAAATATTCTTCTATAGAATATAACAAACACGCATACATAAATGTAATTTATATCTATGTATGCGTGTAACAGGTATCCAATTATGTGATTATTATGTGTTATATATTTTCTGTACTAAAGGATTTGGCATCCTCCATGCCTTGTAATAAGGTTTGTTCAGAATGTTCCATGTGGATACGCGCTAGTTTACGAGCTTGTACCGCGTTATGGGATGCGATGGCTTCGACCAAGAGGCGATGCTCTTCCCACGTTTTGCGTAACCGACCTGGTTGGTTCATGGAAAAGCTGCGGAATCGGTATGTTTGTTCCCGCAAGTTGTGGACGATGTCTGCTAAGCGTTCATTACGGGAAGCCTTGTAGAGAACTTCATGAAATGCTACGTCTGCAGCTACTACACTATCCATATCTTTATTTTCCATGTGGTCGCCGATTTCTACGAGCATGCGCTCTAGCGTTTCTATTTCATCGCTGGTAATGCGCTCTGCTGCAAGGCCCGCGGCCAATTCCTCAAGGGCGGAACGAATTTCGAATACTTGGGTAATATCCTTTAATGAAATATTTGCCACATAAGTACCACGGCGTGGAACCATAACGACAAATCCTTCAAGCTCAAGTTTACGAATCGCCTCGCGAATAGGGGTTCTGCTCACGCCGAGCTCTTCGGCGAGGGGTATTTCCATGAGGCGTTCACCTGGTTTAAGGGTGCCGTCTTGAATGGCTGAGCGCAATGTTTCACTCACCACTTCACTTAATGGTTTATAAGCGTCTAGGCGTATAGGTTGCAATCGTTTTGTCATTGTACCTCCTCCTGTGTGCAGGTTTTTGTAATTAGTGAAAGCCAGTTATGACCAGCTTTTTTGATTTCTTCTTGTAAGGACAATGCTTGAGCCGGTTTTTCTAACAACACAACCATGGTAGGGCCACTGCCGGTCATGATGGTTGGATAGCCACGGCTCGTAAAGAACTCTTTACACGTAATCAGTTCTTCGTAATCAGGGAATAATAATTCTTCAAATGTATTAGCACTATTTGTGAAAGCCCCATACATATCATTCTGTTCCAAATGGTGTAATACATTAGTAATTGTATCTGATGTGGCGTTGGACTGGCCGTTATAACGACCGTAGGCTACTGCAGTGGATACAGAAATTTCAGGTTTTACCAATAATAGCCAATGAGGTTCAGGTGATGGGTGATAGATGAGTTCTTCGCCGCGACCTGTACCGCGGGCAGTGCCACCTTTTAATAAGAATGGCACATCTGATCCAAGTTTAGCACCTAATGTCATCAACTCATCCATGGTGAGGCGTAAATCCCAAAACTTATTGAGGCCTAGTAGCATCGCTGCTGCATCTGCGCTGCCACCGCCGAGACCTGCCGCTGCTGGAACCCGTTTCATGAGGTGAATAGCGGCGCCTGCCTTACATCCTGTATACTTTTGTACTTCGCGCAATGCTTTTAATGCTAAATTGCGTTCATCATAGGGGATGAGATCTTGAATATATTGAGGTAACTCTGGTGCTACACCGGAGAATACAACGGAGTGATGTTTGGCAAAGTAGATGGAGTCTGCCAAACGAATGGATTGAAAGATACTATCGATGTTGTGATAGCCGTCATCGCGTTTGCCCGTAATAGCAAGGCCGATATTGATTTTGCTATGGCCTAATTGTTCGATACTTTTTGACATAAAATCCTCGATGTAATATATGATTTATACGAATTTCTATAGCATTCGTACATGAGATTAAAAATGATTGAAAATAAACATTAAGTAGTTTATGATGAAACTGTATATGTATGTAAATATATAGCGATACTGCTATATATTCAATTAATTAATTATAGAATATTTATAGTGAAATGGCAATTTAGGGAGGCCTATATGTGGTCTAAATATAAGGATGATATATATCAATGTATAATTGTTGCCATTGGCTGCGCTATTTTTGGCGCCGGCCTCGATGCGTTTGTGTTACCACACAAATTGGTGAGTACCGGAATTAGTGGTATTGGTCTTATACTCTACTACCTTACAGGACTTTCCGTCGGCACATGGAATGTGATTTTAAACATTCCTATATTTTGGGCGGCTTGGCATTGGCTAGGCAAGCGCGTGGTTGTCAATACCTTGTACGGTACCGTCATGTTGTCCTGGATGGTAGATGCCTTTGATTTCTTACAATATAATATGGTCATTTCTGATCCATTGTTGAGTTCTATGATGGCTGGTCTTACAACAGGGGTAGGCCTCGGTATGGTATATCGTGTTGGCGGTAATACGGGTGGACTTGATCCGATAGCACTGATAGTCCGAAAATACTATGGACTTCAAATGGGGTCCATTAATAGCGTCATCAATGCTGCTATCTTAGCGGCTGCTGTGTTTGTAGTTGGCTTAGAGGCCGTAGCGGTTACACTCGTATCGTTGTATGTATATACGATTATTACTAACAAGGTCGTCATTGGTTTTAATCAACGAAAGGTAGCTTTCATCATTACTTATCGAACCTATGAGGTCTGTGATGCGGTCATTAGTAAGGTTGGCCGTGGTGCGACGATTATCAATGGTATCGGTGCTTATACTAGAACGCCGAAACAGATTGTAATGGTAGCGGTTAATTTGCTGCAAGTCAATAAATTAAAAGAAGTTATAGAAGAAGTGGATAATGAGGCTTTCATTCTCATCACAGATGCACAAGAGGTTATCGGCAAAGGATTCACTACACCTGTTGTGCCGACGCCGATAGAAAATCTCGTCAAAGAATGTAAGGACAATGCTCATTATATAGAACACAAAGATTAGAATAAGGAGGCTAGCATGGCTCATGCATTAGCAGGAAAACCTGTTCAAGAACAAGATATTATAGATGTACAGACCATTGTAGATGCGTACTTTGATAATGTTCCAGATATGACAAATCCTACACAATTGGTTTCATTCGGTACATCTGGCCATCGTGGTACCTCCGTGGATGGTACATTTACAGACCTTCATGTGGCGGCTATTACACAAGCCATTTGTGATGGTCGTAAACAATTTGGTGCCACTGGTCCTATATTCGTAGGCCAAGATACACATGCATTATCTCAGCCAGCGCTTGTGACAGTTCTCGAGGTGCTAGCTGGCAATGGTGTTACAGCCATGGTGGATTGTGATATGGATTTCGTTCCAACTCCTTCTGTATCACGCGCTATTATTCGATACAATGAAGAACATGACGATAAGGCGGACGGTATCATTATTACACCATCTCACAACCCACCTGATAATGGCGGCATTAAATATAATACGATTATCGGTGGTCCTGCTGATACGGTAGTGACAAAATGGATTGAGATGCGTGCCAACGAGTATTTGACTGCCTATTGTGAAAGCGAGGACTTTAAGCGCATTAGCATAGATAATATTGAACCTACTGCACAAGTGCCATATGACTATAAAGGCTTATATGTGGAAGAATTAGGCGATGTTATTAATATGGAGGCCATTAAAGCGGCCGGTCCAAAGGTATTGGTGGACACATTAGGTGGTAGCGGTGCCAGCTATTGGAATGCTATCAAGGAACGATATGGTCTTGATTTAACTATCATTCATGATGATTATGATCCGACCTTTAGTTTTATGACTTACGACCATGATGGCAAAGTTCGTATGGACTGTTCTTCCACTTATGTGATGGCTTCGGTTATTAATCGAATCGGGGATTTTGATTTAGCAGTTGGCAATGATCCTGATTATGATCGCTATGGCATTGTTGTGTCCAGTGGGCTTATATCGGCTAATACATTTTTAACATTAGCAGCTCGCTATTTATTTACCACGCGCGGATGGAAAAATAAGGGTGTTGGTAAGACTGTTGTATGCACTACGATGATTGATAAATGGGCTGCTGATGCTGAAATTCCTGTATTTGAAGTACCTGTGGGCTTTAAATATTTTTCACAGCTTTTATTTGATGGAGCCATTGGCATAGGTGGTGAAGAAAGTGCGGGCGCTTCCTTCTTGAAAAAGGATGGCACTGTTTGGACTACCGATAAAGATGGTATGATTATGGCTTTGTTAAGTATGGAAATCATGGCCGTTATGGGAAAATCTGCACTAAAAATGGCTGACGAATCTCTTGAGGAGTTTGGAAATCCAAGTTTTGGCCGTATTGATGCACCATGCAAAAAAGAGCAAAAACAAATCCTAAAACAAATGAGTGCTGAATTAATTACTGCCACTACTGTTGATGGTGATCCCATCACGAATATTCGTACCACATCATTGTATAATGATATGCCAATCGATGGTGTACGCGTAGAAACTGATAAAGGCTGGTTCGTAGCTAGACCATCTGGTACAGAAGATTTATACAAAATTTATGGTGAAAGTTACAAAGGCGATTTAGGTCTTGTGGCACTACTCACTGCAGGTGAGGAAATTGTCAATGCTGCATTAAATGGCACCATAGAGACTGAATGAGCATTCTCATAAAGTTTTCACGCTCTTAATATGATATATGTGATATAATATATTAATATAGTTTATAGAATGAATGAATTTTCATTTACATAGTTTGTAGTGAGTCAGAAAAGGTGATTGTATGAAATTAGTAGTTACCGTAGTTGGTGTCGACCGTGTAGGTATCATTGCTGGTGTCAGCAGTATTTTGGCAGACCATAAGGTAAATATCTTATCTATTAATCAAACGATTCTAGATGGTTTGTTTAATATGATTATGATGTGTGAAACCGAAACTAACGACGTAAAAGATTTAACATCCATTCAAGATGCTTTATCCGAACTAGGTAATACATTAGGCGTAGAAATTCGTGCGCAACATGCTGATATTTTCCTTAGTATGCACCGCGTAGGATAGGGAGGCGCACATGTTATCTATTGACAATATTCTTGAAACGAATCAGATGATTCATGATAACAAGCTCGATGTGCGTACCATTACAATGGGTATCAGTCTTCTTGACTGCATTGACAGTGACCTTGAAACATTAAATAAAAAGATTTACGACAAGATCACAACCTGCGCAAGGGATCTGGTATCTACAGGTGAGGCTATTTCCGGTGAATATGGAATTCCGATCGTAAATAAAAGAATTTCCGTAACTCCGATTGCATTGATTGGCGGAGCTGCATGTAAGACAAAGGAAGATTTTGTAACTATTGCAGAAACTCTGGATAAGGCTGCCAAGGTGGTAGGCGTAAACTTTATCGGCGGTTATTCTGCACTGGTAAGCAAGGGA
>OGJH01002882.1_pt1 | contig 9965 bp, 10 predicted proteins | sample 1572021 | NCBI WGS metagenome assembly OGJH01 (sample SAMEA2582098, study PRJEB24529) | metagenome | biome: Human gut stool | place: China | collected 2011
TCGCCGTGCAGAGACGGCAACAGTATTGTGTGCCTGGGAGCAAACCCGGGGGCAAAAGCGGACCGGGAGATCGACCTGAACGGCGATCTGCTGATGCCGGCCTTTAAGAACGCCCACACCCACTCGGCCATGACATTTGGCCGCTCCTTTAGCGACGATCTCCCCCTACAAAGCTGGCTGTATGACAAAATCTTTCCCTTGGAAGCCAAGCTAACCGCAGAGGATATTTATCATCTGTCCCGACTGGCATTCCTGGAGTATTTGGAGAGCGGCATTTCTGCCTGCTTTGATATGTACTACTTTCCGGAAGCCATGGCAAAGGCGGCGGTGGACGCCGGGTTCCGCACGGTGATGTGCGGCGCGGTCAATATTTTTAATGAAAGCCCGGCACTTTTAGAAGAATACTACAACACCTACAACAACGATCACCCGCTGGTGTCCTACCAACTGGGGTTCCACGCAGAGTACACCACCAACCGCTCCATTATGGAGGCCATTGCGGCGCTGGCAGAGAAGTACAAGGCGCCGGTGTATATGCACGCCAGTGAGACGGAGAGCGAGGTGCAGGACTGCATTGGCCGCTACGGCATGACCCCTACGGCGCTGTTTGAGCAGCTGGGGCTGTGGAACTACGGGGGCGGTGCGTTTCACAGTGTTTGGGTCAGCAATGAGGACCTGAACATTTACAAAAAACACGGCGTTTACGCAGTGCTGAATGCCGGCTCCAACGCCAAGCTGGCCAGTGGCATTGCCCCGGTGGAAAAAATGTTGCAAATGGGCATTCCCCTGGCGGTGGGCACAGACGGTCCCTCCAGCAACAACGCGCTGGATATGTTCCGGGAAATGTACCTGATCTGCGTACTGCAAAAACTGCGGGAGAAGAACGCCGCAGCGGCAGACGCCAACGCCATATTAAAAGCAGCCACCGCAGGCTCCGCCCGGTGTATGGGACTGCCGGAGGCGGACTGCATCGCCCCCGGTAAGCTGGCGGACCTAACAGTGATCGACCTGCATCGGCCCAATATGCAGCCCATCAACAACATCACCAAAAACCTGGTGTACAGCGGTGCCAAAACCAATGTGCGCCTAACTATGGTAGACGGACAAATTCTCTATGAAAACGGCCGGTTCTTAAACACAGATACAGATGAAATTTACAAGAACGCGCAAACGGTCATCGACCGAATTCGATAAGGAGGCACAGCGATGAAAGTCTTATTGGTCAACGGATCTCCCCACCAGCACGGCTGCACCTACACAGCCCTGGCAGAGATCGCCCATACACTGCAAGAAGAAGGCATTGACAGCGAGATCTTTTGGATCGGAAACAAGCCCATTGGCGGCTGCATCGGCTGTCATGGCTGCATCAAGCTGGGCAAATGTGCCTTTGACGACGACCCGGTGAACGCCTTTACAGCCAAGGCCAAGGAAGCGGACGGCTTCATCTTTGGCTCGCCGGTACACTACGCAGCGGCCACCGGCAATCTGACCGCCTTTATGGACCGGGTGTTCTATTCCGACGGTTGCGGCAAAGGCAGAGCCTTTTATTTAAAACCCGCAGCAGCAGTAGCCAGCGCCCGCCGGGCAGGCACCACCGCCACCTTGGACCAACTGAACAAGTACTTTACCATTGCCCAAATGCCGGTGATCTCCTCCAGGTACTGGAATATGGTTCACGGCTTTACCCCGGAGGATGTGATGAAAGACCTAGAGGGTCTGCAAGTGATGCGGGTACTGGCACGGAATATGGCTTACTTCTTAAAATGCAAAGCCGCCGGTGCCGCCGCCGGCGTGGACCCCCCAAAAACGGAGCGAGCCATTCTCACCAACTTTATTGACTGATTTATAAGAACAGAAAAAGAGCCATCGGCAATGCCGGTGGCTCTCTTTATGTAGTCTATTCTTATTTTGCTGCAGTCTCGCAGTACAGGCAGCGGTAGGTGCCCTTGTCCGGGTCAACCAGGGTGAACACATCATCCACCTGCTCGTGGTTGCTGATACACGCCGGATTGGGGCAATGCACCATATTCACCAGCTTTTCCGGCAGACGCAGAGCCTGCTTTTCCGCCGCTTTTCCACCGCAAATCACATTCACGGTGGTATGGGGCGCCAGGTACGCCACCGCGTCCAAGTTCAAGTCAAACTCGTCCGTTGCGATCTTAAGCACATCTTTTTTGCCCATTTTAGAGGACTTGGCGTTTTGGATCAGGGCCACCTGGGCATCGGACTTGTCCAGCCCCAACAGCTTATAAATACGCATACCCATACCCGCAGGGATATGGTCCAGTACATAGCCGTTTTGGATCGAATCAATGGTCATTCCAGTGCACCTCCCCACTTCAGCAGCGTCATAATCAGCGCCATACGCATGTATTTGCCGTTCTTGGCCTGTTCAAAATACTTGGCTCGCGGATCATCGTCCACATCCACGGTGATCTCATGGACCCGAGGCAGCGGGTGCATAATGGTCAGGTTGCTTTTGGCGCTTTCCAGCTTCTCCGGATCCAGTACAAAGGCGTCCTTATGACGCAGGTACTCGTCTTCCGAAAAGAAGCGCTCTCTCTGAATACGGGTCATATAAAGTACATCCAGCCGGGGCATCACATCTTCCATGTGCTCCACCTCTGTGTACTTCATACCGGAGGCGTCCAGCACATCCGTTTTGATATAATCCGGCACTGCCAACTCCTTGGGGGAAATCAGCACAAACTCCACATCCGTATAGCGGCACATAGCCTTAATGAGGGAATGCACCGTGCGGCCAAATTTCAAATCCCCGCAAAGGCCGATGGTCAGGTGGTTCAAACGACCCTTTTCCCGATAAATGGTGAGCAGGTCCGTTAAGGTCTGCGTGGGGTGGCTGTGGCCGCCGTCACCGGCATTGATGACCGGAATGCGGCTGTAGAGCGAGGCGCGCAGCGGGGCCCCCTCCTTGGGGTGGCGCATGGCGGCAATGTCTGCCACGCAGCTGATAACGCGGATGGTATCCGCAACCGTCTCGCCCTTGCTTGCGCTGGAAACACCGGCGTCCGGGAAGCCCAGCACCTGACCGCCTAAGTTCAGCATGGCTGCCTCAAACGAAAGGCGGGTGCGGGTGCTCGGTTCGTAGAAAAGCGTTGCCAGACGCTTGCGCGCGGCAACGTCCTTATAGGCGGCCGGGTCATCGTGGATACGGTCGGCAATGTCCATCAGGCTGAGCGTTTCTTCCAGCGTAAAATCCGCCGGGTCGATCAAATGTCTCATACACAATCCCCTTTATAGTAGCTCTATATTCTAAGCGGCGGTATGCCGCTTACAATCAAACCAGTTTGCGCACCATGGCAAAATCAAAGAAATCCGTGTAGCAGGTCTGGCAGCAAAGCACCGGCTTGCAGGTGCGGGAGTAGCAGATCTCATCCAGCTGCAGCAGCGCCTGATCGGGCCGAACCCCCAGCTGGCGGCGGATGCCCGGCGTACCCATCACGGCGTGCAGCGTTGTCAATGTCTCGGCTACCTCCACGCGGCAGTGCTGCTCAACGATCTCAAAAATCGGGCGGCTGAAGTCGATCGAATCAAGCCGCTTACCGCCGAACAGTGCCAGCGGCAAAATATCGGTGGAATACAGCACCGGCGTTTCATCTGCCAGCACACGGCGGCGCACAAACACCAGCGTATGCTCCTTCTCCGGGTCAAGGGCCAGCCGCTCCATCAGCTCGGGCGTTGCAGTTTCCCGCGTGACCATCAGGTTATCACTGTGCGGCACCCGCCCGATCGCGCGGATCATCTTGTTGAACTCCAGCTTCTGATCCATGCGGTTCTCAACCATCAGCACATCACGGTTGACAAGCGTACCGATGCCGCGCACCCGCTCCAGATAACCGTCGCGCTCCAGCTCACTCAGGGCATCGCGCACCACAGTGCGGCTCACGCCCAGCGCCTCGGCCAGCTCCAGCTCACTGGGCAGCTGTGGTGCAGCAGCGTATATCCCATCGCGCAGCTCGTCCAGCAGGCGTTGGGCGGTCTGCTGGCTGCGCAGCTCGCCGCCAAGGCGGTTTTCCGTCGTTTTATTCATTGGCAAATTCCTTTCGCGCCCGGCAGATATCGGCCAGACAGCATTTGTCACAGTAAGGCTTTGTGCGCGCCGTGCAGACTGCGCGGCCGTGATCCACCAAGCGGTGGCAGAAGCCGTTCCCCTCCTCGGGGGGAATGATCTTCCACAGTTCCTTCTCGACCTTGGCCGGGTCCTTGCAGTTGTCTACAAGACCAATGCGGTTGCACAGGCGGATGCAGTGGGTATCTGTCACGATGGCCGGCTTGCCGAAGACATCTCCCATTATAAGGTTGGCGCTTTTGCGGCCAACTCCCGGCAGGGAGAGCAGCGCATCAAAATCATCGGGCACACGGCAGTCAAATTTATCCCGCAGCATCCGCATACAGGCGGAAATGTCCCGCGCCTTGCTGTGGCCCAGCCCGCAGGGCTTGACAATGGCTTCAATCTCCTCGGGGCTGGCAGCGGCCAGCTCCCTGACGCCGGGAAACCGGGCAAACAGCTCCTGCACAACAACATTCACCCGTGCATCGGTGCATTGGGCTGCCAGCCTCACCGACACCAGCAGCTGCCATGCGTGGTCATAATCCAGCGTGCAGTCACTTGCCGGGTATTCGGCCTTCAGCCGCGCAATGCAAACCGCTGCGAGTTCCTTTTTCGTCACCGTGTATTTCTCCGTTTCGTGCTATTTCTTTAATATTACCACGATACTGCCTTCTAATCAAGTCCAGAAGTATGATGTTTTGGGACACAATGCGGTAAGTGTTTTTGCCAAGGCAGCACAATACCCCCGCTGTCCATCGGGCAGCAGGGGTATTGTGCTTTATCTTTTTGTTATTTTCCGGTGTCGTTTGCAACAGCTTCGTCAATCAGCTTTTGCAGTGTAGCCATGTTGGCCTCCTGATCAATGCCGCCCATGATCGGCTCACCTACGATGTTGCCCTGGCGGTCCACAACACAGGTAGTGGGGAAGGCCATGATGCCCAGTGCAAACTTACCGGCCTCGCCGTTCGGGTCAAAGTAGATATTGCGGAAGGATGCGCCTGCGGATTCCAGAATTTTCTTGGCGGTGGCAACGTTGTCCGCGTTGCCGTCCAGTGTCTCGGTATTGACGCCGATGACCTCGCCGCCCTGCTCCTTGATGCGCTGGTTGAGTGCGTCAAGGTCATCCATCTCATCCACGCAGGGCTTGCAGCCGCTGAACCAGAAGTTTACAACGGTGAACGCATTGTTGGCAAACAGGCTGCTGTCAACGCTGTTGCCGTCAAGGTCCTTGCCCTCAAACTGGGGGAAGGTGCTGCTGTTCTCCGCTGCGCTCTGGCTGGCGGTTTCCTCCTGAGGAAGGGCTGCAATCTGATTTTCGATCTCCCGGATCTTATCCGCGTCCGCCTTGAGGGTGGTGTACTCCTCCTCGGTGAACTGATCCTTCGCGTTGTCCACGGCACTCATAAGGAATTCGCCGTAATTGTTGCCGAGGGTGGTCTGCGTCACATTCTTGTCCATCGAGGCAAAAACCTTTTCCCACAGCTCATTGTTCGCGGCCAGAATGTCGTTTTCCTCTGTCAAAAGCTGCTCCTCGGTTTTGGTCTGTGCGGCGGAGGCTGCTTCACTGCTGGCGGAGGCTGCTTCACTGCCGGCGGAAGAACCTGCCTGCTGACTGCCGCAGGCGGCGAGGGAAAATACCAGAACCAGACTGGTCAAAATTGCTGCAATTCGTTTCATACTCAAATCTCCTTACTGTTATCTGACTTGTTGCCAAAGCCGTACTGATAGTGTATAGCTTTGGTGGGGCAGGAATTTATACACATACCGCAGCGGATACACTCCGCGTGGTTTGGTGTCTTTGTAATATCAACATCCATCTTGCAGGCCCGCGCACAGGCACCGCAGGATACGCATTTGTCGGTGTCTACCCGCATCTGGAAAAGAGAAACCCGGTTCATGACCGCGTAAAAGGCCCCCAGCGGGCAGAGCCACTTGCAGAACGGGCGGTAAAACACCACACTGGCAACAACGACCGCCAGCAGGATGCAAAGCTTCCAGCTGAACAGCTTGCCGAGCGCGGCGCGTATCCCTGCATTGGTCAGTGAGAGGGGAATCGCACCCTCCAGCACACCCTGCGGGCAGAGATATTTGCAGAAGAACGGGTCACCCATTCCTATCTCGTTGACAACAAGCGCAGGCAGCAGCACCACCATGATGAGCAGCACGGCGTATTTCAGATACCGCAGCGGCTTCAGACGCTTGGTGGAGCACTTAGGCGAGGGAATCTTATGCAAAAGATCCTGCAGCCAGCCGAACGGGCAGAGAAAGCCGCAGATAAACCGCCCCAGCAGCACCCCCAACAAAATCAGGATGCCTGTAATGTAATAGGAAAACCGGAATTTTGACGAGCCGACCACTGCCTGAAACGCGCCGATCGGGCAGGCCCCCGCCGCGCCCGGGCAGGAGTAGCAGTTCAGCCCCGGTACACAGACTGTTTTTCCCTTGCCCTGATACAGAACACCCTTGGCAAAATTCGGCAGGTGGATGTTCGTCAGCAGCGCCGCGCCTGCTTGTATCCAGCCCCGGAAACGGGCCAGAAAAGATCTGTTTTTCTTATCCAATGCCAACACACTCCATACACAACCGGATAGCCTTTGCCATCACCGTATTTGCCTCCCCGCGCCAGATGCCGAAGCCGATCATCAAAACGGCGGCCAACAGCAGCGCCGACTGGGCGATTGCTTTTTTGTTTATCACTTGCGGTTGCTCCTTTCTGTTTGATGAGATCAGTATACACCTACCGGTATAAAATTTCTGCTAAGAAAAAATTAATGCAGACTTTATCGAAATCTGCTATAATGACTATTATAAAGGTATCGCTGCCATGCTTTTGCCTTGTGCAGCGCAAAAAAGCACCTTATAAATACGGGAGATGATCGCTTATGCGTCTTTTGTTGATAGAGGATGAACCGACCCTGCGGGAAAGCGTAGCTAAAAAGCTGCGCCGCTCCGGCTACGAAACGGATGACTGCGGTGACGGAGAGTCCGCGCTTGAGCTGCTTGCCGCAGAGCGGTACGATCTCGTCCTGCTCGATCTCAATCTGCCAAAGGTGGACGGCATGACCGTTCTGCGCACGCTGCGCAGCACCGACCTTGAAACGCCGGTGCTGATCCTGTCCGCCCGCAGCGAAATTTCCGACAAGGTGGAAGGGCTGGACGCAGGTGCCAATGATTATCTGGCCAAGCCGTTCCATCTGGCTGAGCTGGAGGCCCGTGTGCGCAGCCTGACCCGGCGGCAGTTTATCCAGCGTGATGTATGTCTGCGGTGCGGGCGGCTGACCTTTGACACCAAGAGCCGCCTTGCCATGGCGGACGGTCAGCCCATCCCGCTGACCCGCAAGGAAAGCGGCGTGCTGGAATATCTGCTGCTGCATCAGGGGCGTCCTGTCAGTCAGGAGGAGCTGATCGAGCATGTCTGGGACAGCAGCGTCGATGCGTTCAGCAACTCGATCCGCGTGCATATCTCAGCCCTGAGAAAAAAGCTGCGCACCGCAATGGGATATGACCCCATCCGGAACCGCATCGGTGAGGGATATGAATTGGAGGAAAATAAACCATGAATCGCATATCTTTTCAGTGGCGGATCACGCTGATGACCGCCGTGCTGATTGCCGGGGCCTGTATCTGCCTGAATCTGCTGCTCTACCGCTCCGGCGCCACCGGTATGGACAATCTGAACGGGTATGTCCTACAATACCAGCAGAGTGATGATGAAAACCTGACGATCGAAATACCGAACGACCAGATGTCGGATTTTCTTGTACAATTTTCGCAGGAGGTCTACGATGCCAAGGCGGTTTTCGGGCGCAAGGGCTGGTGCATCACGGCGGCGGTAACGCTGCTGAGCGCAGCGATTGCCTATTTCGTCAGCGGCAAGGCGCTGGAGCCCTTGAAAAAGCTTGCACAGCAGGCCGAACGCATTGATCAGGACAGCCTTGTGGAGGTTCGCTTAGAGGAAAACACGATCCCGGAATTTCGAGACTTGAGCCAGTCTGTCAACCGTATGCTGGACCGGCTGGCGCAGTCCTTTGACCTGCAGCGTCAGTTTGCCGGCAACGCCGCCCATGAGCTGAAAACACCGCTGGCCATCATGCAGGCAAAGCTGGAAATGTTTACTGAGGAACACCCCGATGCCGACAGCGAGGTCAATGACCTGCTCCGCTTTCAGACGGATCAGGTGTCCCGTCTGGCAGGCCTTGTCCGCACGCTGCTGGAAATGAGCGATCTGCAGTCTATCCCGCGTGAGGATCATATTGAGCTGGCCCCGCTGGCCGATGAGATCGTGGCCGACCTGACCCCGCTGGCACAGCGCCGGAGCGTCACCCTTTTTCAGGAATGTGAGGAGGTCAGCATCAAGGGCAGCGACACCCTGATCTACCGTCTGCTCTTTAATTTGGTCGAAAACAGCATCAAGTACAATACCCCCGGCGGTTCTGTACATATCACGATCCAGCAAAAGAAAAGCAGCGCTGTGCTGCGTGTTGCAGACACAGGCTGCGGCATTCCTGAGGAGTACAGGACGAGTGTGTTCCAGCCCTTTTTCCGGGTAGATAAATCCAGAAGCCGGGAGATGGGCGGCGTGGGCCTTGGGCTTGCGCTTGTGCGGGAGATTGCCCTGCTGCACGGCGGCACCGTTACAGCTGAACCGGCTGACGGGCAGGGGACGGTGTTCACGGTCACCCTGCCGATTCAGGCTTGACAGCCGTCTGCGGTGTCTTATTCCTCCGCCAATTCTACCACCAGCCCGCGCACCAACAGGCGCAGCACCGCTTTTTCGGCAAGGCTCTTTGTGTAAAAAACGGTCACACTTTTCAAACAGTCTATATAACAAATAACAAACGCCGCCAAGGGCTGCGATTCTGTATCGCGCTCTTTGGCGGCGTATTTGTTTGGTTTATTTTATGGCTGACCGTGATCAGCGGCTCTCCGTCTGCTTAACGGCAGCTGTCAACAGCTGCAGATCCTCTGCGTCCGGGTGGGTGGCTGCACGGTCAAAATTCTCGATCAGGCTGTCAAGATTCGGGATGGGCAGGGGACTGGCCTGCATCTTCACATAGCGCTCCCGCACGGACTGGGGCATTTTGCCCTGACACATATAGGTGCCAATCACCGTATTGCTGCGGTCAAGGTGCTTTTTGACAGCGGTAAGTACCTTATCAAAATAGGCTGCGTCCCCGCCAAAGCCGGCTGTGCCGAACAGGAACACTTCCTTACCCTTGACCTGCTTCAAAAAATCGGCGATCTCACGGTTGCAGCTGCCTTTGTCCGTCCAGAACCCGATATACAGGCGGTCAGCTGCAAGGGCTGCCTCATTCGGCGCACCGGTATACAGGAGCTCCTGCTTCGGCAGGGTAGCGGCAACGGCATTTGCCAGCTGCTGTGTGTTGCCGGTCTTACTGCTGAATACGACAGAAGTCTTCATAATCAACCCTTCTCATAAATGCAGTGCGTGCCCTGGTGCTGCTGCAGGCCGCCGAGGCACTTCTTGTTGCAGCGGACACAGCGGTGGATTTCCTTGAGCTGACCGGCGGCGACCTTGTTCGGCCATTCCGGGTCAGCCAGCAGCTGACGGCTCATGGCTGCGCAGGTGATGCGGCCAGAGGCCAGCTGATCGTCCACAAACGCGGGATCAGTCAGACCGCCCACACCGGTGATAGGCTTATCCGTAAACTGACGCACCTCGTCGCAGTATTTCAGGAAGCAGCCCTGACCCTTGAAATAGGGGTGGTTTGCCGGAGGGATCGTATCCTCCAGACTGGAATGGTTGGCCAGTGCTACATGGAAGCTGGTGACACCGGCATCCACCAGCATCGGCACAAAGATGCCCAGCTCAGACTCCAGCACACCGGCGTTGCCGTAATGCGGCTCCTCCTGACGGACGGCCAGCTTGTAG
>OGJH01002887.1_pt1 | contig 9957 bp, 14 predicted proteins | sample 1572021 | NCBI WGS metagenome assembly OGJH01 (sample SAMEA2582098, study PRJEB24529) | metagenome | biome: Human gut stool | place: China | collected 2011
GTGAAGTGGAGGATGTAAAATACGGTGATACCACACAAGAATAAGGATGTCTGATTATGATCTCTAATTTGTACGAGAACAAAAAAAGATATATTCTGACGGCTTGATAGAATCAATATAAAGGAAATTTTATATCGGTATATATGCTCACAACGCAGCGTATATACCGATTTTTGTTTCAAAAAGTTTCTTAATTTTCTGAAATTTAAAAGCAGAGTTTTGTGTACATACAACATATTATACTGTATATGTGATAAAAATTAGTCATATTGTTCAATTAATCTACGAAAAGTTGTGCTAAAATACGAAAATTATTTGTGTAAACGTTTTACTTAAATATTTAAGTTGACTTATTATACTTTTAATAATATAATGTTTTACGTTGACAGAGTTAAGGCAGCAACGCACGAGGATAATACAGTGCTGCCTTAGAATACCGGTATTTAAAAATTAATTGGACAAGAGGAGCTTTTTTATGGTACAGAACAAAACTTTTTCTGCAAAGGCATTACAGACTTTTGTTGCTGTAATGTTTGCCGTAATAACCTGCTTCGGTTTTATGACAACACCGACCGCAGAGGCGGCATCAGGATTTTATGTAAGCGGTACCAGTATCTATGACGCTAATGGAAACAAGTTCGTTATGCGTGGCGTGAACATTGCCCATGCATGGTACACAGAGAAGACTGAAACTTCTATCAAGGGTGCTGCAAACAACGGCGCAAATACCGTAAGAGTCGTACTTGCAAACGGCTCAAAGTACACAAAAACAAGCGCACAGGAAGTAAAGAACATCATCAGCTGGTGCAAGTCAAACAAGCTGATATGCATTCTCGAAGTACATGACGCAACAGGCAGCGACAGCACTTATGATCTTAACAAGTGCGTTGACTACTGGAAGGAAATGAAGAGCGTTCTCAGCGGTACTGAGAAATATGTTATCGTAAACATCGCAAACGAGTGGTGCGGCACATGGAACGGAAGCGCATGGGCTGACGGCTACAAGTCTGCTATCCAATCTGTAAGAAACGCAGGCATTACAAATATGCTTATGGTAGACTGCGCAGGCTGGGGACAGTATCCTGACAGCATCAAGGATTACGGTAAGTCTGTTTTCAACGCAGACTCACAGAAGAACACCGTATTCTCCATTCATATGTATGAATATGCAGGCGGAAACGCATCAACTGTAAGAAACAACATTGATAACGCACTCAACATCGGTGTGCCTGTTGTTATCGGCGAGTTCGGCGGTCAGCACACAAACGGCGACGTTGATGAGGCTACTATCATGAGCTACTGCACAAGCAAGGGCGTAGGCTATCTTGGCTGGTCATGGAAGGGCAACAACTCTGACATGAGCTACCTCGACATTGCACACTCATGGGACGGCTCAAGCCTTTCTTCATGGGGAAATACACTTATCAACGGTTCAAACGGAATTAAGGCAACTTCTAAGACTTGCTCAGTTTACAGCGGTTCAGGAAGCTCTTCCGGCGGTTCTTCTTCAGGAACTTCAACAGATTCCAACGGCGGAGTTCTCGGACTTGACGGAACATATTACATCAAGAGCGCACTCAGCGGCAAGTATCTTGACGTATACAAGGCAAAGGCTGACAACGGCACAAACGTTCAGCAGTACAGAGGTACAGGCGGAAACAATCAGAAATTCCAGCTTGTAAAGATCGGCGACGCTTATGCTATCAAGACAAAGATCTCAGACTGCTACTCATGCCTTGACGTTTACGAACAGAGCACAGCTGACGGAGCAAACATTAACCAGTGGAGCTACTGGGGCGGAAAGCTAGATCAGATCCACGCAGGTGCAGCAAACGGCACAGTAACGATCTACTCTGTATGCTACTGCTGGTGATCTAAGATTTTTTCAGACTTCATACTGTTTCACGGCGGTATGAAGTCTTTTTTATGCAAAAAAGTTTTAACTGTACCTTTGATTTTCTTCCTTCAAAAAACAAAAAATCAGAGCCTACTGTTATTTATGAGTTGCCTGTACGGATCGTTCGCTTTAAAATATCAGATGACAGCTATGAAGTAATTGCTACAAATTTATCTGAAAATCTTTTTTCTTCTGATGACCTTAAATACACCGTGGGGCTTAGATATTTTCACGCAATTTTATTTCTTGATTTTATTAGCTTAATGATATTGATAGAAAACCATGCGAGTTTTTCTTAGATTGTTTGGATCTCTATCACGAATTTTCCTTCGGAGTTCACCTTCAGACGCAATGTCTTGACATATCTATTGCAAAAGTTCTCCATTTCTTTCATGGTAGCGGTCACTTTTGTGGCTTCATATATCTTGTGAGTAAGCTCCAGAGGGTTCTCTCCAATAAGTGAGGGCAAATGCTTTTCAAGCTCTGCAAAGAGTACAGCACGTTTCAACTCCTCCGTGCCTGCGGTGCAGAAATCATCAATGGCACAATAATAGATGCCATGCTGTGCGAGGGCGTTCTTGATCGCCGTTCCACACTTCTCGTATTCGTACATAACGAGAAACTTTGCTTTCGGCAGGCTCTCGATAAGTCCCCAAAAGTCCGAATCACTTGACACAATAATAAAAGATGTTATCCCGTCACGGTAGAAGTCCGTGACTACGCTTGCGGTCATTCGCACATCGACCAGTGACTTTCTGTCTGTCACTCGGTCGATCTCTATATGTTCAACGGGTATCTGCGTGAATTTGGAGAGCCAGTCCCAGCCAGCGGTAGTGTTCGGATCGTCATAGAGCGTGATTTTCTCGATCTTGGCAAGTTCATCTTGATTTAAGCCTTTCAGAACACTATACAGCTTAAATGGATTACTGTTCTCACAATCGACGGCAATTGCTGTTTTCTCAGAGCTGTCAATAAATTCATAAATATTATTTCGGGTTTCATCATCAGCGTCCTTATATTTCGTGAAGTCTGTGAAGCTGTCATTATGCTGACCGTAGATGATCTTCAGGAACTTGCGGTCGGAATAGACGATGCTTCCCATATCGGCAGGCTGCCAGTGAATATACATCTGAAACGGGTAATGCTCGATGTTCGCCATGTACTTGTTGAACTCATCTTTCATCACGCCGTTCTTGTTATACTTCGGGACAAAGAACAAGTCTCGGATATACTCCCAATTAAGCCAGTCATAAAACAGACGGGAGCATTTGTCAATGTTTTCATTGATGAGTCTTGTAAACTCCTGCATATACTTCTCGGAGCGTGAATTTGCCTGAATAATGGTAAATCCCCATTTTTCAAGCTGTTTGATGTTTTCGTGGTCGTACCACTCGATGTTATGCAGGTTTTTAAGCTCAAACCGTATCAGATCATCAGTCTTTTTGAACTTCTGCATCAGCACGGTTCGCAGCTTACATAAATATCGTATTGTGGTAGCATCACGGTCGGCTCGGAGCTTTTCGATCAGCTCGGCACATTCCCCATAGCTCACGGTCAGCGCCGACATTCGGACACCGATCATATATGCTATCGTAGTGACTACCTCTTTGGTATCAACTGTCAAGTTTTATCCTCCTTTATCGTCTATATTTTCAATATGTTTGTCGATGACCGTCATTATCTCTTCAAGCCGGCTCTCACCGATACCCTTAATGCGGCTCAGGTCGGCTCTCAGACTGTCATAATCAATGCTGTGCGTTTCTTCCTCGGCTTTCTCATAGCCTTGATTAAAGACATTTCTCACGAAAGTCTCCATTTCGGCACGGTTCATTGATTTGATTTGCTTGTATAATGCACGGTTTACTAATTCTTCTGTTTCGTTATCCATTGCATTTCACCTCCGATCTGCTCTATATCCTGATTATAGCACGAACGGCGGTATATTGCAATGAAAAGGGCGTAAATAAACGGTTAGCGATTGACTTTTTCGGTGCTGATTGATATAATATATTATAGCGAATTTAGATGAATGATGTCCAATAGCGCTTGATTAAGGAGTGTTTCATCATGGCAAGATTTCCAATAGATACAGATGAAAGAAAAACTGGTTCAAGGGCGTGTGCAATTGTGCATTATCAACTTGATTCTGATCATTGGGTATATAGAGAAGAATCAGAAGCTGATGTTGGCAGGGATTGTATCATAGAACTGTCTGAAAACGATAAGTGGAAGAATCACAAAATAGAATGTCAAATTAAAGGTGTTCGTTCTATTCAAAGATTAGATAAAATGAAACTTAAGACAAAAAACGCTTATAGCTTCCCTCTAAAAAAGAAAACTATTATGTATGCACTCAATTCAAACAATGCTTTTGTTCTTTTCTTTGTCGATATAAATAATGAAACAGCTTATTATCTCGCAATTCAAGATTATTTTATTGCTAATAAAGATTTATTCGAGAAGTTGGAAAGTGATAATGATGACGATGGGGATAGCACAATCAATGTTCATATTTCTTGTGACTGTGTTTTATCGAATTTAGATGATGATCTTCAAGAAATTGCCAAAAGCGTATATGTTGACGGGCCAGGTCCAGAATTAAGAAAGCATAATACATAACTTAATCAAAATGCGGATAGACCGTCCTCAACAGACGGCTATCCGTTTCTTATTATTCCGCATACCCACAATCAAGCACCCTCAGCTTTGTATGTTCTCCGTCCTGCGGATCAACAATATCATAGCTGATCGAACTGCACCTGAGCTGATTGCAAAGCTTTGTTGCCCGTTTCAGGAAGTCAGGCGGTATCTCGGTAAGAGAACCATCATTTTTTATGAGCTTTACGCCGTTTCTCCGCAAGTCCTCGATGAAGTCCTCACTCGTCATTGTTCTGTTCCTCTGTGCTTTCCTCGCCCTCGCTTGTTTCAAGGGTGATCGTGTGGGTATAGATCATGTGATCATTCAGGCAGTCCAGGGAGCAGTAGCTCTGATTGGTGTCCTGATGCTTGTAATAGCTCTTGCCTGCGGGTATTTCCTTGTAACAGTTCGCACAAAACATTATTTATCCCTCCAAAGATATATCATGGTATCGTAAACTACTCTCTGCGCCTGCATACGGAGCAGATTGCCGATAGCACACGATTGGTCAATCCGCCCTGACATGACCGCAGCCTGATAGTCACGGCTCGACTGCATAAGCAGTTCGGTCTGACGGTTTACTGCGTCCGTGACCTTTGTATCAAGCTCGTCCAGGTGCTTGTAAATCTGGCCCTTGTCCACGATCTCCTGCAAGAGATCGGGTCGCTTATCTTCAATGTGGTGCAGATAATACCTGATTTGATCGGTGTGGAACACATAACGCTCTGTTTTGCCCGTCTTAGGGCTGCGATGACGAACCGTCTGTGTATCGGTATCGACTTCCCATACGGGAGCATCGTTTACTTTTTGTTTGCTTTGAAAAATCATAAGATCACTTCCGCTTTCTTGTAAAGTAGTAAGCTGCACCGCCAACTCCTGCGAGAGCTGCCACTCCTGCGATGATTGCAAGGGGATTTACCCCAGAACCGTCAGAATCACCCTCAGAACCGTCTGACGGATTAACAGTGGTATCGTTACCCTCTGCGGAAGAACCGCCCTCAGAAGTCGTTTCCGTTCCGCCTGTGACCTTACCTATCACTCTCGGACTATCCGCACCGTCATCGTTGATCTCGTAACCGTCTGCGATTTCGGGATCGTCCTCCTCTAAGGTGCTGTACGGTGGGAACGTGTCAACGGTATCACCATTCTTGTCTGTCATTTGCCACATACCGTTAAGCAGAAAAAAGCTGTAATGGTTGTCCTCGGTGTTAATTGTCCAGCCACCCTCATTATCGTCCTCAAAATCCCAATCTTCGATCAGGCGACGGTAGTAGTCCTTGTATTCATATTGAAGCTCTCCGATTTCGGTCCAGTCATAATCTTCCGAACCATAGTTCTCGTCAAGCCACCTGTCAAGAAGATGATGCTTGTACGATGCTTCGGGAAAGTCAAGTCCATTATCGCCCTTGCCGTTCCACATATCCTCCCAAATCTCGGCTTCGATATCGTCACGGTCAAGGTTCTCGGCAGCATAGGCGGTCAAGCCGGAGCAGAGTGTAAGTGCGGTGCAGAATACCGTTGTAATGATCTTCTTCATATTATTCATCCTCCATATTCTTAAAGTATAGTTCAAGTGCCTTTTCAATTGTTTCCGTGATCTCTTTCGGCTTCTCGCCGTTGCTGAAATACTTGGTATAAATGTCATGGCTGATCTTTACGCTTTTGGGCTTCACTTTCGGCTCGGTGTCCTCGCCGTAAAGAATAGCGTGAACGGTTTCGGGAGTGATATTGCCCTCGCTGTCGGCAGAAGCACGGAGTATTTTGGCTGCTTTCATGTCGATCTTGCAGTCCTCAGCACATTCAGCGACAACATCCTGCGTATCTTCCGAAAGGAAAGAAAGCTCCACACCCGCACGGATAGAAAGCTCTCCGCTGTCCACAAGGGCTTTCAGCTCATCAGTGAGCTTATTGATACGAATAAGCCTTACTACTGAGCCTTTGCTGACACCGTACTCATTTCCGATGCTCTCGCTCGTGTCTAACTTTGAACCCACTGGATTCAAAGTTGAGCTGTCGGGTTCGGCTGAGGGATTTTCAAGGCGTGCAATCTCCCTGAGAATATCATTCCGCTTGCCCTGAGAGAACATTTCGGAATGGCGGAGTGCAACGGCGGCAGCCTGTTCCGATATTCTGAGGTTTTCAAAGCCTCTCTGTATAACATTCGACTCTATGACATACATTTCGGCTTCGTCCTCGGTGAGCCCTGCCTTGATGATCGACGGAACAGTCGACAGTCCTGCAAGTTTAGAAGCATTCCAGCGGTTGTGACCGATAAGAATTTCGTATCCGTCTCCGTCCGGCTGAACGATGATCGGTGATAGCACACCATTTTCCTTGATGCTGGCTACCATATCTTCAAGTCTCTCGCCGGAGTACAGCTCAAACTTGTGATTGTGATATGGGTGGAGTTTGTCGCAAGGAATCTGCTGAACAGCGGTCTGCTGCGGTGTGGAGAGCATAGCACTCAGGTCAAACTGCGGTGTATTCATCGTTTCATCTTCCTTTCCATGTACGCAAGCTGTTTGCGAAGCTCACGGTTCTCTGCGTCAAGCTCCATAATGCGGCTTTTCAGCTTTTTCGCCGTCACATCTGCACGGACGATCATATCCGCAAACCGCAGGAGCGTGTATCTGTATCTGCGCTGATTGTAATTGAAGGTGTAGCATAGCTTCCCTAAGAACCTGTCACGGCTCTCGGAAAGGCTTGCGATCACTTCCTTAGAAGTCTCGGAAATGACTATGCTGTGGTCGGAGCTGAAATACTCATTCAGCTCACCCTCGCTGTGGGGAGTGAAAAGCCACGGCATTTTATCGGTATCAAAGGGCTTCATCACTCGTCCTCCTCATCATCTTCATCGGTGCAGTAGCTAAGCCCATTCTGAAGCTGAATATAGATACCCGAATATCGGTCATACTCTGCGCCGTCGCTGTTCATCATCGCTTCAAGGAAATAAGCCTGAGCTTCTTCACGGTCGTCCCACTTCTGCTTTTTGCCGTAACATACGGTAGTGACCTTGCGATTCGGATTCATTGCGAGTTCTGACATACTTAACATCTTGAAAGCACCTCCTGAGCCAATTCATCATATTCCTGACCTAACTTGTGACCTGTGAGACAAAGCGGTGTACCGTTCTCGGAGCTTTTCGCCGCTTCGATAGACTTGCTGATGCTTGTCCTGAACAGCATTTCACCGTACTTTTCATTGAGAGTATCAATCGCCGTCCTGCTGACCTTTGTGCGGTCAACCATAGTCGGCAGCACTCCGATAAGGTTCAGCTTAGGGTTGGTATTTGCCTTGACAAGCTGTGTGAGAGCTTCAAGGGACTGCAAGCCGTCCATACTGAACTTCTGTGTCTGTACGGGTATCAGCACTCTGTCCGCAGCGGTAAGGGCATTTATAAGGAGCGTTCCGAGGGACGGCAGACAGTCGATCAGCACGAAGTCATACGCTCCGATCACATCTTCCGTAAGTATCCTGCGGAGAATATGCTCCTTAGAGATCATCGTGACCATAAGCGTTTCCGCATTTGCGAGGTTGATGTCGGAAGGAATGTAGTCCACTCCTGCGGTATCGCTGTGACGTATCGCATTCTGAGTGGCTTCAGCGTTCAAGGGCGTTCCTGCGTGGAATGACATGATAAGCTGTGTCATAGTCGGGTTGCCGTTCGGCTCGTATTTCAGGTACTCGGAGAGGTTTGCCTGCGGATCGAAGTCCACAAGCAGAACCCTCTTTCCGTGGTTCAGGGCAAGGCAGGCTCCGAGGTTGTATGCGGTGGTCGATTTGCCAACTCCGCCTTTCTGATTGCTGATTGCGATGATAGTAGTTTCCATTTTCTTATCCTCCTGTGATTTTCGGCTCAGAACAGCGGATCGTTCTCTGTGCCGATGTAGGGGTTATCGTAGCGGTTGGCGGTCGGTGCGGTGTTTTCACGCTTCTTACCGCCTGAGAAGTGGATCTCCTCAACTTTTACCTCGGTGGACGAACGCTTCTGACCGTCCTTTTCATAGCGGTAGATATGTACTGCTCCGACGAGTGTGACCATATCGCCCTTGCCAAACCAATCGACGATTACATCTGCGTTGCGGTTCCAGGCGGTGCAGGGGAAGAAGTCTGTCTCGGCAGTCTCCTCGCCCTTACGCTTCGGACGTTCGCAAGCGATAGTGAACTTGCAGAGGCGGTTCTCACCAATAGTCTTGATTTCGGGATCGGCAGTCAATCTGCCTTCTACTAAGAATTTGTTTAACATAGGATCAACCTTCCTTTCGTGGTTTCGGGTTTCTGTGTTCCTGTTGCGCTTTCATTATACTATGCAATATCCCTATTGTCAAGTATAATTTTGAGAAGTTTTTGAATTTCGGCAATGCGCAGCAATTTATAGGATTTCCCCAGTGCAGCTTCACTATATTTTCGATTATACTTGACATATCCCCACTAATGTGATAGAATAGCTGTAATAACCGATCAAGGAGTGAGCTGATGTATAAGCACACTTGCCAGATCTGCGGAATGGAGTTTGAGTCTCCGTCAAGCAGAGCAAAATACTGTATCTACTGCCGTGACAAGGCTCAGGTCATGCGGAACAGGGCATACAAGGAGAAGAAGCAAGCCGGAGAAGCTGTTGCGATCGGCAGCGAGCAGATATGCTCTATCTGCGGAAAGCCTTACACCGTGACGGCAGGCTCTCAGAAATATTGTAAGGAGTGCCAGCAGAAGCAGGCTCGTTCCAAGAAAATTTCCTCAAACGCACAGTATGCCAAAGCGAATTACAAAACGCTGAAGCTGTATGTGTCTGCCGAGGAGCGTGATGCGATCAAGGCTTATGCGGAGTCTCAGGGTATGAGCGTGAATAAGCTGCTGCTCACGGCGTTGGAAGAGTATCAGGATAAACATAACTATGATAAAACAAGCAGCCAATCAAGTTGCTATACCTATTTCATGATAAGAGGTAATTTTGATCCTGATTCTATAACCGAATTGCTTGGACTTGTGCCTGAAAAATCATGGAGAATAGGTGATAAAAGAAAAAACGGAACGGTCTATGACTTCGCTATGTGGCGGTATGGTACTTGCGATGCATATGATGTTTATGTTGAGAACCAAATGCTAAAAACTATTACTCCATTTCTTTCAAAGATTAGTGCTTTGAAAGAAATAAAGCAAAAATACGATGTGGAGTTCACATTGGAGGTCGTTCCTACAATAAAATCTTCTGAAGGCGTACCCTGTGTAGCACCCTCTATGGAAGTAATGCAGTTCTGCTGTGATACCGCCACCAGAATAGATATTGATCTGTATGTGGATATTGATGAATAATCACTCCAAATCCCCATTCTTTTTACGCTTTCGGTCTTGCTGCTGCTTGTTGCGTTCCTGACGGAGAAATTCCTCAATGGTACGCTGTGCGTCGGCAAGGTCACGCGCC
>OGJH01002890.1_pt1 | contig 9948 bp, 10 predicted proteins | sample 1572021 | NCBI WGS metagenome assembly OGJH01 (sample SAMEA2582098, study PRJEB24529) | metagenome | biome: Human gut stool | place: China | collected 2011
ACCGAGATCTACACTCTTTCCCTACACGACGCTCTTCCGATCTTGATCCTGCAACGATTCATCGGCATCGCTGGTACGTACTTCAAAGGAAATGCCAATCTGTGATAAAAGTTCCTGACGTCGTGGAGAACCGGAGGCTAAAATGATTTTTTTCATTGTGTCAATCCTTTCCTTGTCTGAGTGTGAGTGCAATCTGAGTTTAACATAATGATTGGTCAATGACCGCGGAATAATTCCGGATGTCCCTCTAAATGCGCGCTGTCGTTAAAACGGTCCAAAAAGAATCCATGTAATGTTTCATCATAATGGATTGCTGTGATACTGCAGTTTTCCAAAGAAGTACCAAATTGGAGCCGTCGAGCAAAACTGCCGCCAAACAATGCGCAAAGCAATACACGAATAACACCGCCATGACAGACCACAGCGACCTGTTTAGCATCTGTATGTAAAATTTCATCAAATACCGGAAGGACGCGATCAAGTAACATTGCACCATCTTCCCCACCAGGATAGATCATCTCTTCTACCGGAACAAAGAAATCGCCGACATATTTGGCAGGGGAATCGATTGTTACCGGTTGTTTACTTTGTCTATTGGAGCGTTTTTGTTCAAATAAATGCTGTTGTTGACTATAATAGTTTGCGTAAAAACTCTTTACCTGCGCATCCGGAATTCCGGTAAGATCGCCGAAATCAATTTCTGCAAGTCCGGATCGAACCTGCAGATGATCCAATAAAAATTCATTATGCGAAAAGGCAATTTCGGCAGTCTGTTTGGCACGGATCAGATCACTGCAATAGACCGCATCAATGGAATAATTCCGTAGTCTTTTGCCAAGAAGCTCAGCCTGTTTTATGCCGGCATCTGCCAAAGGTACATTTACATTACAGTCACTGCTATTTTGTCTGCCATGTCGGATCAAATAAAAGATCATTTCGCACTCTTCCTTTCTTTCCAAAGACTTGCAGCATTGCTTCCGGTAACCGGAATAATATCTTTCGTAAAAAGTGTATCGTCATAAAGTTTTGTATCTGTGTTCTTTTGGTCGTCAGCTTTTAGCTGTTCGTATTTGGCTTTACGGACTTCATAATCGGTACCGGTGGCAGCAGACACATCGATAGGTGCATATAGCGCATAGCCATCAAGCCAGTTTTGTTGTACTTCGTCCCAGCTTGTAAAATTGGCTTTTAATTTTTTGGCAGCAGGTTCGATCACTGCCTGTGCCTCAGAAATCGTCAGATAACCTGCTACATAACCCCATTGTGCTAAATGGGAAATGCGGCACATATCCCAAGAGAGAAGCCCCTTCTTTCTCCAAGTTTTCCAATTGTAACGGATCATTTCATAATGAACTTTCATATCCCCGGACAATTGCTTCATGGCAGTTTTTAACTCTTTGGCTGACATCGAGCGCATTTGTGCCGCTTCCTTACGGTATGTCGAACGGGAACCTGTATGCAGTAAATCATACATTTGGTCGATCAACTGTTTGCGGTTTGAAATATTCCAGCTCTTTTGCAAGATCGCAGCGGCCGCTTTCTGATTGCCATCCGTCGGTTCGTATCCACCGAAATAATATACGTTGCCTTCGTTGATCGCGATCAAAACAGAACCCATGGCACGTCCCCACTGTCCAAGATTTGAATTTTTGTCCTCGTCGCTTACGAGAACTTTTGGTGTGGGTGATGCCTGTTTGTCTACGGTGGTCTGTTTATTACTGCTGCAGCCGATCAAAGTACTGCAAAGTATTGCCGTAATGCATACATAGGTTATCCATTTTTTCTGTTTGCTCATGCTTCTCCTCCATACCTGTAATATACAATTTCCCTTTCTTTTAATAAAAGATAGAAAATATATTAGCACCGATTACGGTGATCATACCTGCAACTGCAATGGAAAGGCCGCTCATTGCACCCTCTACTTCGCCCATTTCAATTGCTTTAGCTGTTCCCATCGCATGGGATGAAGTGCCGATGGCAATTCCCTTTGCAACGGAATCCGTAATATGAAACCACTTTAAGATATATTCTGCCATAATATTTCCAAAAATACCAGTCAAAACGATCACTGCAACGGAAATTGTCACAATGCCGCCTAGTTCTTCGGAAATCCCCATGCCGATAGCGGTTGTAATGGACTTTGGAAGTAGTGTGACATATTGTTCGTGAGTCAGTCCAAACAATACACTTAGTCCTAATACAGAGGCTAGACCTGCTACGGTACCGGCTATGATTCCGGTAAATATCGCTATCGCGTTTTTCTTTAAGATCTGCAACTGTTCATACAAAGGTATGGCCAAGGCAACTGTTGCCGGAGTCAGCAAATAGTTAATATACACTGCCCCCTTTTCGTAGACAGAATACTGAATATTACACACCTTTAATAAAACAATGATCAAGGTTACTGCAATAAGCAGGGGATTGAATATTGCAAGCTTAAATTTGTGCCTGATCAATAAACCGATCTCATAGGCAAGCAGTGTAACAATGCCGCCAAAAAATAAGGAATTTTGTAATAGTTGTATCATGATGACTTAATAACCTCTTTTCTATAAGAATATATATGATCAGTCTTTAGGCTGCTTTTTGTTTGTTTTGTGATGCATAATAAATTGCGTTGCGTATCCGGATACGACCATGACGATCACAGTTGTGACTAACATGATCAGGAGAACCGGCAGTAAAATCTTACGCAAATCCCCCCAAGAATCCATGAGTCCAACGCCTGCAGAAACAAACAAGATCGGCATGATCTCTACGAGAAAGAGTCCTGTTTCGCGGACATGTTCTAAACGGATAACTCCGGTGCATAGTGCAATAAACAATAACAACATTCCATAGATACTTCCCGGCACAGGAAAAGGAAGCGCTAATTTAAGCACTTCCCCCGCAAATGACACCAGAAGAATCATACAAAATTGTTTAAAATACTTCATAATTAAACATCTGCCTTTCTGATAAACTCTTCTTGAGTTCCAACATATTTACTTCCATTGGAATAATTTTTTCATTGTTGTTTTATCACTGTCACTGTAGTAACCATACTGCAAAATTTCATAGTTATGCAGAAGTGATGAAACGGTTTTTGATTCGGAATCCCCATAATTATGCCACTTTCCATTCATATCCATATATCCATTGACATTCATTGCAGGAATATCCTGAGATACTTTTTCGATATACTGGTTATAAAGCGGCAATGTAATACCTGCTTGCTTTAACAACATATTCTCCAAATAGTTGTTGCTGATCGAGACTTCTTTGGCTTCTTCAATATCATAGTTTGCCCAAATGATAAACGGCGTTGCGTATCGTTTCTGGATCTCTTCTAAGCCCCAGTCACTCTGCTTTTTGCCGAGAAGCGTTTCATAAAATTCGGTTTCAATCGATGGATGATGATCGCCAAACATACAGATGATGGTTGGCTCATCCTGTTTTTCAAAGTATTTTACCAAATACTGAAATGCATCGTCGGATACTTTGGTTGCAGACAAAAATTCTTTTGTTTCCGGCAAATGACTGCCTTCCGGATAAACCGGATCTTTCCAATTCGTATTGGTCAGATAACCGCCGTGATTTTGAATTGTCATATCAAATACAAAGAGCGGCTGGCCTTCCTTTTTATTTTTGTAGCGCTCGATAACTTTCTTGTAACTTTCCTTGTCACTGATATAACGAACATATTCCGGATTTTTGAAGTCATCGATCGTCAAAAACTGATCAAAGCCCATACTCTTATAAGAAGCCGTACGGTTCCAGTTAGCACCGCTGCTTGGATGAATTGCTTCACAGCGATAACCAAGTTTTTTGAGATAACCAGGCAACGCAAAGGTGGACTCATGCATAAACTGTTGATACACGTTACTTCCACTTGGGAAAAACTTAATTGTATTTCCTGTCATTGCCTCAAACTCAGAATTACTGGTTCCTGCACCAAAGATGGACACATAATCTCGTCCATAAATGGTGTTCTCATCCAGGCTATGAATAAAAGCAAGCGGATCACGGTTATAATTAACCTTTCCGACCAGAGAATAGTCTGCAAGGCTTTCGTTCATGATCAAAATAATATTTGGCTGCTTGTCGCCAAGACTTTGATTAGTACTAAAGTCATTGTTATACGTGCGCTTTTTGTTGGACTGCGTTGTGTTCGTCTCTTCGCTGCTGTTTCCCTCAGTTTTAGTATTCTCTTTTTCAAAATCTGACAGAATATCCTTTACCTTTGCCTGTGAATAACCGGATGGCGTTGACACACGCAGGTAATGTAAATTGATGAAAAAGTTGAGGTAGAAACCGTTGCTCTGACAAGAAACCACCTTGTTCCACACGCTATCTTTGATCCCGCAGGTCTCCAGGATCGGTGTGGAATACAACAGAACGATGCAGGCTACAGAAGTGACAACCGGAAGAACATGTCGCAACAGTTTCTGTTTGAAAGCGCGTTTTTTCTTATCACCGCGTAGTCTTAACAACAGAAGACACCAAATGAAAAATGCTGGAATCGCAACAAATTGTGATGGTGTCATCGTCAAATGATACTTGTCAGCGACCTCGGTTGCAGTTGTTACACCCAAAATATCAGCCGGAAGGAATGGAGTTCCTCGAACATTCATTAGGAAAAAGTTGACCAGACCAACCGGGAACAATATGATATCAAGTATAAGCGCAGCTCTCTCCGCATTGCCGATCACACCAAAGATCAACAGTTGTATTGCTCCCAAAAAGACCCAGGTAAAGATCCAGACATTCGGATACGTTTTTTGAAAAGTTCCATTTAGCAGTTCCAACATTAGGAACAACAAAAATGGATTTAATATCAATACCGTCCTACGGGCATAACGATATACCTTACGCTCTGCCAGACACCATTTGACAAAATCTTTCAAATTACGGATTTTTAATCTCTTTTTGATCACTTCGCCGGATTTGTCGGATCTACGGAGCAGTTTGTCGTGTCTTTTGCGCAGACGAGGTGCATATTCTGTGACACGCTCAAAGCAGAGTACAAATAATACGACAAATTCCAAGATCATTACGATAAATGGAAGCAGCAAACGATAATAATACGTATAAGAGATTGTCAGCGACTTCTTTTGTGTACGCATATTCAGCGTAGACATTGTCAGATTCGGATCTGTTCGATTTGTCGTATTTAGTGTCGGTAACGTTGCATAAGGGCGGTTGCCATTGCTGCAATTCAGTGCCAGACAACAGGTAACACCTTTCGGGATCGTTACCGTATGATCCATTTTTACGGTATACGTTGCATCCGGTTTTATGTCTTTGACCGGAATTGTTGTCTCATATACGGTTATATTTTCTCCATCTAACATTTGAATATGCAGATCAGTTCCTACTTTATCATATTCAAAAGAACCAAAACTTAATGTAAAACCGGATAACACGACTTTACGATCAAATTGAAACTTCTGACGGATAATCTCTGTATCATCTAAAATACCGATCACACTGCTCTGTGAGTTGCCCGCTTCCGTTGTTACCTGCTGTTTTGCAAGCATAGAACCGGTAAGTACAAACTGTAATACAAAGATTGCGATGCTGATAAAGACAAAACATGCAACTCTTTTTTTGGAAAAACGCAAGTACTTTTGCAACATACTCATGAAATTCTCACCATGCCTTTCTATAATCTGTCTGCTTACGTACAGATTACATATTTTTCATTTGCCAGAAAATTGTGTTAGCAATTCTTACATAGCAAAATGTTAGTCTTGCTATGTAATCTAAACATTTATTCTTCCTGTTTATTTTCTCTATTTGTATCTTTTTTATAACTTTGTTTTGCATAAGCCCATTCTGTAGTATTTTTCTTTTGGACTGCACTGTCCGGAAGAGATTGGTATAGCTGATATGCTAATTTACAAACACCGGCAGTCAGGATCACAATGCATAATTCTACAACTAACAATGGCACAATGCCAGCGCGGTAAAACGCTGCAATAAAATCCACTAATGTATGAATTCCCATAGCGATCCACAGGTATTTGATCTTATCCGCTTTACGAACGGCATAAAAAACTAATACAGACAATGCAATCTGCAAAAACAACGCTGCGACACGCTCTAATCCTCCTAACATCAATGTATAGACGTTCATTTTGGATAAAGAGTCTACAATCGATTGATAGGAAGCAATCGCGGTATCATTTCCTGCCATTTTATCAATTAATTTATCCATTTGACCATTATTGATCAACTGACAATAGGTATAATTTTGTAAGTGACCTAATCCTAACACGATAATGCATTCAATACCACCGTGTCCCAAGCCATAGGATACTGCCGTCTCGCGTTCAGTATGATTTTTAAGGAATATTCGGAAAGCAATGTATCGTCCCGTTTCTTCAAAAAGGGCCGCCATAATGCCGCCATATAAAGCATACGCCCATGGATTTCCTGTGAGGAACGTCGATACCGGACTATTGATCCGAAGGAAAAAGGTATGTGGTATTGCCTCGAGTACATAGGCAAACACAAAAAATATACCAGCACCTATAAAGACCGGGATCAGACTTTTGCGGGTACGCAGTTTCCATACAATGATCAGCACTAATGGAACAATAAAGCTAAACGTTGCTAACTCCATCATCAAATTCATAATCGAACTATCTATCATTCTATACGTTCCTTCCTTTCTAAATCTGCAAAAAAATGTTCTGCCTATTTATGAAACATAATATATTCGCTGTCAAACATTTTAGCAAGACAAGCTGCACCAATAGCGGTGACTACTAAGTTAGAGGCGATAGTGGTAAGTATTAATGATCCATGCACATGGAACGAGAAAATACCGACCATAGACTGGACACTGTTATAGATCGGGATCAGATAATAATAGATCTGCGATCTGGCACCCGAACCAAACATGGATGTAATACCGATCAACATCACAACGATCATTAATGGTGTTACATAGGTTTGTGCCTCTTTGATCGTTTTGGCAAATGCTGAGATCAGAGCGATCAGTGTGACAAGCACCAATGCAGTGGATAATATAATGATCCCCAGCATGATATAGTCATCGACACCATAACTTGTACCAGAGATTTTATTGGTCGATGCGGACATCAATTTTGGTACAGAAGCAATGGTTCCGATCGCACTGGATGCACCGCTTAGGAGTGCAATGATCGATAATGCAGCAATTTTACCAAGTGCAATGTGGCTTCGTTTGACCGGAGTGATCAGCAACGATGCGATCGTACCGCGTTCTTTCTCTCCTGCTATGGATTCCGGTGCAACGGAAATACATCCGCTGTACAAAAAGATCAACAATAAAAATGGCAGCATCGAAGAAAAAAGCTGTGCGGTAGAATCTTTGTCATCTGCCATATCAAAGGTATCTGCTTTGGAATCCGCACGATTCACATCAAATTTATTGGCCATGGCAGATTCCTTCTGATCGAGGTAAGTACACAACGTATCATAAGCGTTCGCGGAATCCGTCGATGCAGAATTATAATAAATTGCAATATTAGGGGCCGGTTTACCGCTGCTTACCTCATACTCTTCTACTTGCTTTGCAAAATCTTCCGGAAAAACAATGCATAGCTCTGCCTTTTGGTCTTTGACCTTTTGGCGGGCAGAATCCATGGTATCCGCATTTCCTTTATAGATCCGAAAACCGGTTTTTTTCAACTCCGCAGACCAATCGTCCGGTATATTGACTGCGGTACATTTCGGCGCAAATTTGTCCGTTGTAAACTGACTTAACATGGCGTCACCCATAAACTGATACAGTACAAAGATCAAAATTCCCGGCAAAAGAATGGTCGTCATTACCATACGGTAGTCACCAAAGAAACGTGCCAATTCTTTGCGCATAACAGTTAAGATCGTAGAATTCATTATGCACGCTCCTTTCCTGAAATATTTGTCTCTTCCCGGCCGACATGATCCTGATACAGATCAAAAAAGCGATCCTCCAAACTCTTTCCGGCACATATTTCTGCTAACGTACCACATTCGATCATCGTTCCATTGATAATAATACCGACACGATCGCAGATACGCTCGATCAGGCTGAATATATGCGTGGATACGATCACCGTCTTCCCTTCTTCCTTTAGCTGCAGCAGAAAATCCGTTACAACTCTCGCAGTCAAAACATCCAAACCGTTGGTTGGTTCATCAAAGATGACAATATCCGGATCATGCACCAAAGAGATGGCAAGTGATGCTTTCTGTTTCATTCCGGTAGATAGATTGGCGATCTTTACTTCCGCAAATTCATCAATGCCAAAGATCTCAAATAAGTGCTTCTTTCGCTCTTTACGAAGATTAGCCGGCACCTGATGGAGATCCGAGAAAAAATCAAACAAATAATTTGGAGTAAAAAATTCTTCCAATCGAAGCTCACTGGTCAAAAATCCAATCTTACGCCGAACCTGCTCTGCTTCTTTTTGCACGGAATAACCACCAATGACAGCATCCCCCTCATCCGGTTTGATCAACGTTGCTAACATGCGAAGCGTCGTCGTCTTACCGGCTCCGTTTGGACCGAGAAGTCCGAAGATCTCGCCCTCCATTGCATCGAAGGATAAATGATTGACGGCAACTCTTTTCTTGGCACCGGTATGTTCTATTTTTTGTTGTTTCTTGGAGAGAGCAAATGTCTTACATAATCCCTCTGCGTGCAATAACACGTTATCCATATATACCTCCCGTCACTGCAGTCGAGCGCTATTTCGCTATGCAGGTACTCAGTGTTTGCAGATGTTATCTGGCTTATTAACGCACATTATCACATTGTAACAGAAATACGCTCAAAAATCCAGTAAATCATCAAAAAAGTAACGTCGACACTGTACTTTTGTCACTCCGCACATCAGTAGTTTCCTAATGAACAAAAAAGGACAAAGCTTAATGCTTTGCCCTCGCCCGTCCCAAATGGACGGTTGTTGTTATTTAGTTACTCAAACTTCCGGTATGGAAAGTTTGAATCAATTGTTATTTGGCGGTACAATGCTAGCTCCGCATTGACTGCAAAAAGCAGTTCCTTCCGGAAGTGTCATGCCACACTGTGGACATACGCAAGCACCTTGTATCTTTAAGATCTCTGCCTGTAATGCAGCAATCTCATTTGTCAGAGTGCTGACATTGGCAATGCCGGCATTATCCACTTCTCCTTCTTTATTCATTTCATAATAATGCTTTCCAAGCTCAATGTACTGTTTATCAAGTGCATCTTGTTTAGATTTTATATCCATTTTCAGCTTTGCTATGTTTGAAACTTCTTTTGCTTTTTGTGATACGTCTCTTCCTGCGGAAGTTAATGTTTCTTTCATGTTGTCAAAAAATGCCATACGCTCCTCCATTCCACACCGAACGTCTCGGTGTATACTCTCCTGCTATATTTTTATGGAGAAAAGCGGTTTCTGGCTCTTCTCCACATTTCAAAACACATCATAGCATATTTTGGAAGCTATTTCAATGAGTGTGCGCAGCTGTCCGAAGCATCAGATATTGTCGTTTTTTAGAGCTTCGATCGGATTGTCTTTTTTGATCTTATGCATAGAGTACATCATGCTGGCAAATACAACCACAAAGACACCGAGGACAACGATGGCAACACTGCCCCATGGGATCTGGAAACCGACGTCCATTGCATCTAACAGGGAATGATAGATTGCGAAGTTTAACAAAAAGGCAAGCGGTAGTCCAAAGAGAAGTCCTTTGACGCCATATAACAGGCATTCGTAATTCATCATTCGGTCAAATCCACCTAACGTCATTCCAACAGACTTTAACATGGCAAATTCTTTGCGTCGAAGCATCACATTGGTCGAGATCGTATTGAAAATATTGGCGATCACGATCAATGAGATCAAAATGATAAATCCATACGTAAAGATCTTAAGGATCAGCAGCAATGCTCTTATAGAATCGCTATTCATACGCGGACTGTACAGATTATTATTAGCTACG
>OGJH01002902.1_pt1 | contig 9908 bp, 9 predicted proteins | sample 1572021 | NCBI WGS metagenome assembly OGJH01 (sample SAMEA2582098, study PRJEB24529) | metagenome | biome: Human gut stool | place: China | collected 2011
CGGCGAGCGGGTGGCCCAGCTCTGCATCGCGCCGGTGTACACGGCGGCATTCGTGCAGGCCGACGCACTGGATGAGACCGCCCGCGGCGAGGGCGGCTTCGGCTCGACGGGGAAATGATGATGAAGAACCTGATATTAGCCTCCGGCAGTCCGCGCCGGAAGGAGCTTCTGAGCTTATACACGACGGATTTCACCATCTGCGTCAGCGATTTCGACGAGAGCGGAGTCACTGCACCCACTCCGGCCCAGCTGGTGGAAAAGCTGGCCCGGGGCAAGTGCCTCGCCGTGGCAAAAGACCATCCCGGCGCGGTGGTGCTGGGATGTGACACCGTCGTGGATGTGGGCGGCGAAGTCTTCGGCAAGCCCCACAGCGTGGAGGACGCAAAGCGGATGCTCCGCGCCCTGTCCGGCGCGACCCACGAGGTGCATACCGGCGTCTGCGTATCGGACGGCGTACGCACCGAGAGCTTCGTGGACAGCTGCAAGGTGACCTTCTTCCCGATTTCGGAAGGGGAGATAGACGCCTACACGGCCACCAAAGAGCCCTACGACAAGGCCGGTGCCTACGCCATCCAGGGCCGCGCAGCCCTCTGGCTCGACCGGCTGGAAGGGGACTACTACACCATCATGGGCCTGCCCGTCAGCCGGACGGCCCGTCTGCTGAACAGATTCTGATGCGGGACACAGAAAAGCGGCCCCGGCGGCCAAAAATGAAAAAACTCGAAAAAGTTTACGGAAATGCTTGAGAAAAGCGCGCCTTGCGGCTATAATAAAAACGTGTTATTCTGCGATGAGCTGCCCGTTGGTCTGAGCGGGCGGCTCTGCGTTTTGGAATAGACCCTGGAAAATCGTAAGGAGAGAAGACTATATGAGTTTGTTTTCAAAGGATGTTGGTATCGATCTCGGTACTGCCAATACCCTCGTTTACATGAAGGGCAAGGGCATCATCATGCGTGAGCCCTCTGTTGTGGCCGTGGACACCAAGAGCGACGAAGTGCGCTGCGTGGGCGCTGAGGCAAAGGCCGTCATCGGCCGCACCCCCGGCAGCATCGTGGCGGTCCGCCCCCTGAAGGACGGCGTCATCGCCGACTTCGACATCACCGCCAATATGCTGGAGACCTTCCTCAAAAAAGCCTGCGGCAACAGCATGTTCTCCCGCCCCCGCGTGGTCATCTGCATCCCGTCGGGCGTCACCGAGGTGGAGCGCCGCGCCGTGCGTGAAGCCACGCTGAAGGCCGGTGCCCGTCAGGTGTCGGTCATCGAGGAGCCCATGGCAGCCGCCATCGGTGCGGGCCTGCCCATCAGCGAGCCCACCGGCAGCATGATCGTGGACATCGGCGGCGGCACGGCGGAGATCGCTGTCATCTCGCTGGGCGGCATCGTGGCCTCCCGCAGCGTGCGCATGGCCGGTGACATGTTCGATCAGGCCATCATCGCCTTCATCAAGCGCAAGTACAACCTGCTCATCGGTGAGCGCACCGCCGAGCAGATCAAGATCGAGATCGGTTCCGCTTATGCGCTGGACCCCGAGCTGACCATGGAGATCAAGGGCCGCAACCTGGTGGACGGCCTGCCGAAGAACATCGTGGTCCACTCCGAGGACGTGCGTGCCGCCCTGCTGGAGTGCCTTGTCAAGATCACCAGTGCCATCAAGGAGACGCTGGAGCGCACCCCGCCGGAACTGAGCGCCGATATCATCGACCGCGGCATCACCCTGACCGGCGGCGGCGCACTGCTGCGCGGTCTGGATCAGCTGATCCAGAGCGAGACCGGCATCGACGTACACATTGCGGAAGATCCTCTGGACTGCGTGGCAAAGGGTGCCGGTGCAGTGCTGGATCATGTGGATGTCCTGCACGACGTGCTGGACACCGACGGCGGCCACATGTAAACGGCGGCCTTTGCGGAAAAGAGTTCTGCGCCGCAGCTGCGCGGTCTTCCGCCGCAAACAAAGTTTCTTGCGCGGATGGCAGCGGCTGTCCGCGCTTTTTTCGTGGCTCCGGCGTTGCAGGCCGGACAGGAGGGAGACCCCTTGAAGGATTTTTTTGACACATGGAAATTCAAGATCCTGGTGGCGGTGGCGGTGTTCCTGGTGGGCATCATGGCCTATGCCGGTGCCAACGGCCGCCTGACCGCCGCCCCGCAGGAGCTGCTCAGTGTGGTGCTGACCCCGTTCCAGAAGGTCAGCGCGGCCCTCAGCGGCGGCGTGGGCTCGGTGTGGGAAAAGTATGCCCGCATCGACGAGGTCATGGACCAGAACGAACAGCTGGAAGCCGAGAACGCCGAGCTGCGCCAGCAGATGGTGGACTATGACCGCATCAAGGCCGAGAACGACGCTTATAAGGCGCTGGCCCGCATCCAGGATAAAAACAGCGAAGCAACGTATGCTTCGGCCTTCGTCATCGGCCGCGACACGATGGACGAGTTCGGCGGCTTCACGCTGGACAAGGGCACGGCAGACGGCGTGGCGGTGAACGATGCCGTCATCAGCGATAGGGGCTACCTCGTGGGCGTAGTGGTGGAAGCCGACACCACCAGCTGCAAGGTGATGACCATCCTGCACCCCAGCTTCAACGCGGCGGGCGTGGTGTCCCGCACTCGGGAGAACGGCATCATCAACGGCAGCAGCGAGTATGCCGGGGACGGCCTGTGCACCCTGACGAACCTCGAACGCAGCTGTGAGACCCACAAGGGCGATCAGGTCATCACCACGGGCCTGGGCGGGGTCTACCCGCCGGACCTGCTGGTGGGCATCGTGCAGGAGGTGGTGCCGGAAGCCAGTGGCAAATCCTCCATTGCGGTCATCAAGCCGGGTGCCGACCCCCGCACCGTCAAGCATGTCTTCATCATCACCGATTATTAAGGGGGCGCTTTGTATGGAATCACGCCGCATGCGCAGCCGCAGCCAGATCCTGAAATGGGGCTGCTATGTGCTGGCGCTGTTCGTGTGCGCAGCGCTGCAAACGACCCCCGGCCTGTTCCAGCTGGGGCAGGCAAAGCCGTTGTTCATCATGCCGCTGTGCCTGGCCGTGGCCGTGTATGAGGGCGAGTTCGCGGGCGCGCTGTTCGGCGCGGTGTGCGGCCTCTTGTGGGACTACACCGCCGGGCGCACCGTGGGTATGCTGGCGCTGGAACTGCTGCTGATGTGCTTTGCCCTCTCGGTGCTGGTGCAGCTGTACCTGCAGGGCAGCACCTGGAACTTTGCCCTGATCAGCATGGTCACGGCGGCGCTGGTGCTCTCGCTGGATTGGCTGTTTTTCTACTATATGCCGGGCTACAGCTGGGCTGGCAGCCGCTGGCTCACCTTCGTGCTGCCCTCGGCCGGGCTGACGCTGCTGCCCTCGCTGGTGCTGTTCCGGCTGGTGCGGCGCATCCACGAAGAATTCAAGATCGACAACGGCGTAGTCTGAACCGCCGGAGGAGACACGGATGAATCAGAATGAACGAAAAACCGTCGTGCGCCGCATGATTTTGCTCATCGCCGCGGCATGTGCCGTCATGGGGCTGTTTGTGCTGCGGCTGATCTTTTTGCAGCTGGTCAACGGCGACGACTTCAAGGCGCAGGCCACCAACACCACCGATTATAATTTCACGGTGACGGCGGCCCGCGGCGACATCGTGGACAGCAGCGGGCGGCGCATCGCCACAAGCACCACCAGCTACAACGTGGCGCTCAACAAGCTGCTGATGGGTGACCGCGACCTGGACACCATGCTGCAGCAGATCGTGGAGCTGCTGCGGGAAAACGGCGAGAGCTGGAACGACACCCTGCTCATCGGCCAGCCGGACGCCGCAGGCCACTATGAATTCACCGACGATGATACGTCCACCAGCGACCAGAAGCAGCTGGCCGACATGAAGGACACCCTCGGCCTGCAGCAGTACGCCACCGCCGACGATGTGATGGAGATGCTGGTGGAGAAGAATAACCTGCAGGGCTTCTCGCTGGAATGGCAGCGGGTGCTGGCCGGCATCCACTACGAGATGGACCGGCAAGCCTTCTCCAACGTGAACAACTTTGTCATGGCCGAGAACGTCAGCGCCGCGGCCGTGGCCACCATCAAGGAGCACAGCCTGCAGCTGCCCGGCGTGGAGATCGTGGAGACCAGTGCCCGCAGCTACGAGCAGAGCGACATCATCCCGGCGGTGCTGGGCCGTGTGGGCAAGATCACCGCCGAAAAGTGGAAGGTGACCGATTCGGACGGCAACGTGACCTACCCGCTGCGGGACAAAGGCTACAACATGAACGACATTCTGGGCATTTCGGGCCTGGAATCCGCTTATGAAGACGAGCTGCGCGGCAAGGACGGCGTGGAGACCATCACCCGCAACTCAGACGGCGTCATCGTGGACACCCAGCTTACCACCGTGCCGGAGCCGGGCCACACCGTGCAGCTGACCATCGACAGCAACTTCCAGCGGGCGGTGGACAAGGCACTGGCGGAGAACATCGATATGATCAACCGCGTCTACAACACCGGCGACATGAAGGCGGCTGCGGCTGCGGCCGTGGTCATCGACGTGAAGGACGGCGGCGTGCTGGCGGCCTCCAACTACCCCAGCTTCGACCAGAACCTCTACGCCACCAACTACAGCGAGTACAGCTCGGACCCGGGCCTGCCGCTGTTCAACCGCGCCCTGCAGGGCCTGTATACGCCGGGCTCCACCTTCAAGCCCGCCGTGGCAGTGGCCGCGCTGGACAGCGGCCTCATCAACCAGTATTCCACGGTGTTCTGCAACGGCGTGTACAACTACTTCAAGGATTACCACCCCAAGTGCACCCGCCACGGCCACAGCGGCAACATCGACGTGGTGACCGCCATCAAGTGGAGCTGCAACATCTTCTTCTATGACGTGGGCCGCCGCCTGACCAGCGATGTCTACGACGCCTACGCCTACAAGCTGGGCCTGGGCCAGCGCACCGGCGTGGAGGTGAGCGAGGCCACCGGCCGCCTGACCACCAAGAACGATTCCAACTACACTGCCTCGCTGGACGTGCAGGCCGCCATCGGTCAGGGCAACACGGTGGTCACCCCCATCCAGCTGGCCACCTATGCGGCCACCCTGGCCAACAACGGCGTGCGCTACCGCACCCACTTCGTCAAGGCCATTCTGGACACCAACACCGGCGAGGTGCTCAGCGAGACCCAGCCCGAGGTGATGGATGTCATCGAGGGCACCGGCAACACCTTTGAGCTGGTGCGCGAGGGCATGAAGCAGGTGCCCAGCACCATCAGCGGCAAAATTTCCAGCTATCCCATCGCCATCGCCTGCAAGACCGGCACCCCCCAGCGCAGCGAGACCTATGCCCCGGGCAAGCACTATCTGAACGCCATGATGGTGGCCTACCTCCCGGCGGATGACCCGGAGATCGCCATCGGCATCTCCATCGAGTACGGCGGCTACGGTGCCCGTGCCGGTGACCTGGTGGTGGACATCGCCAACGCCTACTTCGCCATGAAGGACGGCACGCTGGAAAAGCAGGCCGAGGAGGAAGCCGCGCAGTCGCAGGCGGACCAGCAGGCGGCCGACACCCAGCAGTCCACCGGCACGGCCAACGGCACCCAGACCACCACCGGCACTGCCAATGCAGCCGGTACGGCAGGCACTTCGGGCACAGCCCAGCCGACCCAGACCGAACCTGCCGCCCAGCCGGCCACGACCGAGACGGAGCTGCCCGCCGCCGAGCCGGACACCGAGGATAACCCGGACGCCATCGCGCCCGAAACGGTCCCGCAGGAGACGGACTGACCCGGCACGGGGGCGCTGCCGCGCGGCTTTTTGGCGCGCGTTTGACCAAAAGAAAACAAAATTGAATATTTTGTATAAAAACCAGTTGTAATAGATTGGATTTTGTGATATTATTTTTACCAAAGGGACTTTTTACCACACGGTGTATCACATAGAGCGAAAGAGGAGAGGGTAACGGATGACGATTGCACTGATTGCGCATGACTCCAAAAAGGAGCTGATGGTTCAGTTCTGCACGGCGTATTGCCGCATTCTGAGCCAGCACAAGCTGGTGGCGACCGGCACCACAGGCAAGCTGATCGCCGAGGCGACCGGCCTGCAGGTCCAGCGTTTTCTGGCCGGTGTGCAGGGCGGCGACCAGCAGATCGCTTCCCGCATTGCCTGCAATGAGATCGACCTGCTGCTGTTCTTCCGCGACCCCATCAACGCGAAGCCCAGCGAGCCCAACGAGATGACCCTGCTGCGCCTGTGCGATGTGCACAACATCCCCATGGCCACCAACATTGCCACTGCCGAGGTGCTCATCCACGGCCTGGAGCGCGGCGATCTGGATTGGCGCGATATCGTCCACCCGCAGAACTGAGTGCAAAGCGGAGAAACAACAAGACAAACAAGAAAAGGCACTGTACCGCACAAAACGGCACGGTGCCTTTTTATTTGCAAAAAAATATGTGAAAATACGCGAAAAAGCTTGACATCCACATAGGGGGGGGGGGTAAAATAAAAACAGGAATGCCCTCGAACGACCGGAAATGCCGGGACAAACCGGGGGCGTGGCAACCACCGTTTGAGTGCGCAAAAAGGGAGGAAAGCAACATGAAAAAAAGACTGATCAGCCTTCTGCTTGCGGTGTGCATGGCGGCATCTGTTCTGCCGGTGGGCGCATTTGCGGCAGCGGCGGGGGAGACCTTTGCCTATGAATACAAAGGCCAGACTCTGAACTATAAGGTGACGAGCGATTCCACGGTCGAGGTGGCCAAGAACACGGGCATCACCGGAACGCTGAAGATCCCGGAGACGGTGTATGACGGCGATGAGAACCAGTATACCGTCACGGCGATCGGCCAGGATGCCTTTGCGGGAAATAACATTACCGAGGTAGAGTTTCCGGCTACCCTGAAAACCATCGGAACGAGCGCGTTTCTGAACAATAACAGCTTGAAGGATGTTGAATTCCCGGAGGGACTGACCACCATCGGCAACTACGCATTTGGCTCTGTCTGGGGCATGACGAAACTGAAGATTCCGGCAAGCGTCACCCGCATCGGCGGCGGTGCATTCCAGTGGTGCGGAAACGTCACTTCGATCGAATTCGGCGCGGGCATCCAGCTTTCTGAACTGGAAAGCGGTCTGTTCGACCACTGCCGGAAGCTCCAGAAAGTGGTCGTGCCGGAGAGCGTGAAGAAGATCAACATTGCAGTCTTCCGTGACTGCCCGGCACTGGAAGAAGTGATCCTCCCGACGGGTGTTACCGAGATCGACTCGGCGGCATTTGCAGTGGACAGCCAGTCCGCGAACGATGCATTCAAGCTGCACTATACCGGTTCGGAAGAACAGTGGAACAGCATCGCGATCGACTGGGCGGTGTGCCAGAGCGGCGGCGACAACAGCATCCTGCAGAAGGAAGGCGTGGTAGATTACAACTACGCTCCTGCCGACGATCTGCCCGATGACGTCGACTTTGACGGCGATGCTTCCTGGATGGGCTCGGTGGCGGCTGCAGCGGCCATTGGCACGGGCGCCGCCATCGTGGCGTATCAGTTCGGCACCACCGTCTACCTGGATTCCGTCCTGCCCGAGGGCGCGGATATCCCGGTGACTTATGGCCAGCTGGCAAAGCTGATGTGGCAGAATGCCGGCAGCCCGGAACCGGAAACGGCTCTGGCACCGGACGCAGACGAAGTGCAGAAGGCAATGGCCTGGGCCGTGGAAAATGAGCTGATCGACGCTCATAGAAAAGCGGATTTCCTTGTCAGCCGCGTCAGCGTCATCCGCGCGTGGAACAAGGCTCAGAAGCTTGCGGCTGCAAAATAACCCGATCTGAATAAAAATATCAAAAGCGTACCCAAACAAAAAAAGCGCTGCCCGGTTTGGTTCCGGACAGCGCTTTTCTGCTGCAAAAACTTAAACTTTGAAGTCCGCTGCCATCTCGGCCACGTCTTCCGGGGCAAAATCGCCCAGAGGCAAAATCAGCCGGGCCAGCACGGCCTGCGGCAGAGCAGCCAGCGCGGCGCTGTCGTCAGCGCCCACGCCTGCAGGCGGGCAGACCGTGTGCACACCGTCGGAGCCGGTCTCCACCCGGGCGCGGTGGGGCGTAGCCACATACTGCATCCCCAGCTTGTCGGCGGCGGTGAGCAGGGCAGCGAACAGCGGGCTGACGCCCTCGCCCAGCGCGTCGGCGTCCTGCCCGGCAAGGGCCTCGGCGTTCAGCACGATGCACTCAATGCCCAGCTTTTCGGCCGCCTGCTTGGCAGCTTCCGCTTCGGCGGCCTGTTCGGCTGCCAGCCGCACGGCAGCGCCTGCCACGGCAAAACCCTGCTGCTGCAGAATGCGCACCGCCACGGCGCAGGCGGCGGTGTCGGCCATCTGGATCAGGACCTTGTCCTGGCTCTCGTAGGTGTCGAACCCGTTCCCGGGCAGAAAAGTATCGCTCATGTCCCTTGCCTCCCGCCATGTGCTTTGCTTTGTGCCACGGCCAGCTGGTCGCAGCGTTCGTTCTCCGGGTGGCCTGCGTGGCCCTTGACCCAGACGTAGGTGATCTTGTGTCGGGCTTCCTGTTCCAGTGCCTGGGCCCAGAGGTCCGGGTTCAGGGCAGGGGAGCCGTCGGATTTTTTCCAGCCCCGGCGCTGCCAGCCTTTGGCCCAGCCCTTCTGCAGCCCGTTGATGACGTACTGGCTGTCGGAACACAGCCGCACTTCGCACGGCTCCTTGAGCTGGCGCAGCGCCTCAATGAAGGCGGTCAGCTCCATGCGGTTGTTGGTGGTGCTGTCGTCACCGCCGCTGAGCTCTTTTTCGTAGACCTTGCCGTTGAAACGATAGCGCAGCACCGCGCCCCAGCCGCCCGGGCCGGGGTTGCCGCTGCATGCGCCGTCGGTGTAAACTTCGACCTGTTTCATGCGGTTCTCCTTATCATAGGTAGTGCTTCTATTTAGCGCCATTTTCGCCGTTCTGTCAAGAGCCAATGCATACTTCGGCCCGGTTCTGCCAAACCTTGGAATTGACAAAAACGCCGGGAAATACTATACTAATCCTAACAAAATGCGTATAGGGGCGCACCATAGGCGTGTGCCCGGGCGTTCCACAGAAAAGCCACGGTCGCATTGAACAGGTGGACCCATCTGGCACAAAGCATTCTTACGGAACAGACAGCGGTGTACAAAAATCACGCTGACAGGAAAATTCTATACGGTGCATCCAACGGAAGCCGATGCGAACATCCAAGGTGCTTCCCCTGCACAGCGCGGCTGCTCCCGGTTTGAGGGAACGGCCTGCGCTGCAATGATTTTTGGAGGTCAGAATGGCACAGTCAAAAGAAAATACGAACGTTACCCCGCGCGGCAAGGCAGCAGCCAGCCAGAACGCAGGTGCACCCACCGCACAGGCAGGCGAAAAGCGCCCCCGCACCACCCGCCGCCCTTATTATAACCGCCGCCGCCGTCCGCAGCAGCCCAAAGAGGCCGCTGTGCCCATCCACATCTATCCGCTGGGCGGCCTGGGCGAAGTGGGCAAGAACATGACCGTCTACGAGTGCAACGGCGACATGATCATCGTGGACTGCGGTCTGGTCTTCCCGGACAGCGACATGTACGGCGTGGACATGGTCATCCCGGACTTCACCTTCGTGGTGCAGAACAAGGATAAGATCAAGGGCCTGCTCATTACCCATGGCCACGAGGACCACATTGGCAGTATCCCGTATCTGCTGCAGAAGATCGACCTGCCCATCTATGGCACCCGCCTGACCTGCGGCCTCATCAAAAACAAGCTGGAGGAGTTCGGTTTGGCGGGCCGCACCAAGTTCGTGGAGATCACCCCGAAGCAGAAGATCAAGCTGGGCTGCTTTACCATCGAGCCCATCCATGTGAATCACTCCATCCCGGACGCGGTGGCCTTTGCCATCGACAGCCCGGCGGGCACCATCATCCAGACCGGCGACT
>OGJH01002908.1_pt1 | contig 9890 bp, 9 predicted proteins | sample 1572021 | NCBI WGS metagenome assembly OGJH01 (sample SAMEA2582098, study PRJEB24529) | metagenome | biome: Human gut stool | place: China | collected 2011
ACGACGCTCTTCCGATCTGTTATAAAGTAATCGATTAATAAAATTTTATCAAATACATATCAAATGAAAGCAGTTCAAATTATCAATCCCTCCGAAATGAAGGTGGTTGAACTGGAAAAACCGACCGTTGGAGCCGGTGAAGTATTAGTAAGAATCAAGTATGTTGGTTTTTGTGGTTCCGACTTGAACACATTCCTGGGTAAAAATCCGATGGTGAAATTGCCTGTGATACCGGGACATGAAGTAGGAGCAGTCATTGAGGAAATCGGCCCGGATGTTCCGGCGGGTTTTGAAAAAGGTATGAATGTGACCTTGAATCCGTATACCAACTGTGGAAAATGTGCTTCTTGTCGTAATGGCCGTGTTAATGCCTGCGAACATAATGAAACATTAGGCGTGCAACGCAATGGAGTGATGTGCGAATATGCTGTATTGCCTTGGACAAAGATTATTCCGGCAGGTAATATCTCTTCTCGTGACTGTGCCTTGATCGAACCGATGAGTGTCGGTTTTCATGCCGTATCTCGTGCACAAGTAATCGATAATGAATTTGTGATGGTGATTGGTTGTGGTATGATTGGTATTGGTGCCATTGTACGTGCTGCTTTGAGAGGTGCAACGGTAGTTGCTGTTGACCTGGATGATGAAAAGCTGGAACTGGCGAAAAAGGTAGGCGCCTCTTATGTGATTAACTCCAAGACAGAAAATGTGCACGAACGGATGCAGGAGATTACAGAGGGATTGGGCGCTGATGTCGTGATTGAAGCTGTTGGTAGTCCGGTGACTTATGTAATGGCAGTAGATGAGGTCGGTTTCACAGGACGGGTGGTTTGTATCGGCTATGCTAAGAGTGAAGTTGCTTTTCAAACGAAACTCTTTGTTCAGAAAGAACTGGATATTCGTGGTTCCAGAAATGCCTTGCCGGCAGACTTCCGTGCAGTCATCAATTATATGAAAGAAGGAAATTGTCCGGTAGAAGAGTTGATTTCGAAAGTTGCCAAACCTGAAGGAGCTTTAGAGGCTATGCAGGAATGGGCGGCTAATCCGGGGAAGGTATTCCGTATTCTGGTGGAATTCTAAACTCTTGTCCATATTGATTGTAAAAAAGATGAAAGGTTTCATGCTTTTCATCTTTTTATCGTCTGCTATCCCTCAATTAATTCATGAAACTCTAGAAACTCTGGATATGAAAGACTATATATATTGAATTCAATATATATACCACTTAAATAGGTTGCAAGTTCTCCAGAAAGCATCTTTGCACTACTTCCTGTAATATATATTATTGTCTTCGTTGAGTAATAGAGAATGTATTACCTTTTTGAATTCGGGAATGCCTTGTATTTCATCAATAAAAATATAGTTCCTCTCTTTTTCTTTATTTTGAGAAGTAATGTAAGAATGTAGGCCTTGTGCTGTTTGCAGTGAACTGAAAGCGAAATCTTCCAGATTAATATAGATAGTATTGGCATTTGGCTCTTTATTTAGAATTTCTTCAATCAGCTGATATAGCAGGAAGCTTTTACCCACACGTCGTTGCCACGTTAATACTTTAGCTACAGATTTCTGCATGAAGGGTTCTATTTGTTCAACATACCCTTTTCTTTTTTTGAGTATTCTGGAAAACTTTATCATTCTAAGAACTTTAATTATACTTTAAACTTTCCGTGAGTTTCGTGTAAGTTTGAAGTATAATTAAAACTTTTAGGGGATGAATGCTGTCGTTTATAACCGCTGATGATAGGCGTCAATCGCTTTTTTAACCGAACCGTATAACAGCAACAATTTTTGTGCATGGTCATGCTCTAATCCCAATTCCTCCATAATCATTCTGGTTCCTCTTTCCACTAGTTTATGGTTACTAAGCTGCATATTTACCATCTTATTTCCTTTCACCCGTCCGAGTTGAATCATCACCGACGTACTAATCATGTTCAGAATCATTTTCTGTCCGGTGCCTGATTTCATTCTCGAACTTCCCGTGACATATTCCGGACCGACAATCATTTCGATGGCGACATCTGCTTCTGCCGCCATCGGAGAATCCGGATTGCTGGTGATGCAACCTGTCAGAATGCCATACTTGCGAGCTTCCCGCAAGGCACCGATTACATAAGGAGTAGTGCCCGAAGCAGCAATGCCAATCACGGTATCTTTGGGGTTGATATGATATTCCGTAAGTTCTTCCCATCCCCGGTTCATATCGTCCTCGGCACCTTCTACCGGATTGCGCAGGGCGGTATCTCCACCGGCTATCAATCCGATAATCCAGGTAGGAGGCATTCCGAATGTCGGTGGTATCTCCGAAGCGTCCAGCACTCCCAAGCGGCCGCTGGTACCTGCGCCCATGTAAAAGATACGTCCACCCTGTTTCATGCGGGGCACAATCTGGTTGACGAGCAGTTCGATCTGTGGAATGGCTTTTTGAACGGCTAACGCTACCTTTTGGTCTTCCCGGTTAATGTCTTCTAATATTTCCCGTACGGACTTCTTTTCTAAATTGTCGTAGAGCGACGATTGTTCGGTTATCTGCATATTGGTAATGGCGATTGACTAAAAATACAAATTACAAGGATTGAGATGAAGCGGTATGATATAAAATTAATCCCTCCATCGGACTTTGCAGAATCTTTCCAATTCTGATTCCTGTCTCTTGTGCAGCTTCTTGTAATATCTCCCTGTAGCAGTGAGCCACTGATCCGATAAAGTGTATAGGATACTGCGTGTAATCATATTGCATTACGTTTCTTCGGAAGAAAGCAATAAAACTGCCAAGCACTAATTGTCTTATCCCCGGCTCTTCCAGATGTTGCGTTATAAAAGGTGACAGACTTGCCAGAAAACGATTCGGGAAGGGCTGACGGTAAACTCGGTCGATGATTTCGGGAGCTGTCAGGTCGAATTGTTTTAGAAATGCTTCTTTGATGGCAGGCGAAAGTTGATTCTTCAGAATGTCTCCCACCAGTAATTTGCCAAGGACGGCTCCACTTCCCTCGTCTCCCAGGATAAAGCCTAAAGGAGAGATGTTGTTGACAATCTCTTTTCCATCATAGAAACAGGAGTTGGAGCCTGTTCCCAGAACGCAGGCAATGCCTGCTTCATGGCCGCATAATCCACGGGCAGCAGCCAACATATCCGAGTAGGCTTTGATATTTCCGACAACAGGTAAACTGTCGGCTATCGCCCGGCGGAGAACGGGAGCTTTTTCGGGTGTACAACCTGCACCGTAAAAGTAAACGGAATTGATGGTCCCTTCCGGCAATTGTGGCAGGAGGGAATGTGTCAGCTCTTGCTGAATTTCTTCTTCTGATTGGAAGAAGGGATTGATTCCTTTCGTTCCAATTCGTCTGATTGGGGTGCCGTTGAAAACGATGCACCAGTCGGTTTTGGTAGAACCACTATCTGCAATGAGTATCATATCTTAATGTATATTTTCTTTTTGTATAATATATAGCCTATTGACCAGTTAAGTAAGACAAAGAGGATAGCATAGGCAAGAGAACCTCCTTCATCCCCGAAAACAGGTTGGAGGGCACATCTGTAGACGACTTGTTGGATGGAGACACTTTCTCCCTGATAAGTGACGGTGATAGCGCCTACCAAAACGGCGATGACACCTGCCATTACATAAATAAAGAGAGGATTCACTCCGAAAGATTCAAAGAAACGGCTCCATTTTTTACATCCTTTGATATCGATAATCCAGACGAGTAAAGCTAATAGGCTGGAGCCTAATCCGCAAGTGACCAGCACAAAGGTGGGCGACCATATCTTTTTGTTGAATGGGCAACCATAGCTAAATAGGAAACCTGCAAAAGTCAGGATAGTACCGATAAGGAAAAGCCGTTCCAATTTTTCATGTATATCTTTTACTTCCATGAGTAGTTTGCCGACGCAAAATCCGATCAATACGTGTGCGATAGAAGGAATAGTGCTAAGAAGTCCTTCCGGGTCAATGTGGTTGTCTTGATACATATGAGCGTCTCCCAAGATGCTGCGGTCGACGATGGAAAGAATATTCGTTTCGTTGTAGGCAAAACCATTACCGGTAATGAGAATAATGAAATAACCTACTAATAATACCACAATCAGATAAGGTATATACTTGTGTTTCAATAGCAAGGCAATAAGTGCTGAAGCACCATAGCAGAGCGCAAGACGCTGCATGACTCCCAAGATGCGAATTTGCTCAAATGGGAGAGGATTGTGGGTGTAACACAGTAAGGCAAACCAGTTGAGGGCTATTCCGATAAGGAAAATAACAATGGTTCTTTTGATTATTTTCAGGGCAGCCGGAGTACTGAATGTAAAGTTATACTTTTTAAGTGAGATGTAGGTGGAGATTCCCATGATAAACATGAAGAAAGGGAAAACTAGGTCTGTGGGGGTAAGACCGTTCCATTGGGCATGTTTTAGGGGAGCGTATGCATGTCCCCAAGAGCCCGGATTATTAACCAGAATCATTCCTGCGATAGTAATGCCTCGTATTACATCGAGTGCCAAAAGGCGTTTGTTACTTGTTGTATTCATGACTGTCACTTTTTAATGTGTTAAGTTAATAAGTAAGTTTATTGTTTCTTTCCGAAAGAATCTTCCAGTCGGTTGCGGATCATTAATGAGGCGACGATACCGGGTAGGGTACAAATACAAACCCAAATAAAGAAGTTGGTGTATCCGAGATGCTCCTGTATCCATCCTGCAGGCATCCCCGGAAGCATCATACCAAGTGCCATAAACCCGGTTCCGATAGCATAGTGCGCCGTTTTGTGTTCGCCTTCCGCAATATAAATCAGATATAGCATATAAGCGGTAAAGCCGAAACCATAGCCCAGTTGTTCGATAGCTACGCAAATGGCTATAAATATAGGATTATCTGGAGTGGCGGCAGCCATCCATACATATAATAGATCAGGAAGGTTGATAGCTAACGCCATAGGTAATATCCATTTTCTGAATCCGTCGCGGGAAACGAGGAAACCACTGATGATTCCGCCAACTAATAAAGCTATGACGCCTATAGTTCCATAGATCATTCCGACAGTTGCGGTAGATAAAGCTAGCCCACCTTTATCGGTAGCATCGAGCAGGAAAGGAGAAGCTATTTTGGCTAACTGTGATTCTCCCAACCGGTAAGTGAGAAGGAAAAAGAACATGAGACCCAGGTTCTTTTTCTTGAAGAAGGTGACAAAGGTCAGAAGAAAATCTCCCAACAATTTACCCGGTGTGAGTCCGGGACGTTTAATGTCCGAATCAGGATGGGGGAGAATCAGACGATGATAGATAGTAAGAGCAAGAAACAATCCTGCAAGAAGGTAGAATGTAATACTCCATGCCAAGGGAATATTGTTTTGTGATGTTTCCAACCATCCTGCCAGCATGACAAGAATTCCCTGCCCGAAAATGTTGGCAAGCCGATAGAAGGTATTCCGGATACCGACAAAGAAAGATTGTTCCTTATTATTGAGTCCGAGCATATAGAAACCATCTGCAGCGATGTCATGTGTAGCGGAGCTGAAGGCTAGCAACCAGAAAAAAGCAAGAGTCAACTGTACATAATGTGCAGTTGGGATAAAGAAGGCTATCCCTGCAAATCCGGCGGCGATGAACCCTTGCATGGCAATAATCCAAGCCCGTTTTGTTTTCACCAGATCGACGAATGGACTCCATAGAGGTTTGATAGTCCAGGGAAGATAGAGCCAGGAAGTGTATAAAGCTATTTCCGTATTGGATAATCCCAAACGCTTGTACATGATAACAGCAATCGTCATTACCGCTACATAGGGCAGCCCTTCTGCGAAGTAGAGGGTTGGTATCCAGCTCCAGGGATTTCTTTTTATAGTGGGTGTTGTCATGGCATTGTTCTTTTTTTCATTGATATTGTTTTTCGAGCGTACTGCCGGGGTAATAGTGAGACAGTATTTCTTCATATTTGTAACCTTGCTCTCCCATTACGGCAGCACCAATCTGGCAAAGTCCTACTCCATGCCCCCATCCGGCTCCGGTAAGGATGAATCGTGAAGGGATTTTATCCTCTTTATGTCCTTTTTCCTCATATTCCTTGTCTACTACGAAGGCGGAACTATACAGATGAGAAGTAGATAAGGTACGGCGTATTTCCAACTCTTTTCCAATGATGAGTGTCCGTAAGGTTCCTACAATCTTTAGTCGGACAAGACGTCCGGATGTTCCCCGTTCTACAGGAATTAAATCAATGATTTGTCCGAAATCAATCCCTGAACGTTGATGAATCAGTTCTGAAAGCTCCTGCTGCGAATAACTGACTTTCCAACGATAGAAGTCTGCTGTTTCCTGATCGTAGTTGTTTAGTACTTGGCTTAGAATTTTCTTATCCTGCGTATTACAAAAAGCAACAGGTGAGGTACGTATCCATTTATCAGCTTCCGCCTCTATGTTCAAATCGGGAAGTTGTTTTTCAGTCTTGCTATCCCGTTGTCTGATTAGATAAGGATGCTTTACGTTTTCCCAACAATTTTGGAACTCTTCAAAAGCTCCGCCACAACATTTAGAGAAACGGGCATCACAAATCGCTCCTTTATACATCAGCACTTCCCCCCGCGTGGCGGAGACTGCTTCGATGGCTTGTGGTGTTGAGGCTCGTGTAATTCCCTGATAACGCTGGCAATGATCATCGGCACATACATCGAAATTTCTATGTGCTTCATGGTCATACCATTTTATAAATTGAGAATGGAGAGTGGAGAGTGGAGAGTGGGCTGCGCTATCCGGCTGCACAGTAACTCTCCACTCTCCATTCTCAACTCTCAACTTATTAAGTAACCAGCTTCGGGAGATGACGGCGTGAGCCTTTAGTAGTTCTAAAGAAGCTGTTGCGCTCATTTCGGATGAAATTACACTGGTAAGATATTCTTCAATGGAAATCACATTGATGGCGGTTAGTTGTTCTCCTTCGATGATAATCTTTAATTCCCCTTTGAATTTCTGGACTTCTTTGCGTTCCCAATGGAAGTTGATTCCGATGGTCACATCTTTCAGTTCAAAGAAAGCATGTGCATTTTGTGGAGGAATGAAGGATAATTCGTCGTACTCTTTCCCTTGCCAATGAATCTTCCCATCCTGATAAATAACTTTCTGTGTCCCGGAAATTTCCGTTCCGACAGAAGAACTAAATTTCACCGGGAAAGAGAATTCAATCTCTTTCCCGGAAAGGATACCAACTGTTATTTGAGGTTGAGTCATAATACAGCCTTAATACGTTCTAATATTTTTTGCAGTTTTTCTTTGGATATAGATATTTCCCGATAGATCTCATATACCTTTTCAGGAGTCAGTTTCTCCATATCCTCTTCACGTACTATAGGGAATATGCCGTTCATTTCAGCAATAGCAGGACTGATGATAATTTGTTCGTCCCCTTTTGCGTAATAGCAGTCAGGACGATGTTTGCTGCGTAAGAAGATAATACAATTGTAAGGGTGTTCGGCCACTGACTCAAATTCATCGTCATAGTTCTTTCCAAAATCCTCTTTGGTGCGTTCCAAACCATACCAGGCAAGAATATTCATCATTGGTTCTTTTCCGTTATTATTGGCAGCTAAAATGTCGTAAATCAGATGAAAGGTTTTCGACATTGTTGTCTTGTTTTTCGCCTGAATCCTGATGAAACTGTACGGGAAATCTTCATAACTAATTTGCACCTTGTCGTTATCTATTAAATCTATGTGATCGCAATATGGTCCTTGCATTCTTTCCTCTTTACTGCAAGCTTGAAAATGGGCATGATCGGGAGCGGAAGCTCCACATTCCGGTCCATTATACAAAAGGAAGTATTCTCTCATTATGTCGGTGAATTCTATCATATCTTTAAAACGCCCGACTATGGATTGCGACTTGTGTTCCTTATCTACAATTGTAAAGTGGTGTTTGAATATGGGATAGGGATTAACCAGTATCTGATAATTCCTATAACTGATGAACTCTTGTTCCTGCGGTCGGTTTGTTTGGCAGAGGAAGCAAGGTCGTGAATGAATGGAGGCAGTGTTTGTCTGTGCGGTAGCCGAAAGAATACGTTTCGGATTAAGGAATAGGTTCGCAGCTAAACCTTGATTACCAAACCATTTGGATATTTCTTTTGTTCGTGACCGATACTGTTCCAATGCTTGGTAATTCTCTTTGGCTAGTTCCCAAGAAAGAGTTTGCTTTTGGAATAACTGTTCGATTTTTTGCTGAATTTTCTCTAATGTCGTTTCTTGTTGCAGGATGCGCTGTTCCAATTCCCACGTACGAAGTCGGTCTTTATATAGATTATTCTGGTTGATTTTCTCAACAGGCAGTGCAGCATCCGAGTTGCCTTCCCAACGGCGGCAAAGGTAAATCACGTCGTATATTCTGCCTATCTGATAATCGTGTGAAATTTTCAATCCAAGAGCATAATCTTCTCCATAGCTTGTGTTCGGGACTTTGATTTCCCGAAGAATGGGAGTGTAGAATGCACGGGGAGCTCCCAGACCGTTGATACGTAATGCATTATTTCGTCCGTTGTCGGGCGTCCATTCCTTATGATCGATGATGCCGGGGGCAATTTCCTGCATATCAAAGTTAGTCATCATATAAGTGCCGATTACCATTGCACATTTCTGTTTATAGAAAGTATCAATGATGATTTGCAGGCTATGTTCGTCTTTATACACGTCATCGCTATCAAGTTGGACGGCAAACTTTCCGCATTTCTCGTGATGGATACCTATGTTCCAACATCCGCCTATACCGAGGTCATCTCTTTCGGGAATGACGTGAATCAGCCGCTTGTCCGAACTAAGTTCATGGAGAACTTCACTGGTCCCGTCTGTTGAATGATTGTCGATGACAATGACATTGAACGGAAAGGTCGTTTGCTGGTTCAGTGCCGAGCGTACGGCATCTTTGACTGTGCGAATACGGTTGCGTACGGGTATAATGACAGAAGCTTCATATTCAAAAGTGTGAGAAGAAAAGTCTACGGGACGGAAGATAGGATAAAGATATCCGCCAATTTCCTTCAAATGGTTGGTGCATGCCTGTTCCATTTCAATCTGTACCTGACGGTTTTTAGGGTCTACATAATCGAACTGCTTCTCACCGCTTTTCCGCTTGTCACTTTCTACTTCGGTATATAGATATTCGTTGATGTGTACCAGTTTGCTCTTTTGGGATATTTTGAGTCTCAAATCATACAAGCCTGCATATTGATATTCCTCTTCTGTATTTTCTATAACTTCCTTGAATGCGTTGGCATTGAACAGTAAAACCGAGCCGAAATTGAAGTCGTCACGCAGGCTACCGGGTTGGTAATCAATGACCGGAGCTGTTTTTTGCACACCGTCTATCTGTTGGTAATGGTCTGCATATACCATGCCAGCTTGGGTCATTTCCATTACTTGAACCATTCTTTCAAGAGCGAACATGCCTATTTTTAGTGCAGTGTGTTTGGTATAAAGCAAGGTATATGTTTTATCAGAATGATCTGCAATAGCTCGCATCGCTTGTGTAGACTGCATTTTCTCTACAGAGATGAGTTCGCATCCGGGAATACAGACATTGGTAATTGGCGATGCCAATAAATAAATTTTGTCTACCAGCGTCGATGCACGTAACTCCTTAACTGTTTGCACAGTTTCTTCCAACCGGCTGAAAGGAAGAAAACAGTTGATTGTTGTTTTCATTATTTTACTTCTTGTTTTGTAGTATGAGTTGTGTAAGATGTTTCTTTGTCTTGTCTTTTGATGAACAAACAAAGTCCAAGGAATGTGAACAGGGCATTGATTATCAACAACTCGTAACTAATTTGGTAACCGTTGAGCCATGCTTCCGAATTTCTTTGCAGGATATAGCAAAGAATAGGAGAAGCGATAGCTACCAACGGAATATATTTA
>OGJH01002929.1_pt1 | contig 9840 bp, 9 predicted proteins | sample 1572021 | NCBI WGS metagenome assembly OGJH01 (sample SAMEA2582098, study PRJEB24529) | metagenome | biome: Human gut stool | place: China | collected 2011
TGACGGTGGACTGCCTGATGTGTGCCGTCTGCAATGGCCGCACCTATGGAGGCGGCTTTTATGCAGCCCCCGAGGCTCAGCCCGACGACGGCTGGCTGGACGTCTTCATCATCCGCAGGGTGAGCCGCCTGACGATCGCCCGCCTGCTGGGGATGTACAAGAGCGGCAGGCATTTCCGGAACGGTGAGCTGACGGAACAGGCGAAGCCCTACTTCATCTACCGCCGGGCAAAGTGCGTCTCCCTGCGCCCGGCAGACGGACGCGGCCCTATCGTGGCGACCGCCGACGGCGAGTGCGCTCCCTGCGACGCCATCACCGCCCAGCTCAAGCCGCTGGCCGGGCGCATCCTGCTGCCCAAACCGGCCTATGAGCGGTTCATGGCCCAGCGGGCCAACGTGTAAAATGAAAGTATGAGAAGCACCCTGCACGTTTCTTTAGGGGCGCATCGGAGGATCAACAAAGGCGGCGGCTTTCCTTGTCAAGGGAAGCCGCCGCCTTTTCCGTTATCTTACAGCCTGTTTCAGCTGCTCCAGGTCATCCGCATCCGGGTGAGAAAGAGCCTTGTCAAAATTCTCGATCATGGCATCCAGATTGGGCAGATGGATCGGCTGCTTTTTCATCTCTTCGTACCGCTGGCGTACGGACATCGGCATTTTGCCCTGACACATATAGCAGCCGAAAACAGTGTTGCTCTTGTCCAGCGAATGCTCCACCTTTTTCAAGATCTTATCAAAGTATTCTTTACTGCCGCCGAAGCCGGCAGTGCCAAAGAGAAAGATGTTTTTGCCGTGCAGCTGCTTCAAAAAGTCCGAAGTGCTTTCATCGGCTTTTCCCTTGTCCGTCCAGAAGCCCACATAAAGGGTGTCCGCTTCCATGGCGGCAGGGTTCGGGCTGCCAAAATAACAGCAATCTGCCTGCGGCAGGCAGTCGTGCAGCGTATCTGCCAAGATTTTTGTGTTGCCTGTTTTGCTGCTGTATACGATCGCGTAACTCATAGCTTCTCCTTTGTGAATGTCTTTTTGTTAAGTATATCGTGATTTTTTGTCGGGTGGGTTTATGCGTTTTTTGCTTCTTTTTCTCGCAAAGCATCATAAACACAGCGAGTTCCCTGATGTGCCGTCAGCCCGCCCAGACACTTCTTGTTGCAGCGGAGACAGCGGTGGATCTGTTCCGCCTGCCCGTTTTTCAGCTTGTTCACCCAATCCGGGTCTGCCAGAAGCTGGCGGCTCATGGCGGCGCACTGGATACGTCCATCGAAAAGCTGCTGCTCCACAAAATCCGGGTCGTTCAAGCCGCCCACCCCGCAAATGGGGAGATCGGTATACTGACGCACTTCGTTGCAGAACTTGAGGAAACAACCGGGATGACCGAAGTACGGGTGGTTTGCAGGAGGGATCGTATTTTCCAACGCCGAATGGTTCGCCAAGGTCACATGGAAGCTGGTTACGCCTGCCCGTTCCAGCAATGGCACGAAAATAGGCAGTTCTTCTTCCACAACGCCAGCATTCCCGTAATGCGGTTCTTTCTGCTTGACAGCCAGCTTATAATCAATGGGCATCCCCGGAACCGCCGCATGGACAGCCGAGACCGCTTCCGCCGCAAAACGGGCGCGGTTTTCTGCGCTGCCGCCGTATTCATCGGTGCGCTTATTAAAGACTGCCGAGCTGAAGCTGCCGCACATACGGTCACCGTGAACCTGCACCATGTCAAACCCGGCCTTAACCGCCAGTTCAGCAGCCTTGCCGAAACCATCAGTGATCTTTTTGATCTTCTTCACAGACAGCTTGGAGATGTAGGGCGCGACCTCGGCGTTCAGCAGGGGACGCAGCTCCTGCATCGAGATTTTCTTGGTCAGCACGCCGGGCACATACTTGAGCATGGCAAGCATGTTGGAATCCGACTGGTGCAGCTGCGCGCAGATACGGCAGTCATAGCTGTGGACGATCTCGGTCAGCTTCTGGTAATAGGCAAAGCCCTTCTTGTCAAACAGAGATTTCTCAATCATGCTTTTGCCCACAGGCACATCACCGATGATGACCATGGCGCAGCCGCCCGCAGCGATGCGGCGGATTTTTTCAAAATACTCCTCATCCGACAAGCCGAAGGTCGTCGGCGCAAAGATGATGCGGTTTTTCAGCTCCAAACCGCCGTAATTGACAGAACTATTGATCGTTTCGTACATGATGCGGTACCCCCTGTGCTGCTTTTTCCAGTAAAGTAAGCAGCTGCTCTTTTTCCTTCGCGTTGAGATTCGTCATAAAAGTGCTGTCCCAGTCAAAAAAAACCCGGTGGGCGGCCTCAAAGGCCTCCTGTCCACGCTCCGTCAGGTTCAGCAGGTAATGGCGCCCGGATTTTTCTTTGGTTATAAAGCCGTCCTCCACCAGTCGATTGACACATCGCTGGCTGTGCCCCCAATCAAGGGCCAGCTCCTTAGTCAGCTCTGACGGTGTGCAGTTTGGCTTTTTCCCGATATACACGATAAAAAACAAGAGCCCGAAATTCAGACCTACCGCCTGAAGGCGCTCCCCGGTAAAAGCGGAAAAACTGCGGTACAGCATAGCGACATAAAAGGAAAGTGTTTTCTGAAACATGGCAGATGGATTTCAACTCCTTTCGATTGTCAGTATAATCCAGTTACTTGATTTTGTCAAGTAATAAAAATGTGAAAAATTGCTGTCCTACGCTCGTCAAAAATTGCGTTTTTTCGCAAATCGGCTCTACTTTTTCGGCGGAGGGCGGTCTGGCTGCTTTTCTTCTGCCGTATCCGGTGCTGATTGGCAGGGAAAAGCAAATAAAGCACATACTTATTTGAAAAATCTTGCGATTTTTTGTCTTTTCCTGTTGTATGACAATTCATCTTCTGCTATAATACCACATGCGACTGACTGTTTGGGGCCTGAGGGGCAATGCGACAGGTATGATAATCACCACTTGTCAAAGCAATCCTAACTGTCAGAAGGCGGCCGGGCTTTTACCCAAAGCCCGGGGGATTGTTTTATTGACAAGAGGAATGAATGAAATACAAACTGCAGAATAACAAAAGGGGCTTCACCCTCGTGGAGCTGATCGTTGTTCTTACCATTCTCGCGGTTCTTGCGGCGATGCTGATACCCGCCCTGCAAGGATATATTGAGAAAAGCCTTGAGACTGCGGACATTCTTCATGTGCGCGAGGCGTATATGGAGGTGCTGACAGCCTCGCTGACCAACGACACGGAGAATCAGGTCAAAACGGTAAACCTCAAGCAAAAGCAGGATGACTGGCAGTCCATGGACCCCATCACGATTGCGGGCATCACGCACTATAAGAAGGACGGAGATACCGACAACTGGAAGGGTATCCCGACTGCAGGCGGGGTATGTGAGGTCTCCTACGATGCTGCGGTCGGCGTTGTTTTTACATGGAGCGGAAGTGGTGGAAACAATACAAAGGTGGAAATGAGTTTTAGCGATATACATAAACTGGTAGAGAACGCCGGACTTTTGGATAAACACCCCACCTATTCTTTTGAAATAGACTCGAAATGTCCGAATTCAAGTATGATAAAGGAACTACAATCAGGTATCAAAGAAAACAGTTTACTGAGCTATGGAACATGGGCGTATCTCGGGGATGCACGACCGGCTTTCAGAAAGACCTATTTATTTTGGACTTCTGTGAATACAGATAAAGTTGGTGCCAATACAAAGATTCCAGTTATTGTCAGTGCGGATACCGGTGGGTTCTATATTTCACAAACACAAACCGCCAAAAGATCTGTCAAAGGCCAAACGTATGTCGCCATCGCGGATCACATTTCCAATTTCACAAATTATACCAGCGGCACAAAATATCAAACCCTTGAGCAAGCCTACGCCGCTTATGCAGAGTTGGTAGCTAAAGAATATCCCGACTACAAAGGTACCCTCCCCAAATAATCCCACTAAAAGCGTTGCTGCATGAGACTTTCGGGCGAACACTGTTCGCCCCTGCATGCTCTGCGATGAAAGACGCGCTTTTCAACATACTGGGCAGCACCGCGACACGGTGCTGCTTATTTTTGTCCCTGCACTGATTACCCCCGGCAGCACATTTTGTAATCTTGCACGGTTACTCTTGATTCTGCCGCCGTTATTCCGTATAATTGTCTATAGAAGCACCGCTTTTGGTGCACAATCAGAGCATCATATTTATAATATAAAAGGAAATCACAATGGAGCCATTGGCACAACGCCTGCGCCCGCGCACGCTGGATGAGGTCTGCGGGCAGCAGCATCTACTCGGCAAAAATCAGGTCTTTCGCCGCACGGTCGAAAGCGGCAGAATCCCCAATATGATCTTCTACGGCCCATCCGGTGTCGGCAAAACCGCCGTTGCCAGCATCATTGCGGCGGGCAGCGGTATGCAGCTGCACAAGCTCAACGGTACCACAGCCTCAACCAGCGATATTAAGTCCGTGCTGGCAGACATCGGCACACTGGGGGCGGCGGGCGGCATTCTGCTGTATCTGGACGAGATCCAGTATTTTAACAAGCGTCAGCAGCAGAGCCTGCTGGAATGTGTTGAGCAGGGCACTGTCACCCTCATTGCCTCCACCACGGAAAATCCCTATTTTTATGTATATAACGCCCTGCTGTCCCGCTGCACGGTGTTTGAATTCAAGTCGCTGACCGCAGACGATATTCGTGCGGGTCTGCGCAGCGCTGCCGCCCGGCTGGGCGCTGAGGATCAATCGCCGGTTTTCATTCCGGAGGACGCCCTTGACTATCTGGCGCAGAGCGCTGGCGGCGATATGCGCAAAGCAATCGGCAATCTGGAATTTGCCGTCACAGCAGCCCCCATCGAAAACGGCTGCCGCACCATCACGCTTGACATGATCCAGCAGGTGGCCGCCCGCACCGCCATGCGGTATGACAAGCTGGGCGATGACCACTATGACATCGTTTCCGCCTATCAGAAATCCATGCGCGGCTCTGACCCGGACGCTGCACTGCACTATCTGGGCCGCCTGCTTGAGGCAGGGGACCTGCCCAGCGCCTGCCGCCGCCTGATGGTCTGCGCCTGTGAGGATGTTGGTCTGGCGTGGCCGCAGATCATCCCCATCGTAAAGGCTGCGGTCGATATTGCCAACGCTGTCGGCCTGCCGGAGGCCCGCTTGCCGCTGGCGGATGCCGTGGTGCTGGTGGCCACCGCCCCCAAATCGAACTCTGCCCATGACGGCATCAATGCAGCCATTGCCGATATTCAGTCGGGGCGCACCGGGCCTATCCCGCGGCAGCTGCAGAACAAACACTATGACGGCGCGGACGCCAAGGTCAAGGGCCAGCACTATATCTACCCGCACGATTACCCCAACCACTGGGTCGAGCAGCAATATCTGCCGGATGCCATCAAGGATCGGCGCTATTATCAGCCCGGTGACAACAAGAATGAGCAGGCCTTTGCACAATACTGGAAAAAAATCAAAGGAGAGCTGTGACCATGCCCGAACTCCACTGCGAAACCATTACCTTTCCGTCCTCGGATGGCCGCCATACCTCCTCCGCTGTGCTGTACACCATGCCCGGCAAGCCTGTGCGTGCGGTTCTGCAGCTTAGCCACGGCATGTGCGAGTATGTGCGCCGTTATGCCCCTATGGCAGAATTTTATGCCGCCCACGGTATTGCCCTTGCGGGCAATGACCATCTGGGCCACGGTGATACTGCCAAGGCAGGCGAGCATGGCCATTACGGTGAGCCGGACGGCCGTTTTCACCTGTTGAATGACCTCCACACAATGAACACCCTGCTGCATGAGCGCTTTCCCGATACGCCGATCATTTTGTACGGCCACAGCATGGGCAGCTTTTACGCCCGCTGGTACGCTGAAAAATGGCCCGAAAGCATTGCCGCCGTCATCATCTCCGGTACAGCAGGTCCCAGCTTTATGAATGTCATCGGGCAAAGGCTGGCCGGGCTGATTGCACGGGTCAAGGGTCCGCGTTATGTCTCACCTCTGATGGTCAAGCTGAATTTCGGCAGCTACTGCAAAAGGATCAAGAACGCGAAGTCTGCCAATGACTGGCTGACCCGTGACGAGGCTGTTGTTAAAGCCTATGATGCGGACGGTCTGTGTACCTTCCAGTTTACTGCCTCCACCTACCGGGAGATGCTGGCCACGCTGAACCACGTCAGCACCAAGGCGTGGGCACAAGCGATAGACAAGAACCTGCCTGTCCTGCTGATTGCCGGTGACGGCGATCCCGTGGGCGATTACGGCAAGGGCGTCCGCAAGGTCTGGGCGATGCTGGGCGATGCCGGTGTCAAGGATCTGACCTGCCAGATTTTTGAGGGCGGCCGCCATGAGTTGCACAACGAGACCAACCGTGACGAGGTGTTCGACTACATCCTGACGTGGATTGAGGACCATATTTAAGTCTGCTTTGTGGTGGCCGGGCCGCCACTTGTAGGGGCTGGGTATGTCCGGCCCTCCACCTTCCGGCAGCCGGCCTTTGCCGGGTAACACAAAATCAATCCATTTTCCTCTGCCCTTGCGGCAGAGGATTTTTTATTTTTCCTATTGACAAGCACCCTGTACATGTGTATTATTGTATTAAGCTCTTAACACAATAATACAGATAAGGAGCAGACCTATGAACTGGAATATTTCAGCCGGGCGCCCGGTGTATGTGCAGCTGGTCGAGCAGCTGGAGCTTGCACTGGTGGCAGGGGAGTTCCCGCCCGGAAGCCGGATTCCGCCGGTACGTGAGCTAGCGGCAGATGCAGGCGTCAACCCCAACACAATGCAGCGCGCCTTGCAGGAGCTGGAAGGCCGCGGCCTGTTGCAAGCCCAGCGCACGGCAGGGCGCACCGTTACCGCAGACGATGCTGCCCTGCGCGCATTGCGCCGACGCCGCGCTAAAGCACTTGCGGAGGAATTTATGCACCAGATGCAGGCGCTCGGTATGGACGAAGCCGAAATCGAAGCCCTTCTGCGCGAAACCGCGCACCCCACACAAGAAAAGGAGTAACCAATGGATGCAGTCTATGAGGCACACGGTCTCACCAAACGCTATGGCCGCAACACCGCGCTGAACGGTGTTGATTTCGTCGTCACCCCCGGCAAGTTGGTTGGCCTGCTGGGGCCCAACGGCAGCGGCAAAACCACCCTGTTAAAAATCTCCGCCGGGCTTTTGCAGCCCACGGCAGGCAGTGTCCTGATTGACCATACGCCGGTCAGCGTCTACACTAAGGCCGTCACAAGCTATCTGCCGGACCGTATGGCCCTGCCCACAGAATTTACCGCCGATGACGCCGTAGACCTGTACAAGGATTTTTTCACCGATTTTGATAAGCCCAAGGCTGCGGCGATGCTGGCAGATTTGCACATCAACGGCCGAGACAAAATCGGCGCAATGAGCAAGGGCACACAGGAAAAGATGCAGCTCTGCCTGACAATGAGCCGCGCCGCTATGCTCTATCTGCTGGATGAGCCGCTGGGCGGTGTCGACCCCGCCGCACGCGACTATATTCTGAGCACGATTCTGCACAATTACAGCGAGGATGCCGCACTGGTGCTCTCCACGCACCTGATTGATGACATTGAAAAGGTTCTGGACGAGGTCATTTTCCTGCAAAACGGTAAGGTTCTGCGTCAGGCCGCCGTTGACGAGCTGCGCGAGGAAACAGGGGAGAGCGTGGACGCTTATTTCCGGGAGGTTTACAAATGCTGACTAAGCTTTTACATTATGAGTTTCGGTCTACCGGCCGTGTTGTCCTGCCCGTTGCGGCGGGCGTGCTGGTGCTGAACCTGCTTACCGCTGTTCTGGCCCATTTTATTCAGAACACTGCTAATCGCCTGCCGCTGGTCGGCTTTGGTATGGTGCTGCTGACTTTTGCATCCTTCATTAGCTTGCTGGTGGTGTTTGTGCTCTGCTTCTTTGTGGAGGTACGGCAGTTTTATCGTCTGCTGGGCGACCGTGGCTATCTGATGCTGGCGCTGCCGGTGCAGCCGTGGAAACATATTGCCGCCAAAGTTATCTGCGGCACGGTCTGGACATTGTTCGGCGAGCTGTTTGTTTCTCTCTGCGCTGCTTCCTCGATATTGTCCTACGATGCAGTCGACTTCAGCCCCTTCCGGCCCGAGGATTTCTGGCCCTATGCCTTGATGTTTCTGATTCTTGTGGTCTGCGTTGCCGGGGCGCTGCTGCATATGTATCTGGCCTGCGCCTTTGCGGCGCAGTTTACCCAGCAGCGGCTGCTCATCAGCATCTGCGCTTACTTCGTTATCAGCTTTATCGGGCAGGCGGCAGCGCTTGCGTCTGTGGCCATTTTCGCAAGCAATGTGGATTTCGACTCGATGTCTGCGCTCCTTGGCGGCAGCGGCAATGTGGTTGCTGTGGGCCTGCTGGCGCTTCTTATCGTTTGCATTCTGGTGGATGCCCTCCTGTGGGCGCTGACCCAGTGGTTTATGACCAAACGGCTGAATCTGGCATAACACCTTAAACAAAAAGCCGGAGCCGAACGCTGCAATGTGCAGTGTTCGGCTCCGGCACTTTTTATTTTATAAAATCATTACCAAATTATTAAAAAGTTTATATTGACAAACATCCCCTATGCCGTATAATGTAAGTTGTGTGTGCATCTATAGGGTAAATCTGATATACCCTGACACATTGGCGTTGTATGTGCTGCTGCAGCGGCCCCCTGCGCGTGGGGCCGTGTAACAAACCTTTGCGGGGCGGCATAATTGACGCTGACTCGTCAAGGACTTTGTGCCGGCCTAAGGAAGAAACGGCGCGATGAGAAGGTCCTGTGCCGGGAAATTCCGCAAAGGGGGATGCAATAAAAATGAATGAAAATCTGATCGTATCTCTGAAAGACATTGTTGTCGATTTCGATGGGCAAAAGGTCCTGGACGGACTCTCGCTGGACATCCACGACAAGGAATTTGTCACCTTCCTCGGCCCCTCCGGCTGCGGCAAGACGACGACCCTGCGTGTGATTGCCGGTTTTGTCACCCCGAAATCGGGCAATGTCTTTTTTGATGGCAAGGACATCGCCAACATGCCGCCCTACAAGCGGCCGGTGAACACGGTGTTCCAGAAGTATGCGCTCTTCCCGCACCTGAATGTGTTTGAGAATGTCGCTTTCGGCCTGCGCCTGAAAAAGATGACCGAGGAGGAAATCCGCCCCAAGGTGCTCGAAATGCTCGAGATCGTTGGTCTGAAAGGGTTTGAGCGCCGCAGCATCCATCAGCTGTCCGGCGGTCAGCAGCAGCGTGTTGCCATAGCCCGCAGTCTGGTCAACCAGCCGCGCGTCCTTTTGCTGGACGAGCCTTTGGGCGCACTTGACCTCAAGCTGCGCAAGGAGATGCAGCTGGAATTGAAGCGCCTGCAGCGTGAGATGAACATCACCTTTATCTATGTTACCCACGATCAGGAAGAGGCCCTGACCATGTCCGATACCGTCGTTGTGATGAACGGCGGCAAGGTGCAGCAGATCGGTACCCCCGAGGATATCTACAACGAGCCTAAAAATGCCTTTGTGGCGGACTTTATCGGCGATTCCAACATTGTGGACGGCGTGATGCACCGCGACTTCCTGGTCTCCTTCTCGGGTGTGCAGTTCCCCTGCGTGGACCGCGGCTTTGCCCGGGAACAGAGCGTACAGGTGGTGGTCCGCCCCGAGGACATTGAAGTGGTCAGCCCAGTGGAGGGTCAGCTGGTGGGCGTGGTCAATGATGTCATCTTCAAGGGCGTTCACTTTGAGATGCACGTTGAGTGCGAGGGCCGTGAGTGGCTGATCCACTCCACCCGCGCCTGCACCCCCGGTGAGACCATTGGTATGCGCATCGGCCCCAACGAGATCCATATCATGGCGC
>OGJH01002950.1_pt1 | contig 9759 bp, 9 predicted proteins | sample 1572021 | NCBI WGS metagenome assembly OGJH01 (sample SAMEA2582098, study PRJEB24529) | metagenome | biome: Human gut stool | place: China | collected 2011
TAGGTGCCACAGGCACGGATGAGATCCAGAAGGGATCAGAAACTACTGGCGGAACAAATGTACAGTAATCAATTGGGGAATAAGAGTAGACCAATCGGCATGATTGGTCTACTGTTGTCATTGGAGAGGGAAGTTAATAAAGATAAAGGAGAATGTTTCCATGAACGAACAGGTAAAGAAAAATATTATGGAGTATAAGCAGAAATATTTACAGAAACTGGCAGATGCGCAGGTGCCGGAGAAACTGGAAAAACAGCTGGAGGAAATGGACTGGACCTGTCTGGAACTGATTCATCAGAAAAAACAGCAAAGAGGGACGTTTGCGCCGCTGCAGGCGACCGAACTTTCCGAAATCCGAAAGAAGGAAGATCTGTATCGGGAAACGGGACTGAAAGCACTCCGGGAAGGAAAAGTCGGTGCAATTCTTCTGGCGGGAGGGCAGGGTACCCGGCTGGGATTTGACAAGGCAAAAGGCATGTTTAATATCGGAGTGACGAAAACACTCTATATTTTTGAACAGCTGATTAAAAATCTGATGCAGGTAAAACATGAGGCAGGTGTGTGGATTCCGCTTTATATTATGACCAGCGAAAAAAACGATGTACAGACGCGGACCTTTTTTGAAGAACATGATTTTTTCGGATATGACAGCAGTTATGTGAAATTTTTTGTGCAGGAGATGGTTCCGGCGGTCGATTTCGATGGAAACATACTGATGGAATCGGAGGATTCTCTCGCGATGTCTCCGAATGGAAACGGTGGATGGTTTAAATCCATGCTCCGGGCACATCTGGATGAAGATATCCGGACACGTGGGATTGAATGGCTGAATGTTTTTGCCGTGGACAATGTATTGCAGCGGATTGCGGATCCGGTGTTTGTCGGGGCAACGATTTTGTCTGGATGTGTGTGTGGTTCGAAAGTCGTGCGTAAGGTTTCTCCGTATGAACGTGTGGGTGCAATGTGTCTGGAAGATGGAAAACCATCGATTGTCGAATACTATGAACTGACGCCGGAGATGGCAGAGGCTGTCAATGAAAATGGTTCGCTGCTTTACGGGTTCGGTGTGATTTTAAATTATCTGTTCCGTGTGGATAAGCTGATGGAGATTGTAAAAACAAATCTTCCGATGCATATTGTAGAGAAGAAGGTTCCGTATCTGGATGAAAACGGTCAGCTGCAGAAACCGAAGGAGCCGAATGCCTACAAATTTGAAACACTCATACTGGATATGGTGTATATGATGGATAATTGTCTTCCGTTTGAGGTTGAGCGGGAAAAGGAATTTGCACCGGTGAAAAATGCGCTCGGAACTGATTCGGTAGAGTCTGCCAGGGAACTGTTAAAGAAAAATGGCATTGCCATTTAACAGGGATTTACAAAATTTACAGAACTTTGTCACAATTTGAACACAGTTGACAGGTAGAATTCTCCTTAGAAAACAGGAAAGGAGTTTTTCATTATGGATAACAACTATTATAATAATATGAATCAAAATCAGAATCAGAGTACACAAAATAATCAGAATGGATACAATCCGTACAATAGTAACAGTCAGGGACAGACATACCAGAATACATCATACAATGCGTACAATCCGTATCAGCAGCCGACCGGAGGTCCGGCACCCCGGAAACCGCGTCGCAGATCCGGATTCGGAGCTACCATTGGTAAGTGTGCGGCAGTTGCTCTGGTCTTTGGTCTGGTAGCCGGAGGTGTATTTACCGGAGTCAGCTATGTAGGAACCAAAGCGCTGGGAGTTTCCGGACAGAATGTAAGCAGTTCAAAGAGTTCTTCTTCCGCAAAAGTCAGCCAGACGAGTACCGGCAATGCAGCGGATCTTTCCGATGTTTCCGGAATCGCAAAAGAGGCAATGCCGAGCATTGTGGCAATTACAAATACCGGAACGGTATCCTATCAGACATTCTGGGGGACACAGCAGCAGCAGAGTGAGAGTGCAGGGTCCGGTATTATTATCAAACAGGACAGCAAATATCTTTACATTGCGACAAACAATCACGTTGTTGCAGATGCCGATTCATTGAAAGTGCAGTTTGTGGATAACGAAACCGTAGAATGTAAGGTGCAGGGAACCGATGCTTCGGATGATCTGGCGGTAGTCAAAGTAGCATTGAGTGATATTAAGGATTCTACATTAAAAGAAATCAAGGTAGCTACGGTAAACGAGGATACCGATACCCTGGAAGTTGGTCAGGGCGTTATCGCCATCGGTAATGCACTTGGTTATGGACAGTCCGTTACCAACGGTATTATCAGTGCGTTAGGAAGAACCGTTACCGTGCAGGATGAACAGACCGGAGAGACCGTGGTCAATAACAACATGATCCAGACCAATGCAGCAATTAACCCTGGCAACAGCGGTGGTGCGCTGCTGAATGCAAGCGGAGAGGTCGTTGGTATCAACTCTGCAAAATATTCTGATACGAGTGTAGAGGGATTTGGTTATGCAATCCCGATGTCAGATGCCATGCCGATCGTTGAACAGCTGATTGAAAAAGGACAGGTAGATCAGTCCAAGGCTGCGTTCCTCGGCATTCAGGGACAGGATATTTCTTCCAGTGTTGCCAGTGCTTATAACATGCCGCAGGGGGTATATGTATATCAGGTTGTCTCCGGATCACCGGCAGAAAAAGCAGGACTTCGTCAGGGGGATATTATTACAGAATTTGACGGCCAGACAATTACAGGTATGACGCAGCTGAAACAGCTGATCGCATCCCACAAATCAGGGGATGAAGTAAAAATGACAATGGAACGGCTGGGAAATGGCTACAAGGAAAAATCCATTACCGTGACACTTGCAGCACAGTCCGATTTTGTATCCGAGAGCAGTTCCGATAATTCCAATGATTCTCAGAACTCACAGGATTCCGGTAACTCCGGCGATTCCAGAAACTCGGAAAATTCCGATAATTCCGGCAACTCCGGTTTCTTCGATGGATTTGGTGGATCAAATAATTAATGACAAATTGCATAAGATGCGCTATAATAGATTGTCCGAACATAATTCGGGCAATCTATTTTGTATTTTAAAGCAACACTGCCTGTGGCAGCAGGATAATGCCATGGGGTAGTTGCAGTTTTAGAAACAGGAGTCAGACAAAAATGAATAGGATAAAAGATTTGATCATTCAGTTCTGTAAGTTTGGTGCGGTCGGTGGATTGTGCTTTGGCATTGATTATGGACTGATGATCTTTTTGACAGAGACACATATCATGCATTATTTTGCATCCAGTGCCGTGTCGTTTACCGTATCCGTTATTGTGAATTATATCCTGAGCATGCGTTTTGTTTTTACTGGAAAGGAAGACATGACGAAGGCACAGGAGATGGTTATTTTTGTGGCACTCAGTATGATCGGGCTTGTGATGAACCAGATGATCATGTGGTTTGCCGTAGAACATTTAGGAATGTTTTATGCAGTAGCAAAAATATTCTCCACCATGTTAGTTACTACGTATAATTTTATCTCCAGAAAAAGATTCCTGGAAGCATAAGCCGGGGTTGGAGAGTTAGGAGGATGTATGAAAAAGAAAAGAATTGTAATCGCATTGGGACATGAAGCTCTTGGAAGTACACTGCCGGAACAGCAGAAGGCAGCTGCGCGTACTGCAAAAGCAGTTGCGGATTTTATCCGCGAAGATTATCAGGTGGTTATTACACACAGCAATGGACCGCAGGTTGGCATGATCCATACGGCAATGAACGAATTCTGCCGTCTGTATCCGGAATATACAGCAACTCCGACATCTGTCTGCTCTGCGATGAGCCAGGGATATATCGGATATGATCTGCAGAATGCCATTCGTACCGAGTTATTAAACCGCGGAATCTATAAGACAGTTTCTACGGTTCTGACACAGGTTGTCGTTGATCCGTATGATGAGGCATTTTATCATCCAACCAAAGTGATCGGTCGTGTGATGACAAAAGAAGAAGCAGAGGAAGAAGAAAAGAAGGGGAATCATGTGACAGAGGTGGAAGGTGGATACCGCCGTATTGTGGCATCTCCAAAGCCAATGGATATCGTGGAAATTGATGCAATTTCCGCACTGTCCGATGCCGATCAGGTTGTCATTGCCTGTGGTGGAGGCGGAATCCCGGTTCTGGCACAGAACAACCGTCTGCAGGGAGCTAGTGCTGTCATTGAGAAGGATCTTGCAGCCGGAAAGCTTGCAGAACTTCTGGATGCGGATATGCTGGTGATCCTTACGAGTGTAGATAAGGTTTGCCTGAATTATGGCAAAGAAGACGAGGTAAAGCTGGATACCCTTTCTCTTGCCGATGCAAAGAAATATCTTGCGGCAGGAGAATTCGGAGAAGGAACCATGGCACCTAAGATTGAAGCTGCAATTGACTTCATTGGAGAGTCTGCGATCCGTTCTGTTCTTGTAACCAAATTAAATAAAGAAGCAGGAGAGATTACCGGTGGTATGGGAACTCTGATCAAGAAGTAGTAGTTTTTTGCAGGAGGCACAAAATGAATCGAATTAAGAGTTTTACAATCAATCACAATCTTCTGATGCCGGGATTTTATATTTCCCGTGAAGATGGGGATGTGATTACCTATGATCTGCGTACGCGCAAGCCGAACGCAGGAGATTATATGGACAATGCAACCATGCATTCTCTGGAGCATATGTTTGCTACCTATATTCGCAATTCCAGGATGGGAAATGAAGTTGTCTATTTTGGACCGATGGGATGTCAGACCGGATTTTATCTGCTGGTTCGTAACAGCAGAAGTCCGAAAGAAGTGTTTGCTATGACAAAAGAGGTTTTGAGACAGATTTATGATCATAAAGGAGAGGTATTCGGTAAGTCTGCAATTGAGTGCGGACATTATGAAAATTTATCTCTCGCAGCGGCAAAGGCAGAAGCGGCAACCTATCTTGCTGTGCTGGAAGAACAGACAAATATGGATTTTACATATCCGGAATAAAACAGATTGCAGGAGGAAAAGATACATGAGAATCGGAGTAATTGGTGCGATGCAGATTGAGGTGGATAACCTGAAAGCATCCATGAGTGATATCAGCACGAAAGAATACAGTGGTGTCACCTATGTGTGTGGAACCATTGGGGACAAAGAAGTGGTTGCAGCAGTGTGTGGAATCGGCAAGGTGTTTGCCGCGATCTGTGCGGAGGCAATGATTCTGGAGTTTCATGTGGATTATGTGATCAATATCGGTGTGGGTGGTACGCTTTGCAAAGAACTTGGCGTAATGGATGTTGCTGTGGCAGATAAGGTAGTGCAGCACGATATGAATACGACACCTCTGGGAGATCCGGTTGGACTTCTTTCCGGTATCAACGAAGTGTATCTGCCGACAGATGAAAAAATGTGCAGACTGCTGGGCAGCTGCCTGGCAGAAAAAGGAATTCACTATCATGTCGGAACGATTGCCACAGGGGATCTGTTTGTCAGCACACCGGAGCAGAAGACAAAGATTCATGAGCGGTTTGATGCGATTGCCTGTGAGATGGAAGGCGGATCTATCGGACATGTCTGTTATGTAAATAAAGTTCCGTTTGCAATTTTACGTTCCATTTCGGATGGAGAGGGTGCTTCTATGGATTATGCAACATTTGCAGAGAAAGCAGCACTGCAGTCAATTCTTGTGGTGATTGATTTCATTCAGAGAGCGGATGAGCTGCAGGCATAAATTGCGTCTAAATTTTTGGAATGGTACATATACTCTACAAAGACATTTGATGGAGTTATTATGTTCAAAAAAATACATCGTGAATTAAAAAAAGAGTCATGCAGGAAGATCGGAAACGGTTTTCTTGTCATGGCTCTTATTTGCTGTCTGATGTTTGTCTCGTATCAGGCGACATCTGCAGTGATTACAAGTGCTAAGGTCGGGGATCGTGAACTTCCGATTTACTGTGTAGACACAACAGAAAAGAAAGTAGCACTCAGCTTCGATGCTGCATGGGGAGCAGAAGATTTTCCGCGTATCATGGATGTTTTGGATAAACATAAAGTAAAGGTGACATTTTTTATGACCGGAGGCTGGGTAGAAGATAACCCGGATTGTGTGAAAGAGCTGGTAAAAAGAGGGCATGATCTGGGAAACCACAGTGAGCATCATTATGACATGACGACAATTTCCCAGGAGGAAAAAGACAGTGAATTAAAAACTGTGCATGATAAGGTAAAAAAACTGACCGGTTATGAGATGTATCTGTTTCGGCCGCCTTATGGGGCTTACGACAATGATGTGATCAAGACGGCGTACGCCATGCATTATTATCCGATTCAGTGGTCAGTGGATAGTCTGGATTGGAAGAATTATGGTGAGGATTCTATTATCACGACGGTTTGCAACCATAAAGCACTTGCACCGGGAGCCATTATCCTCTGTCACAATGGAGCAAAGTATACAGCGGATGCATTGGATGCCATGCTGACCAATTTAGAGGAACAGGGTTACAAGATTGTGCCCATCTCGAAGCTGATCATGAAGAAAAATTATCATATGGATGCGACAGGAAAACAGATTGCGGATGATGCCAGAAAGCAAAAGACGACGGAGGCGGTAATACATTGAGTTGTGTATTTCCCGGCTTTTTGGTTATTGAAATCAACGGATATACGGATTTCCCTTTGCGAAACATTTCTGTTCTACATAAAAACCTGCTGAAAGAACCAGACGGGACATATAAAGGATAAAGGTCGAAAAATATCCCAGTGAATAAGGAAAGTGGGACATATAGACAGGAGAGTGACAAAAATGTCCTGCTGTGGCAGCGGCATGGGACATATAGACAAAACGATGACAAAAAAAGTCCTTCTGAAACAGCCAAATGGGACATATAGACGTAAAGGTGGTAAAAATGTCCTATTATGATATTTACATGGGACATAACAAATATTTTTTTTCGTATATGTCCTGACTGACGAGAAAATGGGGACATAATATAAAAATTTTCCTCTATATGTCTAAATTTTTCACGGAATTCGTATTCCAGAAGCCAGAGAAGGGATTATGGGTAGAAAATATCAGAGCACAGTAATGATACATAATATTTGCTTCTGGATGAAAAAGAATTTCGTATTGACATATCTTTTCGGGGGGGGGGGTAGAATCAATATGTAAAAAATATTATTTAAAATAAGGAGGAAATGATTATGAACAAGCTGAAAAAAGCATTGGTAATGGTTTTAGCATTGGCAATGGTTTTAACATGTGCTATGGTAACACCGGTGCAGGCTGCGGGAAAACTGAACAAGAAATCGGTTTCTATTTATGAAACAGAGACAGTTTCGCTGACTGTGAAAGGAGTAAAATCCGTAACCTGGAAAACTTCCGATAAGAAGATTGCCACTGTTGATAAAAAGGGACTGGTAAAAGGCGTAAAGAAAGGCACCTGTACTGTTACAGCAAAGGATACAAAGACAAAAGCTGCATATTCATGTAAAGTTACCGTAAAAGCAGCAAAATCACTTGGAATTGCAGCAAAGGATATTAGTGTATTCACTGGTGGAGAAACTATTTCTTATCCGGGAGAGGAAATCAAGGGCGCAACTTATGTACTGGATGGAAAGAAACTCGGGAAAAAGGATTACAGTACATGGACAGATAAGGATGGAGAGCGTGTAGTTTCTTATGTTACACTTACAAAGAAGCTTACAGATGGAAAACATACCTTTGCTATCCAGAAAAAAGGGTATAAGACCGTGACAAAATCCTTTAAATTTACTGCATTAAAGATTGATGGAATGTTTCCAGAGGGTGAAGATGGGGAACCTTGGGTATCCGATGGTATATTGTATGTATTCTGTACACCAAAGCTGGATGGAAAAGATTTTGTGATTAAAGTAGATGGTACAGAAGTAAAACCTAAGGATGCTTTCTTAAGTGGAGATGGTTTTTTTGTTATCTGGGTGGATGCTACAGGACTTTCCGCAGGAGAGCATAAGGTGAGCGTTACCGCAGAAGGAATTCCGGATGGAGAAGCTTCATTTACAGTAAAATAATATATCTGAATTTCAAAGGATATGAATCATTGTCAGGAGGATGACTATGAAACAAATGAAAAAACTGCTTGCATTTGTACTGGCATTTGCGATGATCATCACGATCTATCAGCCATCAGCGGCATATGCAGCAACCAAAAAAATAAGATTAAATGCAAAGACAATGACGCTTCAGGTGGGACAGAAAAAGACCCTGAAAGTAAAGAATGCAGGGAAAAAGGCCAAATTGAAGTGGTCCAGCAATAAGAAATCCGTTGCAACCGTTTCCAAAAAGGGAGTAGTAAAGGCAGTAAAAGCCGGAAATACTGTCGTTACCTGTAAGGTAACAACAAAAAATGGCAAGACAACCAAACTCACTTGCAAGGTTGCGGTTAAGAAAACAGCAAAAGTTACTAGTCTGACCGTTGGTTCGCAGAAAGAACTGGAAAAAGCTCTGAAAAATAAAAACGTCAGAAAGATCACGGTTGCAACGCAGGGAGCCGTTACATTTACGGTACCACAGGGCAATTACAGCAAAGTGGATCTGGTGATCAATGCACCGAATGCGGATGTTGTGAACAATGGAAAATTCAAGTCCATTGATATTCAGGCAATTAAGCCGAATACTTACCGCGAGAATGCGAAGGGAAATTCAATTAAAATTACTGCCGTAGATGCAAGAATTATTGTTGAAGCGGGTGCATCTTTGGCAAAAGTTTCCGTAACACAGGAAGGTGGAAAAATTAAAATTGAAGCATCAGGAACAATTGATGCAGTAGAAATTTCTGCACCGGTTATTGTTGATCTTGCTGTAGATGGAAAAATTGGAGAAGTAAATGTTAAAGCGGCTGCAGTACTTTCTGTAGAAGGAAAAACCACAACTGCAGTACCAATTAAGGTTAGTGAAAAGGCTGCAGGAGCAAGTGTTGTGTCCAGTACACCGGTAGATGTAAAAGCTGCCGCAGATATTTCTCTTACGCTTTCAAAGGGAGCAGAAGGAAGTAAAGTTGCAGCAACTGGAGAAAAGACAGAAGTTGCAGTAAAAAATGATACAGCTACGGCAGTTAAAGTAGAAACACCATCTGGGACACAGGAAGTGGCTACAGGTACATCGTCCAAGGTAAATTCAGATGGAAAGAATACCGAAACGACAACTACCAATCCTGGATACACCTATACTTCGCCAGATCCGTTGAAACTAACTAATATTATGGTTCGTTCTTCACAAAAGATTGCAGCATATTTTAATCAGACAGTTCCGGCAGAAATTGCGTCAGAGGCAGTGACGGTTACAGATGCAGCCGGGAATAAGGTGAACATAGATAAGATATACAGACATCAGCAGGACACACAGGCATATTATATGGAATTTTCAGAAAAATTGCAGACAGGGGAATATACAATAACAATAAGTATATCCGGCATAAAGTTTGTAAAGAAATTCACATATGATGGTTCTGTCTGGGCATCTTTGGATGCAGCAAAGAAAATTGTGCAGGCAGAAATGGAAAAGACACATATAGCTTCGGTATCGGGACTAAAGAGTGCGGAAATTTGCAGACATGCATTCGAAGAAGATTTAAAACAGGAACTGAGTAAAGATACAGAGGATTGTAAGATTGAAAGATGGAGTGTGCAGACCCGTCCTTTCAAGTATGAGGAAGAATATCCAGATGAAACAGTAGAAAAAGACCATGCGATGGTAAGCATCTGGGTAGGAATTTATAAGGGCGATGCAAATTATATGATGAATGATTTTGTAGATTTTGCC
>OGJH01002960.1_pt1 | contig 9733 bp, 8 predicted proteins | sample 1572021 | NCBI WGS metagenome assembly OGJH01 (sample SAMEA2582098, study PRJEB24529) | metagenome | biome: Human gut stool | place: China | collected 2011
TAGGCGGGCGGCGACATAAAGCCTACTGCGTGGGCGGCGATGAATTCGTGGTATTTCCGTCCAAGGCGGACCTGGATATGTGTGAGGCGCGGATGCGGGCAGTCTCCGAAAAGCTCACCGCGTTGGGATACAGTATTTCCCACGGCATCGCCATCTGTGAGTCTACCACCGGTCTGCGAGAGCTGGTCCGGGACGCGGACGAGCAGATGCTGGCGAATAAGCGGGCCTACTACACCATCCATGACCGGAGAAAGCCCAGATCGTAAGGCCCTTTTCAAACGAAGAAATCGAGTAGGAGGCTCTCGTAAATAGAGAGCCGACCTCTCACACCACCGTGCGTACCGATCGCACAATACAAAAGAGGCATTCCGGCGATGCCTCTTTTGTTGTTTGTGGGAGAAGATTGATTCCCTATGGCGGTCACAGCGTTTTGAAACGGGTGGGGGAGATGCCGTATTCCTGCTTGAAGGCCCGGTAAAAGCCGGAATAGTCCGAAAAGCCCACGGATTCGGCCACAGATTCTAAGGCAGCGCCCTCCTTAATGAGAGTCTTAGCGGCGATAAGCCGCCGCTGGGTCACAAAACGGTAGTAGCTGACCCCCATACGCTTGCGGAACAGTTGACTGACCGTGCTGGCGCTGACATGAAACTGGCGAGCCGTATCATCCAGCGTGATATGCCCGGCCAGATGATCCTCAACATAAGACATGATCTCGTCCAGCAGCTCCCGCTTTTCAGCGGCAGGCTGGGCAACGCGCCCGCTGCCGAAATCCCGCCGCAGAGATACAAACAGCTGCAGGGTATTGGCAAATACCGCAGCCTCCCAGCCCGGCTCTGCGGCCGTGTACTCCCGCACACCGCGGCGGAACGCAGCCTCATAGGCGGCGATGCTGTCGGTGGGCAGATCACCGGTGCGCAGCATACAGGGCAGGCGGCTCAATTCGGCCAGATCCGGCCATTGTGCGCGCAGCAGCCCCGCACAGGCGGGGCTGACCCAGATAACGATACGGGCGTACTTTTCCTGCAGGCGCTCGAGAAACAGCGGCCGATGGCTGACCCCCGGCGCGATAAGCAATATATCCCCGCGCTGTATCCGGTAGCGGCGGGTGCCGATCAGATATTGCAGGTTGCCGCTGCGGATAAATATGATCTCATAGTAGAGATGGCTGTGCAGACCCACCACATCCTCCGTGGTGCTTATGTCCTCCTGCGTCTGCACCAGCGGGTCGTCCATCTCGATTTCCTGATAGAAGTTTCCCGAGTTGAAATGCAGCATCTCCAGCAGCTTTTCCTGCCGCTCCCGATTGCCGGAGTTCTCTCCCATGACGATGCCCAGCGCCCGGGCCTGCCGTGCGATTTCGTGCAGCTTCACAAAAATTATCCTCTCTCTTTGTATAATTCGGATATAGTATACAGTAAAATTGCTGGATTTGCAATATTGATTGTCGTTTTTGCAATTTGTATTTCCATTTTTGCACTGTATAATAAAGGCAACAAAAGCAGGCATGTATTGCGGCAGGCCTGCACAGGAATTGTAACCCGCATCCAAAAAGGAGGATATTATGGCAAAGACAAAGACCCCGAGCGGTCTGTCCATGAAGCACAAGATCGGCTACGCCTGCGGTGACTTGGGCGGCTGCATGACCTTCGCCCTGATGGGCTCCATCGTCACCCGTTACTACACGAATGTTCTGCAGGTCAACACCGTTGTGCTGGCTACGATGCTGCTGGTCTGGAATGTATGGGACGCCGTCAACGATCCGCTGATGGGCGCCCTGATGGACAAGGTGTTTGCAAAGCACCACGGTCAGGGCGGAAAATTCCGCCCCTGGCTGCTCCGCTCCGCCCCCTGCGTGGCGATCACCTTTATCATCTTCTTCACGGTTCCCACCTACTTCAAGGGCGTCACGATGCTGGTCGTGCTGTTCTTCTGCAAGATCCTGTATGAAGGCTTCTACACGATGTTCAACATCCCGATGGGCTCGATGCTGTCCGCCATGGCAGATACCGACGGCGAGCGCGCCGCCCTGTCCAGCGCCCGCGGCTTTGGCAGCATGATCGGCAACATCATCCCGATGATCATCATGCCCCAGCTGCTCGCCAAGTTCGGCGATACCAGCAAGGCCTTCGGCATCGGTGCGACCCTCTGCGCCATTGTCGGCTTTGTGTTCTGCATGCTGCACTATGCCTGGACTGAAGAGCGCCATGTCAGTGTTGCCCCCAGCGAGAGCAATGACAGCGTTAAGCTTACCGACATCCTGAATGTTTTCCGCGTGAACCGGCCGTTTCTGGCGCTGTGCATCCACGGCATCTGCATCTGCACGATGCAGTATGTCAGCAGCACGCTGGGCACCTACATGTACGGCGATGTGCTTGGCAACATCGGTATGATGAGTATGGCCAGCGCCGTGGGCATGCCTCTTGGCATTCTGGCACTGATCATCACCCCCAAGATCGCCGACAAGGTCGGTCTGGAGCGTATGATCCGCATCTGCCTGCTGACAGCCTCCGCCATCTACTTTGTGCTGTTCGGCGCACTGATGGTTGCTTCTGTCCCGGCAATTGCCTACATGCTTATCAGCTCCATCGCGATGGGTCTTGCCAGCGTGTCCATCTACATGCAGTGGGGCTTGGTCGGTGAGGCCATCGACTACAACGAGATGATCACCGGCAAGCGCACCGAGGGTTCCATCTACGGCACCTTCAACCTGACCCGCCGCATTGGCCAGACTGTAGGCAACTCCGCCGCCGTGCTGGCGCTGGGCTGGATTGGCTATCGGGCCGGTGCTGCCACCCAGACTGCGGGTGCCCTTACCGGCATCAAGGCGCTGGTCGTTCTGATCCCCGCCATCTTCATTCTGGGCAGCTGGATCGCTTTCCGCTTCGTCTGGAACATCACCCCTGATGTCCGTGCCAAGATGGCCGCTTTCAAATCCGGCAAGGAGACGCCTGCCGCTGAATAACGCCTGATTCCGGGGCTGTGCGGCAATCCTGCGCAGCCCCTTTCTTGATTGGAGGTAACGACTATGAGGACCCGTATTCTGCCGAAGATGCTTAACAGTGAGGTCGAGGAATATCTGCAGCATAGCGACATCATTATTGTGCCGGTCGGCACGGTCGAGATGCACGGCGGCTTCCCGCTGGACAGTGAGACCGTCATCAGCGAGGCTTACGCCCTGCGGATGGCCGAGGCCTGTGACGGCCTTGTGCTGACAGGACTGCCGTATTTCTACGCCGGGGCGACCGCCTCGGGCCGCGGCACGGTGCAGGTCAGCGTGCGGCAGGGGATAGACTATCTGTCCGCCATCGCCCACAGCCTGCTGCGCCAAGGCTTCAAGCGGCAGATTTACATCAGCTTTCACGGCCCTGCCCACATGACCTGCAGCCCAATGGTGCGGGATTTCTTTGATGAAACCGGCGTCCCCATCCTGTATATGGACCTGAGCCAGCAGCTTGGCAAGCTGGCCAAGGATCTGTTCACCTCGATGGACTGCTTCCACGCCATAACGGTCGGGGCGTACCAGATCATGGGCCGTTTGGCGGATATTCCGCTGACCACGGCCTATGCGGAGCCGATGCAGCAGAGCTGTGCGCCGTTTAATGACCTGTTCGGGCTTGCGTATCAGAGTGCAGCCATCGGCTATTGCTTTGCCAAACAGAGCGATCACATGCCGACCACCGCCATCCCCGATGTGGCTGCCCGCCAGCGCCTTGCCGATGAGGGCCAGTCCATCCTTGAAAAGGCAGTGGCCGCCATGGATATGCCCCATGTGGTAGAGCAGATGCGCAAGCTGGAAAGCTACAACAACGAGGTGGAAAAGACCCACCCATGGATGCCCAGTGCCTACAATAAGAAGGAGAGTTGAACCTATGAGCGAGCAAAAATATCTGCGTGAGACCCCCTGCGGCACGATCTGCGGCACCGACTGCCAGTGGCCCGGCGTGGCGGCCTATAAGGGGATTCGCTACGCCACAGCCGAGCGCTGGGCTTACCCCGAGGCTGTGACCCACTGGGACGGCGTCTATGAAGCCACCGCCTACGGTGCCTGCTGCTACCAGCCGCGCTCCTTTTACAATGAGGCCGAGATGCCGGAAAAGGCCTTTTATTATAAGGAGTTCCGCCTCGGCGAGACCTATACCTACAGCGAGGACTGCCTTTATTTGAATATCTGGACCCCCGCTGATGTCGGGCAGGACAGCAGGTTGCCGGTCATCTTCTACATTCACGGCGGCGGCTTCAGCGGCGGCTGTGGCCACGAAAAGCACTTTGACGGCCCCGAGTGGCCCACCAAGGGCTGCGTAGCCGTGACCATCAACTACCGCCTTGGGCCGCTGGGCTTTGTCTGTCTGGATGCGCTGCAGCAGGAGGCCGGCCATACCGGCAACTATGCGCTGTTTGACCAGCTTACGGCCCTGCAGTGGGTGCGTGCCAACATTGCAGCCTTCGGCGGTGATGCTGACAACATCACCATCATGGGGCAGAGCGCCGGTGCGATGAGTGTGCAGCAGCTCTGCCTGAGCCCGCTGACGGAAGGGCTGTTCGCCAAGGCCGTTATGAGCAGCGGCGGCGGGGTCTCGAAGATGCTGACGGCCAAGCCCGCGGCAGAGCAGTATGCTTTCTGGAACACAGTCATGGAAAAGGCCGGCTGTGCCGATCTGGATACATTCCGTAAGCTGCCCGCTGCCGAGTTGTTTGCAGCATGGCAGGCAGCCAAAAAAGAGTGCAAGAGCAGCATGTCGGCCAACGGGCCTGTGCAGGACGGCGTATTCATCTGCAAGCCCGCCGCCGAGGTGGTCGCAGCAGGGGAGCAGCGGCATATCCCGTACCTTATCGGCATGACCAGTCAGGACATCATGCCGCCCATCCTCTATAAAATGGCAGGGGACTGGTGCCGCACGCAGGCGGCACAGAACGGCCCGGCCAGCTACGAATGGTTCTTTGACCGCCAGCTGCCCGGCGATGCCTGCGGTGCATGGCACAGCAGCGATCTCTGGTACTGGTTCGGCACGCTCGACCACTGCTGGCGTCCCTTCACGGCCCAAGACAAGGTACTGAGCGCCCAGATGGTGAGCTACCTCACAAACTTTGCAAAGCACGGTGACCCCAATGGCGCCGATGTACCCGTCTGGCTGCCTGTTGATGCTGCACAGCACAAGGTTCTGCGTCTGGGTGAGCAGCCCGCTCGCATGGGCAGCGCCTCGATGCCGAAATTGGTCTGGACGATGCTGACCAACAAAGCGGTCGGCGAATAACCGCTGTATAAGCAATGCGCACACGACTCTCTACGAGAATTGTGTGCGCATTGTTTTTTACATTCCTACATCAATTATCACAACAAAAAAGCCGTATGCCGGCAATTTCGGCATACGGCAATGGGATACTATATGAGATTTTACTTCTTGATCTTGATCAGTTGGGCGTTGATGCTGTTCAGGAACTTATCACCCAAGGAGGAATCGGGCATCATCTCGCACATGACCTTGGGGCTCATCTTCTTGAGCATATCCCACATGCCGACACCCGGCTCGATGGAGAAGTTGGTGGTCAGCTTGACGGCTTTTGTCACGATGCCAAAGGCTTCCTCATTGTGGGAAAGGTCATCGAGACTGTCGTTGACATTGTAGTAGCCCTCGGGAAATTCCATCGGGGCATCCAGATCCAGACTGCCTACCTGCTGGAACCAGTTGGCAACGCCCTCGACATGCTCGGTGAATTCGGGCAGGACGTAGCTGGCGGGCTCCTTCTCCACCTTTTCCAGCGTGATGCAGTCGCGGGCATCCTCGGTGATGGCCATCAGGGTGTTGAAGCCGGGCTGCAGGGCAACCTCAAAGCGGAAGATACGGTGAGCCTGCTGCTTGCCGATCTCCTTGCCGTTCAGGAACAGCGTGACTTCGTCCTGATTGGAGTAAACCTTGACCTCGATGGTCTCGCCGGCGCGCTGGGCATAGCGGCGGCCCACGATGTGAACCATCGGCTCCTGAGACCAGTACGCCTGATAGAGGTAGAAGCTCTCCTTGCGGGTCTTGCGGTCGATGGTAACCAGACCCTTGTTGTTGCGGCCGCCGACGCCGCCCTCGTTACGGGCTGCGCAGCCGAAGTCGAACATATTCCAGACATGGGTGGCCCAGACCCAAGGACGCTCCTCAAAGACCTGCGCCATATGCTCATGGTAGAGGGTCTGGTACTCCTCGCTGTAATCCTTGCGCTGCGGGTTGCTGCTGTGCCAGTTCACAATGCCCTCACAGCCGTACTCGGACACGCCAAGGCAGATGTCAGGGTGCTCGGCATGGAATTTATCCAGCCACGGGCCGTTGTCCTCGATTTTGCCGCCGTACCAGCCAAAGTAGTGATTGTAGCTTTCCACATCGGTGATGTGGTGCATGGGGCCCTCGGTCGGGGTGTGGGAAACATGGGCGATGGTAGTCAGGCGGGTCGGGTCAAGCTCCTTGACCAGCTTCTGCAGGTCGTGGTGACGATCGACCAGCTCCTGACTGATGCCGCCGATGAGGATCTCGTTGGAGACGCCCCAGAACATGATGGAGGGGTGGTTGTAGTTCTGAATGACCAGCTCCTTCATCTCCTGACGGCAATGCTCATGGGCAGCGTCACCGGGCTTGAATACGCTGATGAAGGGAATCTCAGCCCAGACGGCGAAGCCCAGCTGGTCGCAGGCATCGTAGAAGTCCTGACTGTGCTGATAGTGGGCCAGACGAATCGTGTTGGCGCCCAGATCCTTGATGATCTGCGCGTCCTCATAATGATCCTCAGCAGTCAGGGCATTGCCCTTGTACAGGCGGTCCTGATGGCGGGAAACGCCGCGCAGCGGGGTAGCCACACCGTTGATGGAGAAGCCGCCGTCAGGAGTGACCGCAAAGCTGCGCACACCGGCGTTGAGGATGATCTCGTCATAGGTCTCATTGCGGCGGTTCAGACGGGCGGTGACGGTGTAGAGGTTCGGCTCGTCCATGCTCCACAGCACGGCTTCAGGGACATGCAGAGTGACAGCGGTGTTGTCAGAGGGGCGTACGGCACCGGCGATCTCCCAGCCGTAGGGGTCCTCAAGAATGTACTGGACGGTAAAGTCGTCACCGGCGTTGGTGACAAAGGCCTGCACGGTGAAGTCTGCGCCGCCGTCCTCGGTCGGCTTGGGGGTGACCATGATGCCGGGGCCGCCGTAATAGTCCAGATCAAAGTGGGTCTCGGGGACGCTGATCAGGTTGACACCGCGGTACAGGCCGCCGTAGAAGGTAAAGTCAGCGGAGGCGGGGTACATCGTGGGGGTATCCTCGTTGCTGACCTCAATGCTGATCTCGTTGTCACCGGCAACGCAGAGGTCGGTGATGTCCGCGCGGAAGCAGGAGTAACCGCCCTCATGGGTCACGGCGTCCTTGCCGTTGATGCGCACGGTAGCCTTCAGGGCTGCGGCGGGGATCTCAACATACAGACGGCCGCCGGCCAGCGGCTGGGTGGGCGCCTTGAAGGTGCGGGTGTAGACTGCGGTGGTGCGCAGATAGCTGCCGTTGCCGTCCATGCCGTCTACGGCGTTCCATGTATGGGGCAGGTTGACGGTCTCGGTCTCACGCTCACCCTTGGGGAAGCTGAGGGTCCAGCCCTGATTGAGGGAATACAGGTTTCTCATGAAAAAATCTCCTTTCGGTGTTTGCCTTAGGGGCTTTGTTCTTGTATCATTCTGTAACCAGTGTACCATGAAAGCAGCAGGGCAGGGTAGAACATTTTTAAGACGGAATCGTATTTTTTTGCTGTGATTTCTCACATTTTCCTATGTACAAGGTGCAGATCAATGGCCCAGCATTGCTTTTTTCTCGCGTCGGTATTGGGTCGGCGTAGTGCCGAGCTGTTTTTTGAAGATCTTGGTAAAGTAGTTCACATCCAGAATACCGACTGCAGCAGCCACGGCGGCAATGCTGCGGTCGGTTGTGGCCAACAGCACGGCTGCACGGTCAACACGCTGGGAGTTGATGTAATCCACAATGGTGGTGCCGGTGTCCTGCTTAAAGAGACTGGACAGGTACGACGGGCTGATAAAGCACATGGCGGCAAGGCTTTTCAGCGACATCTGCTCGGCCAGATTCAGGTTGATATGGTTGATGACCTTTTGCACAAGCGGCGTGTAATTCTTGACCGAGTAACGCTGCACATAGGCACAGTACTGGCGCACCATGTCCCAGACCATCGAGGTATCATTCAGATCTGTGATGGCCTCGATCTGCGCGGCATAGCGGGCGGATATCTTGTCGATATAATACGGGTGTACCTTGCCGCGCTCGATTGCCTTGCGCATCAGGGTGTTCATAATGGTCATCTTGGTCTTGATCTGGTACAGTGTGCCGCGAAACCGCCCGTTGTAGGTATACCGCCCCATCTGGTGGCAGACATTGAGGGCTGCATCTACATCGCCGCGGCTTACGGCATCGATCAGCCTGTTTTCTGCGGCGTAGCGCTCCTCCAGCATGGACTGCGGCAGCTCCTGCTCAAAGCTCGGTTCCCGAAAGCATCGTGTGTCGAGCGCAATGTTCAAGGGCAGGAACTCCCGCTTTTCGACCACGCGGTACTCATCGGCAGGCATCATCAGGCCCACGATCGTACTGATGGTAGAGACAAAGTGTTCGCTCTGCACCACGCGCACACTGCTGTAATAGCTCTGCACGACCTCGCAGGCTTCCTCCCCAATATACTTGCGTATCCAGTCGCTGGTTTCCTTTGTGCGGGTGCCGTTGGTCCAGGGCCCCATCACGAATACAGCCTCCGGCTCATCGGGGATGCGGAACATCGCGTATTGCAGTTCAAATATATCCTCTGAAATGGTCAGCACATGCTCAGCGGTGTTTTCGATCAGCAGTTTGCCGAACGCCTCCCAATCAAACTGGGGGTCCAATGCCTTGCGCAGACCATAGTCAAAGTCCTCCAGCCCGGTAAAGGGGGCAGCGACCCGCAGGCATTTGATATCATAACCGGTGGCCAGTCTTTTCAGGACAAGCAATGGGTCCAACTGCATAAAAGGCACCTCACATCATAAATTTCTGCTTTCATTATAGCGGATACTGCCGTGCCTTGCAAGGCATACCAAACAACCGACCGCAGCGCAATTTTTGTATGCAGCGGTCGGTTGTTACAGGCATAGTTATTTTTTGCGGTTGCGGTGTTCTGCCACATAGCGCATGATGGGCGGCATGACAACCGCCAGCAAAATCAGCACGGCAAGCACCCAGCCGCTCGGGGTCTCATGGTTAGGGTTGAACAGCAGTTGCATAATATCCATAGTAAGCAGCCTTTCTTGTAGAGATTACAGTTCGATCATACCGTTTTCATCCGGCGGCATCGGAATGACCGTTATGGCATCAATGATGGTCATGGCAATGGAAATACCCGTCCAGCAGGTGAGCAGATAGAATATGCCGGTCACCCATTGTTTGGCATAGAAGCGGTGTGCGCCAAAGATACCCAAGATGCACAGACGCAGATAGGTTTTACGGCTCACCTTTTGCCGCACACGGTTGGCGCGCACATTGAAAAACGCATCAATCGCGTGCCAGATCGGGCCGTGCCTGCCGGTGTCCGCAATACCGTTTTCCTCCCGCAGAGAGTTGAGCTGATCCTGCGCAATGGCAATATCCATGGCGGAGGGCTTTTCCTTCTTTTTTGTGGTCTGGTTCTGATCGTTCAATGCGGTATCTCTCCTAACAAAAAAGGGAAGCCGCACCGCCGAGGCGGG
>OGJH01002982.1_pt1 | contig 9655 bp, 7 predicted proteins | sample 1572021 | NCBI WGS metagenome assembly OGJH01 (sample SAMEA2582098, study PRJEB24529) | metagenome | biome: Human gut stool | place: China | collected 2011
TTTAGTTTCCCCTCGCCTGTTTCATAAATATGTGCGATCTCATCTGCATTTGTAATGATCGCTCCGGTTGGGAAATCCGGTCCTTTAATGTATTTCATTAACCCATGGATCGTTATGTCCGGGTTTTTCATATAGGCGATCACACCATCAATGACCTCGGCTGGATTGTGCGGCGGCATATTAGTTGCCATACCTACGGCGATACCGGTTGTACCGTTGATCAACAGATTTGGCAGAGTGGCAGGAAGGACCAAAGGTTCCTTCTCACTTTCATCAAAGTTTGGTCCAAATGGGACAAGCTGTTTGTCCAAATTATCCAACATTGTCATAGCGCCCGGAGAGAGGCGTGCCTCCGTATAACGCATGGCAGCAGCACTGTCACCGTCGATCGAGCCAAAGTTACCATGGCCGTCAACAAGTGGGATTGAGAGAGAATACTCTTCTGTCATATGTACCAATGCGTCATAGATCGAACTGTCGCCATGTGGATGATATTTACCCATGGTATCACCGACAATACGCGCGCTCTTTCGATGTGGCTTATCCGGAGCCAGACCGAGTTCAGTCATTGCATATAAGATACGGCGTTGTACCGGTTTTAATCCGTCCCGGACATCCGGCAACGCACGGGAAATAATAACACTTACAGCATAATCGCGGTAAGAATTACGCATTTCCTCTGTAAAGTCTAATTGTATAATTGAATCCTTTTGTGACATGTTTTCACATTCCTCCTGATCTTAAATGTCGAGCGTTGCGTACTTGGCTTCTTCCATAATGAATTCACGGCGAGGTGGGACATTACTGCTCATTAAAGTTGTTGTGATATCGTCAGCTTCTACAGTATCGCTGATCGTTACCTGTGCAAGAATACGGCTTTCCGGATCCAGTGTAGTTTCCCAAAGCTGTTCTGCGTCCATTTCGCCGAGACCTTTGTAACGCTGGATGCCGATGATCTTATTTTCCTTGATCTTGCGGAATTTTTCCAGCTCAAAGTCATTAAATACATATTCGGAATACTTTTTCTTTCCGCGTTTCTTTGGCTTGGCATCTGCTGGCGTTTTGCCGGAACCTGCCTTTTCGTAATCTACTTTATACAATGGTGGAAGACCACGGTATACTTTGCCGGAGTAGATCAATTCCGGCATAAAGCGATAGAAGAATGTGAGCAGCAGTGTGCTGATATGTGCACCATCGACATCGGCATCGGTTAAGATGATGATCTTATCATAGCGCAGTTTGGAAATATCAAATTCTTCACCGATTCCACAGCCAAAAGCGGCAATCATAGATTTGATCTCATTGTTTACTAATATTTTTTCTAAAGTTGCTTTTTCTACATTCAGTATTTTTCCGCGTAGAGGAAGAACTGCCTGTGTTTTGCGGTTTCTGGCTGTTTTAACCGTACCGCCGGCAGAATCACCCTCGACAATGTAAATCTCGCATTCCTCTGGCTTTTTGGAGGTGCAGGCGGCTAATTTGCTTTTAGTATCTACATCATTGAGCTGTTTTAGTGCGGCAGTGCGTGCTTTGTCACCGGCTTTGCGTGCATTATAGGACTTCATGGAGTTATCGAGAATTTTTTTCAATATATCTACATTTTTGTCTAAATAATGCTGTACTTCGGCACTGAATACTTCATCGACCGCCGTTTTTGCATCCGTGTTGCCAAGTTTTGTCTTGGTCTGACCTTCAAACTGTGGATCAGGGTGCTTGATCGAAATAATAGCGACAATGCCGTTACGGATGTCTTTTCCATCAAAGTTTTCATCCTTATCTTTGAGTACGCCAAGTTCCCTTGCATACTGGTTCATTACACGTGTCAGAGCTGTTTTAAAACCGGTCACCAACGTACCGCCATCGGCAACATTGATGCGGTTGCAGTAGGGATTGATCTGCTCAGAATAATTCGTGGTGTATTGGAATGCGATCTCTACCTCAATATCACCGCTTGTCCCTTCAATATAGATTGGCGTGTCATGAATTGGCGTTGCATCACGGTTGATATAGCTGACAAAGCTTTGAATGCCGTGCTCTTCCTGGTAGGTACGTTCTTCATTTTCGGCTTCATTATAATAGATCAACTTTAGATTTTTATTGAGATAAGCAATCTCTTTTAGTTTCTTTTTTATAATGTCCGGCTTAAATATGATCGTTTCAAAAATTTCCGGGTCCGGATAGAAAGTAACCTTCGTGCCGGTATCGGATTTGCGGCATTTACCTATGATCTCCAATTCACCATTAACGAGAGGCGAGACCGGATGACCGCCATCGGCATATTCATCGCGGTAGATCAAACCGTTGTGACGTACTTCTACGATCATATGCGTTGACAGTGCATTTACAACGGAAGAACCGACGCCGTGCAGACCACCGGATACCTTATAGGCAGAATTGCCAAATTTACCGCCGGCATGCAGGATCGTATAGACGACACGGACCGTAGGAATTTTTTTGGTGGGATGCAGATCGACCGGAACACCGCGACCATTATCCTGAATGCAGATGCCACCATCCTTTTGCAGTGTGATATGTATTTCACTGCAATAACCGGCGAGATGCTCGTCGATAGCATTGTCGAGGATCTCCCAGATCAAATGATGCAGGCCACGTGATCCGGTGGAACCAATATACATACCGGGGCGTTTACGTACGGCCTCCAGTCCTTCTAATATTACTATATCTTTGCCAGTATATTCTGCCATAGTTACCTCATTTCCTGCCGCAGTGTATATTCTGCCGCATATAATCATCCGGTGCAAACGTCTGTTCGCTACCAAGCCCTTATTATACCATAAAATATAGAGAAAATGCAACTTGTAACACACCCCATCTACATTCTCCACCATATTGCAAAAATGGATGTCATTTGATATGATAAGAAAATGTAAATAATTCAAACTTCATACATCCGAAGTTAGAATACATAATATTTAAGAAAGAAGGCATCGAGTACCTATGAAAAAGACACCATTTGTTACGAAGGAACAGGTTGAAGAGATTGCAAAGACATATCCGACTCCGTTTTATCTGTATGATGAGAAGGGTATCCGCGAAAATGCACGCAAAATGAAGAAGGCATTTTCTTGGAACAAAGGTTTTCGTGAGTATTTTGCAGTTAAAGCAACCCCGAATCCATTTATTTTGAAGATCCTGCAGGAAGAAGGCTGTGGCACAGATTGTTCATCTCTTACTGAGTTGATGATGTCAGAAGCTTGTGGTTTTAAGGGATCGGACATCATGTTTTCTTCGAACGTAACACCAGCCAAAGAGTATCAGAAAGCAAAAGAACTGGGTGCGTTTATTAACCTGGATGACATTACTCACATTGACTTTTTGGAAGAGGTTGCCGGTATTCCGGAGACGATCTGCTGTCGTTATAATCCGGGTGGTGTATTCCAAATGGGTACCGATATTATGGATAATCCGGGTGATGCGAAATACGGCATGACCAAGGAACAGCTTATTGAAGCATTTAAGCGTTTGAAAAAGTTAGGTGCGAAGCGTTTTGGTATTCATTCTTTTTTGGCAAGTAATACCGTGACTAACGAATACTATCCGACATTGGCGGGCATTTTGTTTGAACTTGCCGTGGAAGTGCAGAAAGAGACGGGTGTGGAGATCGCATTTGTGAATTTATCTGGTGGAGTTGGCATTCCTTACACACCGGATAAGGAGCCAAATGACATTGCAGTGATCGGTGAAGGTGTCCGTCAGAAATTTGAGGAGATCATGGTTCCGGCAGGGCTTGGCGATGTTGCTATCTTTACAGAGCTTGGTCGTTTTATGTTAGCTCCTTATGGTGCACTGATCGCAAAGGCAATTCATGAAAAACATATTTACAAAGAGTATATTGGCTTGGATGCCTGTGCAGTAAACCTGATGCGTCCGGCAATGTATGGTGCATATCATCATATTACAGTCCTGGGCAAAGAAGATGCACCATGTGATCACAAATATGATGTCACCGGTTCACTTTGCGAGAATAACGACAAGTTTGCAGTAGACCGTATGCTTCCAAAGATTGATATGGGTGATTACCTGTTCATTCATGATGCAGGTGCGCATGGGTTTGCTATGGGGTACAATTATAATGGCAAATTAAAATCAGCAGAGTTGCTTTTACAGGAAGATGGAAGTGTCAAAATGATCCGTCGTGCTGAAACACCAAAAGATTATTTTGCAACCTTTGATTTTTGTGACATTCTTAAAAATGTCAAAGAGTGATCGATCGCTGAATGGTAAATGTTTTCTATATAAGAGGCGCTGCAGTAGGGCAGTGCCTCTTTTGAAATTTTGGAAAATTAATAACAAATGCTAAAGTAATCTTAAAAAAATCCGATACATATTATGTATGAAACACTGAAATGAGAGAGAAACAGGTGGTGATAACAATGAGAATTGATGCATTAAATCATGTAAGCCGACTTTATCAGCAGTCTAAGCCGACGAAGAATGTCCGCACTGAGAAGAAATATGCGAAAGACGAATTTCAGATTTCGCAGACAGCGAAGGATTATCAGATTGCAAAGCAGGCAGTGAAGGATACGGAAGATGTTCGTGAGGACAAGGTAAATAAGTACAAGGATGCGATTACTTCCGGTACGTATAATGTATCTTCACAGGAGATTGCAGAAAAGATGGTGAGTAAATATTTTGATTCCTTATTTTAAGAACGGATTCTTGAAATAGGAGACAAGAGGGAGCAGATTTGGCAAGTTTGATTGATGACCTGACTGCCGTGTTGCAGCAGGAGATGGAAGTCTACCAGACACTGATTCCGATATCGGAACAGAAGACAGAAGTGTTGATCCGTGGAGATCTAAAGCGATTGCAAGAGATTACGGATCAAGAACAGGAATTGCTGGATCAGGCATCTGCGTACGGACATCGCAGAGAAGAGGTTCTGCACAATATGGGAATGGTGTTGAATCGTCCGGTGAAAGATTTAAGTCTTACCGGCCTGATCGAACTGCTGGGGAAACAGCCGGAAGAGCAGGAGCGGTTGGCACTGTTGCACGACGAGCTGCAACAAACGATGAAACGCTTGGTAGATGTTAATACAAAGAATAAAAATTTAATAGAAAATTCCCTTGAAATGATTGAATTCAATATGAATTTTATTCAGAGTACACGGATGTCACCGGGAAATAATAATTACGACAAAAATGCGTCAGCCGCAGGAGGCGGAGTTGATGCCGGCTTTGGGACGGGGTCTTTTGACGCAAAGCAGTGATCGTCAGAGAAGTAGGAAGCTTTTCTGACACACTGTATTTTCCGAGTGGTATTCGTGCTTTTTATGTATAACGGAAAGAAAGAGAGAGTATCGTATGAGCTTATTTACCAGTTTTAATTCCGGTGTGTCCGGATTGAAGGCTTCGCAGGCGGGTATGAATACTGCGGCACACAATCTGGCCAATACCAAAACGACCGGATATACGAGACAACAGAATATATTGCGGGATACTTACTATTCCAACATCAAGGTGACAAGCCATGGGACGCAGCAGATTGGTTATGGAACTACGGTTGCACAGGTTCGACAGATCCGCGATATTTTCTTGGATAAGGAATATCGTCTGGAAGTGAGTAGAGGAAACTTTTATGACAGACAGCTTACGACCAGTCAGGAGATTGAAGACATCTTAGGTGAGCTGGAAGGTGTTGAATTTCAAAATTCACTGCAGGATATATGGGATTCGTTACAGACCATTTCGACCGATCCGCAGAGTGTCGTGAATCGCGAACTGTTTTTATCCAATGCAGAGTCTTTTATTAAGAATGCAAAGGATGTTTATCAGACTTTGGTGGACTACCAGGTTAATTTGAATAAAGAGATCACGGCGCAGGTCGATAAGATCAATTCTATTGGAGAACAGATTTTGGATCTGAACAAGCGTATTCGCGAGGCGGAAGCGTCCGGATTGGAAAATGCGAATGACTACCGCGATGCCAGAAACCAGCTCCTTGATGAGCTGGCAGAGTATACTTATTATACATACAATGAGGATCATAACGGCAATGTGCGCGTCTTTATAGGCAATGCACCGTTAGTGAATGATGCGAGAAGTTACCACATGGGTGTTGAACGCATAAAACAGGAAGAATACAACGATGCGACACAGCAGTATGAAGTAAAATCAGTATCTGAAATGTATAATGTTACATGGCTCGACAATGGTTATAGTGATGTTTATGATATGGAGACAGCGTACTCTGCTGTGCGCAAGACAGATACCGGTTCCTTGCTTGGTATCTTGACAGCGAGAGGAAATGAGATCGCCAATTATAAAGATATTCCGGTACAGCCGGTCAAGTCTGATTATATCGATGATGCCGGCAAATTTGATGAAACAAGTTATTTGTTGGCTTGTAATGATTTCGAAGAAAAATTAGATAAATACAATAATACAACCGGCAATTCGATACTTACACAGATACAGGCACAGTTTGATCAGTTGATCCATGGATTGGTAACGATGGTCAACGATGCATTTTGTCCGAACATCTCGCAGGATCTTACAGGAATTAGTGGTGTAGATGCAAACGGCAATGCTGTGAACTTGCAGGATGGCAAATACAAGATCCTAGATGTTGTAAATTGTGCAGTGGGTACTGATGATGATATGACGATCGGAACAGAAGTTTTCTCCCGCAAAGCAACGGATCGCTATCGGGTACTTACCATAGATGCACAGGTTTATGGAAAAGACGAGGAGGGCAATCAGATTCCGTTGGCGCAGGAAATTACAAATGCGGATGGATCTAAGTCTTATAAATTGTATGTATACAATGAGGAGGACGAAGAAGATGCCAATACGTTATATACTTTGCTGAATCTGGAAGTGAATCCGGATGTTATAGAAGATTATGCATTGCTTCCGGTGAAACTTAATCCGGAGCTTGGAGAGACCGGCGGATACAATACAAAAGTATTTGAGGATATTCTTTCGAAATGGAATGAGAAGTTTGCCGCACTGGATCCCAACAATGAGACAACGTATACCTATGCGGAGTATTACCGCTCTATGGTAACGGCACTCGGTGCGAAGGGAAATACATGGCAGAGCATGGTCGACAACCAGCAAAAGCTGACCGAGAGTGTTGAGGATAAACGGCAGCAGGTGATGGGTGTTTCCAGTGAAGAAGAAATGGTGGATCTGTTAAAATATCAGCACGCCTATAATGCAGCATCACGTTATATTTCAGTGATCGATGCGATGTTAGAGCATTTGATTGAACGACTTGGATAGAGCAGAAGGGGGAATGGAATATGCCATCAACTTTTTTTGGATTGAATATAGCAGTGTCCGGCATGTCGACATATAATGCCGGATTGACAACGACAGGACATAATATATCCAATGTAAAGACGAAAGGATACAGCAGACAGACAGTAGAGCAGTCAGCGAAGGAAGCTGTTTCGCTGCGCACCAGCTACGGAATGCTGGGTGCAGGTGTAGATGCCACAGCGATTCTCAGCAGCCGCGATGATTATTATGATGCCAAGTACCGCATCAGCAATACTACAGTAGGTAAATATTCAACAGAGTCCTTTTATTTGAGCAGCATTGAGGATTGTATCTATCCGAAAGAAGATTCGGAAGGAAGCATTACGAATTCTTTAGACAGCTTCTTTTCCTCTTTGAAATATTTGACAACCTCTTCTATGGATCAGACGATCCGTGCACAGGTGGCAGGATATGCGGATACGCTGTCTTATTATGTCAGAGATGCGGCAGTGAAGCTGCAGAATATGCAGGTAGATGTCAATACAGAGATTGAGACAACGGTAAAGCAGATCAATGCGTATGCAGCACAGATCGCTTCCTTAAATAAACAGATCAATACATTGGAAGTGTATGGCGACCGTGCAAATGATCTTCGTGATCAGAGAGCGGTTATTTTGGACAAATTGTCCGAATTAGCGGACATCAATGTGACAGAAAAAGCACCCGCAGATGGCAATGGAACGAATCAGTTTATTGTGACGCTGGGTGGAGGTATTTTGGTCGATACCACACGGTACAATACGATCAATGCAGAGGGATCTACGAACAAGGTAAGCCAGAATGATGTTGTTAATCTGTATCGGTTAGAGTGGAGTTATGGTCAGGAATTTGACATGTACAATACAACGCTTGGAGGCAAATTACAGGGGTTGATCGAGATGCGCGATGGCAACAATGCGGAAAATTTCAAAGCAACACTGACCGGATTGCAGAAGAATGATACAGCAAAGGGCGGTAAGAGTACATTAACGATCACGAGTGATCAATACAGCAGCGCCAACGCATCGAATTTATCCAAGCTGGATCTGCCGGCATCGGATGGAGTGTTAACGATCGGTAATGTGGATTACGAATATGAATCCTTTTCTGCAACAGTAGCTGCAGATGGTACATATACATATACATTTGTTTTGAAGGAGGAGTTAAGTGATGACGGGGTAACACGTCTGCAAAATATTATGCAGGATCCGAATCCTGAAAAGAGGCTTGCATCGGCAGGAGATTCTATCGCATTCCGTGGAATCCCGTATTATATGACGCAGCTTAATGAATTTGTCAGAACATTTTCTGCAAACTTTAATATGTTGCAAAATAAGGGCTATGATCTGGATGGCAAACTTGGAAAGGATTTGTTTGTAGCGGCTAACGTGACATCGAATCAACAGTTTCAGATGACAGAATTTTTGTATAATGCGGAAGATACATTTTACTATTATAACGGCTGTAAAGTGTTTGATTCTAACAAGCAGCAGGCTTATCGGGCAGATGGTTATCAGTTTGAAACTGTTGCAGGAGAAGCGAACTACTATAATCTGAAAGATAAAAATGGCAATATTGTAGAAAAAGTGTTCATTCCGGATGATGACAACAACATATTCTCGTTTCATTCATCAGAGTTGGGTAATACGGATGAGAATGCAGTATGCAGTTATTACAATATGTCGATCCTTAATTTTCATGCCAATGACGATATTGTTAAAAACGGCAGAATGTTGGCCTGCTCTGCAGAAAATACAGAGGGTCTGACCGGATGGGAAGAGTCCAAAAATCTCACAAAAATGTTGGCACTGCAGACCGATAATTCCATGTTTAAGCAGGGTGATCCGGGATCTTTCCTGAATGTATTATGCACTGCAGTACTTGGTGTAGATTCAGCACGTGTGACGGCAGCTACAGAAAATGCACAGAACATTTTGGATGCAGTGGATCATCGAAGAACTTCGATTTCCGGTGTAGATGAAGATGAAGAGGGCCAGAATTTGGTAATCTATCAAAATCTGTTACATTATCAATACCGTGTTTTGTCCGTAATGAACGAAGCATTGGATAAATTGATCAATGGCACTGCAGTATAATGGATGATCAGTAAATGGAGGGAATACCTATGCGAGTAACAAATTCAATGATTTCAAACAGATCACAGGTGCATATATCAAATGCAAAGAATAAAATGTTGACGGCAGAAGAGCAGTACACGACGATGAAGAAGATTCAACGTCCGTCAGAGGATCCGACGATCGCATCCCGTTCGCTGAAATTTCGCACAACAATGGCACAGTTGACACAATATGTTGAAAAAAATGTGCAGGATGAGATCGGAAGAGCGTCGTGTAGGGAAAGAGTGTAGATCTCGGTGGTCGCCG
>OGJH01002986.1_pt1 | contig 9631 bp, 20 predicted proteins | sample 1572021 | NCBI WGS metagenome assembly OGJH01 (sample SAMEA2582098, study PRJEB24529) | metagenome | biome: Human gut stool | place: China | collected 2011
TAAAATATACACTTGCACCTGATACATTACCTGTAAGCCCATCTCTATTTACATAACCCATTTTCTTTAGTTGTAAGAGTGCTTCCTTAGCTTCTTTATTGTTTTCTATTATATATGCTAACATGATTATTCAGTTTTTATTAGTTTACCAATTGGTCCAAATAATTTAAGTCTCTCTTTAAGAAGAGAATACTGCTTAGCACTCTCTTCATTCTTAAAATCTTGCATTGTTTTCATTTCTATATATCATTTAAAAATTCCATCCATTCTAATACTGTTTTTTCTGAAGGTAACAATATATAGATAAGGATAACAAGAATTAAGCTAATGTTGTCTAAGTCAATGAAAATATTTAAAGTTAGTACTATCAATATGGATAATATTAACTCTCCTGTGTAGATTAATATTTTTACTATGTAGTATAATATTTTCATATAACTCTTTTAGCTTTAAATTGTTCAATGTGGTTCTTTAATCCTATCTCAAATCTCTCTAAATCAGTAAGAGGTTTAGTAGAAACAGTAGTGTTAATTGTAAGAAATAACACACTATTGTTTATGTGATTCTCTTCAAGCATAGCTCTATGAGCTTTCTTTGACTGTACATAGTTACTTGATGAAGCAACACATGCTCTATTAATTCTTTTTCGCATGGTAAATGTTATTTGTTAGTTAATACTTTATTGCATTTTACACCTAAAACTTTAATATTATTAAAACTGAAGGTTCTTGTGCTGTCGCTCTATCTGCGCAAATTTTAATAATACTAAAGGAAAACTGGTGCCCTCAATGTCTTAGGAAGTTATTGAGTTTTTTTTTTGATTATGCACTATTTTGATTATGATAAATGTTCTTCATTTAACTATCTTTCCTATTACCTCTTCCTGCTACTTGTATATTGTATGAATGTTGATTTCTGGTACTGGGCAATACGACTATTATAATCTAAGTATTTAGATATAGGCTGATTCTCTTCCCTCCTCTTCAAGCTACAATTAGTCTTTCACTTGGATGTCTGTTCTACGATATTAAATAAAAGAGTGGTTATTATAATCTAATTAGTGCTTATTTAACTCTTTTTAGTATCTCTTGATGCAATTATACATGCTATTGTTATAGCAAAACCTGCTATTATTGTCCATATCAGGTCATTGGTAAATGTTGCTTCCACAGTAAATTGGTTTATGTATTAAACTGCTTTGTGATAGTATCAAATAAAAAATGTAAGGGAATGAGGAGATTATTATATCCCCTCACTCAGTTAAACATTTTTACCTAAGCTCTAACTCGAAGAATGTCAGATTCTCCTTGTTTTTCAAGTGTAAGTATCTCAGCCTTAGTTAAATCCACAGATTCACCTACTGCCAATGTACAGTCATTGCTACAAGGAATGTAATGAGTTGTTCCTGTCTTCATAATAAATAAAACAGAGTTACCAAACCCACTTTGTGATGCAACAACCTTAGCACTTTCAACTGCATTAATCTCTTCAGTGTCAAACTTTCTTGATGATTTGAGTGACCACTTTCCTGCATAACTCTTTAAACTTGCAAATACATTCATAATGATAAAATTTAGATGTTAATGAAATATGTTAATTATAACAATTACACATAAATTGTGTGTATTGTCAAGGGCAAAGGGGGAGTAATGAGCTTTGCTTTTAACAAATTACTTAGTGTAATTGCAAGTTCCAAGGAGGAGTAATGAGCCTTTCTTTTTATTGCTTGCTCCTATCATTAGATAAAAAAGAAAGTGAGGGTTTCCCCTCACTCCTATTATACTTCCACCCTAATAATGTCTGATTCACCAGCCTTCTCTAAAGTGAGAATAGTAGCCTTAGTTAAATCAACTTTATCACCTACACTTGCAGTAGATGTATTAGACAGAGGAATATAAACTGAACCTCCACTAACCATATTAAATAACACTGAGTTACCATATTTAGAAGGAACAACCTCAGCAGAATCAACAGCACTGATTTCCTCAGAAGTGAATTTTCTTGTAGATTTAACACTCCATTTACCTGCATAAACTTTCAAAGAACTAAAGATATTCATAATGTATATATTTAAATTGTTAATATTCAAGGATATAGGAAGAGTAATGAGCTATAATTTATAATACTCTATTAGTTCGACAACCCTCTGAATAGGATTCTCTTTATTACGAAAGACAATACCTAAACCTTCAAGTGTAGGTTGAATGCCTATAATCTCAATATTCCATTCAGCATATTCAGGTATAGCCTGCAACATACTTGTAATCTTAATAACTAAATTCTTATCCATAATATTAAGTGTTATTTGTTAAACATGTGATATAAACATATGCAAAATGTCACTATACCAATTATCATTAAGATACTCAATAATAGTGTCTGAAAGACTGTAACTGTAATCATTTCATTATCCTCCTTACATCATCTATAAAGGTTAAACAATAAACAATGAGACCTATCACTACAATAGAAGCCATGATAGCTTCACCTATAACTGCATTTATCATCATAACTGTATGTATTAAAGTGTTTAAAATTCAAGTGTATGGGAGAAGTAATGAGCTGATTCCTATTCACAAAACCCAGGGGGTACAACCCAAAACTCAAAGACAAGGGGGGAGTAATTATACATTGTATCTCTCTCATGGCAATAAACCAGATTTAAAAAAAAAAAAATAAAAAAAAATTAATTTATTCTTTCAATCTTACCCTAATAGTTAAACTTTCATAAAATATTTGCATATGTTATTTATTTTACATACCTTTGCCCCCACTGAGATAAATCTCAGAGACATAGTCTTATAGACAAGAGTATATAGTATGTTGTTAGTGTCTTCAAGCCAATGTGAGAGAGTAAAGGGTATCACAATAGGGCAGAGGTAATTGAAGCAGAGGCTTTCCTTCATAACAGAAGGCAGTCCAGAGATAACAAGAGTAAAACTAATAATATATAACCGCCATTAACAGCTACTATAGAACTCTAAGAGCATTTGTTCTTAGAGTCCCAGCCATGTAAAGTAGGGGGCTGGTCTCTTTTATATCTATAAGAGAATTAATGGTTAAAGTATTAATTAACTAAGAATTAATTCGCGAGGAGATGAAACTTCTAAAGCTAATATTATACATTTTTATGAAGAAATTTTTAATTAAAACTTTACTTTGGATGTGGCAGTTTCCACAGAACTTCTTAGCATTTATGCTATGTAATATCTTAGGATACTGGTCATATTATGCTGGTAAATATAAGGAGAAGTACTTAATATATAGTAAGATTATTCCTTCATCATTCTCTCTTGGAGATTATATATTCCTAACTGTGAATGCTGGTGAATTTTCTATTAAGCATGAGTATGGACACTCTATTCAATCTATGTATTTAGGATGGTTCTATCTTATATTAATTGGTGTACCATCAGTATTACATAATATAGCTATAAGAATAGCAAGATTGTTCAACTTTGAATGGAACTACTATTCTTTCTTTACTGAAAGAAGTGCCAATGAATTAGGTGGAGTGTATAAAGATTAGTCTTTATTCTTCACTTCTGGAGACTTATTTAATAAGTTGAATAAAATATTTGCAGAATAATTTGCATATATTACTTATTTTACTTATCTTTGCAGAGTCATTTCAGATAAGGGATATTGCCCCATAGTGTAATGGTAACACATGACATTTTGGATGTTAGATTATCAATTCAAATCTGGTTGGGGTAACAATGATAAAGATGCCTCCTTGGTGTATTGGAAGCACATGACTCTTCTAAAGTCAGTGACAAGGTTCGACTCCTTGAGGGGGTACCATGTTGGCAAAGAATATAATAATATGAGGTGATTCTTTTATCAGGCGTGATAAATTATAGAGCACCTCAGTTCTGTTTCAAGTCATTTGGTCTGTGAAGATAGAATGACTATTATAGTCTATGTAGCTTAATGGTTAAAGTGCTGCACTGTCAATGCAGAGAACAGGGTTCAATTCCCTCATAGACTGCCCTGAACTAAGTCCTCTACCAAAGAGTTGGAGGGGCAAATGGAGAAGGAACTCAGAGGGTCTGGGAACTGTCTTGAAAACAGATTGGTCATTTATTTGACTGGGGGTCGGGACCTCCTTTCTCCGCATTATGATACAAATTTTGAGAAAAGAAGGATGGGTGTTGAATCCTAATGATAAGGTAGTGAATGCTATACTAAGAAGATGTGAGGCTAATAATGGAGAATGTCCCTGTCATAATACAGGGGAAGATAAGAAGTGTCCATGTAGTGATTACAGAGAGAATGATAAATGTCATTGTGGACTTTATTTAAAGTTGGAGGATTAACCCTAATGGTAAGGGAGCAGTTTGCTAAACTGTCAGTAGTCTTAAAGGATGTATAGGTTCAAGTCCTATATCCTCCGCATTAAAATAAAATGGGAATATGAGGGTAGCTAAGCATCCCCAAGGTTAGTATAATTTAATAGTGTACATAAACATTAGAAAGCCTACTTAGCTGACAATAATATAGTAGTAGCCTAATTGGTGGGGCACTGCATTTGGGATGCAGAGGATGGAAGTTCGAGTCTTCTCTACTATACTATTAGTTCTCACACAGAGAACTGAGAATGGAAGTTAAGGAGTTGTAACCAAATAAAAATAAACTCCAGCATGGGTCATGTAGTGTAATTGGCTAACACACCATCCTTGCAAGATGGAGTTGGGGTTCAAGTCCCACATGTATCCACACTATGTTTTCATGATGTGTGTTTTTAGGTGATAGGTTTGGGGCTACCTTTGTAAGCCCCTTCATTGGGATGAAGCTTAAGTGGTTATAAGCTACTGCCTGTTAAGCAGAAGATAGTAGGTTCAAGTCCTATCATCCCAGCAAATAATTCATAAATATGAAAGTACAAGTAGAAGATAGAACTAAGGTAGAGGAAGTATTGTTTAAATACTCTTTCCTATTTAATGATAAAGCTGAAGATACCATAAAGGTATTGTATGATGACCTAATGGAAACTGAACATCAGCTTGATGTAGAAAGACAGAAGGTTAGAGACCTTGAAAAGGAAGTTAAAGAGAAGAAGATATTATTTAATGAATTACAGGATTTGATTACTCTAAAGTTTGCAACAAAAGAAGTTGAAACTGTTGATAGGGAAAGGGTTAATATGACTGTAGTTAATCCTACAGATGCAAGTAATAGGAACTATACTGGTTAATAGTATAGTACATGCTGAGGTAGCACAAGTGGTAAATGCAATAGATTTATGGTAAGTATAGATAAGGATACATTGGACACTTGGATTATGCCCTAACTGTGATTCACAATTAGACACTTATAAGGCAAGAAATATTGGAAGGAGTACAAGGAAATATAAGCCAGTTAGTTATAGGAATGTATCCCCTTAGTCTTATACACTATAGAAAGGGTAATAGGTTGCATGAGGGTTCAAGCCCCTCCATTCCTACAAGACAGTGGGTTCAAATCCTACCCTCAGTACTAATAATTAGCTATGGAAGATAAGTTAGACTTGATAATAAAGAATCAAGAAATACTAAACAGAAATCAGGTTACTATCTTTAAGGAATTACTAAAGGTAGAATCAAGACTCTTCAGGAGCAGAAGTAGTGAGTTCTTGAGTAACTTCTTAGCTGATATAGCTGGAACTATAGTCTCACTTACATTCTTAGAAGATATATTTAAAGATTTAAAAGAGACTAAATAAATAATGTAAATTACTTGCATATGTAGATTATAATACTTACATTTGCATTATTAAATAATAAGATATGGACAATATATTTGGAGATGATAATTTATATACTTCTTTAGTTCCTAAGCAGGAACATATGGAAGAAACATCAAAACTTGGGAAGTTTATACAGTATATTTCTATGCTTGAAGGTTATAAAACTAAAGCAAAGAATTTACACTGGGCAGCACCAGCAATGAATATTCATGAGAGGCTTGATGAGTTTCTTGAGATAATGAGTGACTATCAGGATAGTATAGCAGAAGAGTGTCAAGGAATATATGGTCAGTTTGGTCCAAATGATATAAAGGGAATATCTGTTGAAGATACAGATGGTTCAATGATGTTACATTCATTATTACCTAAAGTGGAGAATTTCTATGAAAGTTTACCTTCTGATAAGGTAAATGCTGGATTAAGAAGTGAGACTGAAACTTTTATTCACAATATTAATAAGTACAAGTACTTATTCAGACTATGTAAAGGATAGTTTAATGCAGGTATAGCACAATGGTTAGTGTAAGAGATTTCCAATCTTTTGATGAGAGTTCGATTCTCTCTACCTGCTCTTGCAAGTTGGTGTAATGGTAGCACATTAGTTTCATAGGCTAAAGATAAGGTTCGACTCCTTGCTTGCCCCCAATTAATTAAAATACACTAAGAATGAATGGAAAAGTGATTACTGCTGTTGTAGGTACAACAGTTAGAGATGTTATAAAACAGGCTATTGAGCTTGAGATTAAAAAGGAGGACATTGTCAGTATGTTCCCTCTTGGAGGACAAATATATTTAGTATACTATAACTAAGCAATATTATGGATAAGGGAGAAGACGAAAATAAGGTTGATTATAATGCTGAACCAGTTGTCTACTGCCATCATTGCCTATCTTTAGCAATAAGAAGTGCAGATGGTACTGACTATTGTACTAAGTGTGGAGGTACAGAGATGGATTCTTCCAGTATATTTGCTTGGGAGAAATTATATGGACAAAGATATGGTGGAAGTTATTTAACAAACAATAAGAATGGATAAAAATACATCAGCATTAAAGATGAGACAGCCTCTTAATGAAGAGGAATTAAAGAATGCTCTACATCAAGTTTCAGAGCAATCAAGACAATTATATTTACAGAATCAGCAACTTGCTAAGAGTTTGGAAGAAGCTAATCTATCTAACTTCTTTAAGAGACTTGAATGGCTATGGAAGATTATTACTACCAACAACCCATTATTAAGTGTAGACTTTGTTAAGAAGTGTGCTACTGAATTTGAATCTCTTATGGCAGAACCTACAGAGCAAAAAGAGGCTCCAGAAGAGAATAAAGAATAAGGAGGTAGTATGGGCAAGGGGGCAGATGGAGTAATTAGGATTCCTTGCAAGGCTGATGGGAATTTCTTTAAATATTGGTTTGAGTTTCTACAACCATTTCACAATCTTACAGAAAGGGAAATGGAAGTTATAACAGCTTTTGTGAGAATAAGACACAAGTTAAGTAAAGTTATAACTGACCCAGAAGTACTTGACCAGATTACAATGAATGAAGATACTAAGAGAAAAGTAAGAGAGGAATGTAATATTTCTCCAGCTCATTTTCAAGTAATCATGGGTAAGTTCAGAAAGAATAGGGTTATTATTAATGGAAAGATTAATCCAAAGTTTATTCCTAATATGGATGAAGATACAGGTTCATTTAAATTAATGTTATTCTTTGAGTTTCAATGATATATTCAGAAGCATTAAAACAGGTATCTATTGAACTTGGAATACCAGTAGAAGTGGTAAAAGAAGCCTATGAATCTTACTGGAAGTTTATAAGGGAGTCCATAAAATCCTTGCCACTAAAGGAAGACCTTACCAAGGAGGAGTTTGATAAGTTAAGAACTAACTTTAATATACCTTCAATAGGTAAACTATCATGTACTTATGATAGAATGATGGGAGTTAAGAAGAAGTTTGAATACATAAAGAAGTTAAGAAATGGAAGATTGGAAGATTAGGTTAGTAGAGGAGCATGAGCAGCTTCTTGATAGAATGGCGAAGTTAGAGTCAGCTTTAAAAAGTGAAGGGTTTTATGAAAAAGTTGGACCAGTTCAGCATTTTTATATGGTATCTCAGTACACTGGTATGAGAACCTACTTAGAAGCTCTTGAGAATAGACTTGAAGATTTAGGAATTAAATTGAATGAGTAATGATAACTGTAAAGAAGATTAAACCAATGTTCAATGGTCTTGTAACTACCATGAACAAGTATGATGACAAGCAATATATTAAAGGAACAACTCTACTGGATGCTTCAAAATCAGGAACAATAAAAGAGTTTCAAACTGTAGTAGCTGTTGGACCAATGGTAAAAGGTATTGAAGTAGGAGATATAGTGTTTATTAACCCTAAAAGATATGAAGTAAGAGAACATAAGGAAGGTACTCTTAAAGATGGAGTTATTAAAGACAATCCAGTAAAAGGTTACAAGTTTGATATAATAGATATTGAAGGTGTTCCTCACCTATATCTATTTGATAATGATATCAAATATGTTGCAGAGATTGAGGAGTTTGATGAGAATCCAACCATTGTGGTTGATACTCCTAAGCTTGAATTGAACTAATTTTAAGCCTGCCTAATTAAGGCGGGCTTTTTTTTTTATTTGAAGATATGAAACTATTTAGATATGAAGGTTATAACCTAACAATCTCAGAAGAAGCTCTGGCACTTAAAGCATTCAGGCAAGTGTGGAATAGAGATAAGTCAACATCAAAAGAAAGAGCTATAATGGAACTTGGGTACTGTTATTTCATGGAAGACCCAAGAAGTGACTACCAATATATAGTTGATAGAGAAGAAAGGTCTAAATCTATTAAGGAAGGAGAGGGCTTAAGACCTAACTGGGAACCTGATACCACTGTTAAAGAAGCAATGAAATTATATGCAAGCTTTAAAACAACTTCAGCATTACTTCTTGAAGATACAAGAGTAGCAGTAGATAAATTGAGACAACTGTTGAGAGATATTGACCTTACTAAAGAAGATGATAAAGGTAAGCCTGTATATACCTTAAATACAGTAACAGCTACTATTAAACAAATACCTTCTTTAATTAAAGACCTTGATGAAGCTGAAAGAGCTCTTGTTAAGGAACTTGCACAGAATGACAAGGTAAGAGGAGCACAAGAGAAGGCAATTTATGAAGATATGTAATTATGAATGATATAGTAGAAGGTTTAAATAAGTATTATGAGATGTTTCCTAATAGGAGAGCAGGATACTTTGTACTTAGAAAAGTAATAGAGAATAATATAACTGTTAAGTCTCAGAAATTATATAGAATACAGATTTATTTTATAGGTAAAGGTACACCTTATGTAGCTGTTGAAGCTAATATACATCATAGGGTTGTTACTGATGCAGAGGAGACCAAAGTATTATCCCTCTTAACCTCTTCTATTACCAAAGCTCTTCTGGAGTATGTTAATTCACAGGAATTTAAAGAACTATGCAATATTTAGAGATGAATAAGTATCAAACTGTACTTACTGAGGAATTGATGAACTCTCTTCCTCAGGAGGTTCAGGAACAATTACTTGAGATTCTTGGTAGTGTAGAGTTTGTCAAGAGATTAATATCTCCTGATAGACCCTACTATAAGGATTTACCAAGAGATGAAAAAGGAAGAGCTATTGTAGATGTTACTAATCCTCCTATAATGACAGATGCTAACTACTTTAGAAAAGCAGCTATTCATTATATGGAGCATGGATGTTATACCTTTCTTAAGCCTAATAGTAATCCTAATTCTGAATATAGAAAGTTCTGGGATGAGGAGAGAAGAAGATGCTGGGAAGGTTATGTTAGGGAGTCTGATGGAGCCTGGGTTTCAGGGTATCATTACTGGCTTCTTA